>Ga0209758_1001727_pt1 | contig 24340 bp, 19 predicted proteins | sample AraplaMF_Col_mMF_FD_184258 | JGI IMG/M metagenome (GOLD analysis project Ga0209758, IMG submission 184258) | Arabidopsis root microbial communities from the University of North Carolina, USA - plate scrape MF_Col_mMF (SPAdes) (version 2) | ecosystem: Host-associated > Plants > Roots > Endosphere...
CACCTGGGTGGGCATGACGTCTGACGGACCGGGTTCGAGCAAAACGTCGTCGAAGGTGAGCCCTTCGCGAATCTCCATTGGAGTCTCCATTTTGCGAGCCGCGTATACCTACGCAGGTCGTCCGTGTCGACTCGCTTGGCGGCATAAATGGGGACGAATTCGCGCCTCGCAGCCCCGATCTGAAAACGATGGACCGGGTCGACCCGACGAGACGCCGCCTACCGCCCCTTGAACCCCGTCGCCACCAGGAACACCTCGGAGCTGTCGCTGCGGCTGGCCTTGGGCTTGAAGTGGACGACCTTGTCGAAGTGCTTCTTCAACTGGGCGATCACCGCCGCCGTCTCGCCGCCCTGGAAGGCCTTGGCCACGAAGGCCCCGCCGGGCTTGAGCACCTCGATGGCGAAGTCCGCGCCGATCTCGATCAGGCCGACGATGCGCAGGTGGTCGGTCTCGCGATGCCCCACGGTGTTGGGCGCCATGTCCGACATCACCAGGTCCGGCGCGCCACCCAGCAGCTCCAGCATTTTCGGCGGACAGGCGGGGTCGGTGAAGTCCATCTCCAGGATGTGGGCCGGGGCCACCGGATCGACAGGCAGCAGGTCGACGCCGACGATGTCGGTGACGCCGCGCTCGGTGGCCATCTGCAGCCAGCCGCCCGGCGCGCAGCCCAGGTCGATGACCTTCGCGCCCTTCTTGAAGAACCGATACTTGTCGTCGATCTCGCTGATCTTGAACGCCGCGCGGCTGCGATAGCCCAGGGCGCGGGCCTTGGCCGAGAACGGGTCGTTGATCTGCCGCTCCAGCCAGTGCTGCTGCGAGGGTGTGCGGCCGAAGGCGGTCTTCAGGCGGGCCGGCTTGGTGCGGCCACTGTCGTTGCCGCCGGCCGGCGGCTTGACCATGCGCTTGCGGGGAGGTTCGTCGTTCATGCGTTCACCGTCGAAGGGCGGGACGCCCGACCGGAGCCGCCTCGCCGACGCCGGCGCGGCTTCTTCTGCTGATCGGACATCAGGGACATCAGAAGACCCTCTCTAAGCCCCCGATCGGCGACACGCACGCGAGAACACGGCCAAAGCTCCTGGACGGCCTGCAGGATCGCCGCCCCGGCCAGCACCAGGTCGGCCCGATCGGCGCCGATGCAGGGCTCCAAGGCGCGCTCCCGGGCCGTCAGGGTCAGCAGCCGGTCGGCCGCCGCCTCGCATTCGTGGCGCTGCATCCACAGGCCGTCGACGATGTTGCGGTCATAGCGCGGCAGGCCCAGGTGCAGGCCGGCCAGGCTGGTGATGGCGCCGGAAGTTCCGACCATATGGGCGCGGCCGTTCTCGAACAGCCGCCGCATCGGCTCGGCGTGCGGAAACGCCTCGATCCGCGCCTTGACCGCGTCGACCATGGCCCTGAACCACCCCTCCTCCACCCGCTCGCCCTCGGGAAAGCGCTCGGCCAGGGTGACCACGCCGATCGGGATAGACAGCCAGGCCTTGATCGGCAGCTTCCAGGCCGCGAACTGGCGCGGCTTGCTGTCCAGCCCGCCGCCCTTGAGGTCGACCCACGACAGCTCGGTCGAACCGCCGCCGACGTCGACCACCAGGGCGGCCTCGGCGTCGCGATCGAACAGGCTCATGCAGCCGGCCACCGACAGCTGCGCCTCCTCCTTGGGCGTGATGATCTGCAGCCGCAGGCCGGTCTCCTCGGCCACCCGGCGCACGAAATCGGGACCATTGGTCGCACCGCGGCAAGCCTGGGTCGCCACGGCCTTCACGCGCACCACCTTGCGGCGGCGAATCTTCTCGGCGCAGACCTTCAGGGCCGCCATGGAACGGTCCATGGCCTCGTCGGAAAGCTGGCCGGTCTGGGACAAGCCCTCGCCCAGCCTCACGATTCGGGAATAGGCCTCGACGACGCGAAAACCGCGCGGCGAAGGGGTCGCCACCAAGAGGCGGCAGTTGTTCGTACCCAGGTCGAGCGCCGCGTAACACGACTGCTCGCCTGGCGGCCGGCGCCGGCCAGAGCCCGAAGGCTGAGGCGCGCCGGGCGCTCGCGGCGCCTCCGACATGGTCTTTCCACCTTGTCTCGCAGGCGATTCATGCCGAACCACCTCACTTCGAAAACGAGCATAGCGGCGAGATTCCCGCGCCGGAAGGCCTCGCCTTGTCATCCGACGGCGGAAGTCTACGTTCAGGTTCTAGTCAGGAGACTCGTGTAGGCTGCTCGACATGAATTCGAGACTTGCCAAATTCGCGATCGGCCAGGTGGTCAAGCACCGGATCTTCCCCTTCCGGGGCGTGGTGTTCGACGTCGACCCGGTGTTCGCCAACACCGAGGAATGGTGGAACTCCATTCCCGAGGACATCCGGCCGACCAAGGACCAGCCGTTCTACCACCTGCTGGCCGAGAACGACGACAATACCTATGTCGCCTATGTCTCCGAGCAGAACCTGCTGGCCGACGAGACCGGCGAGCCCGTGGGTCACCCGCAGGCCGCGGTGATCTTCGAGAGCTTCGACCACGGCGCCTACAAGCTTCGCCCCCGGATCTCGCACTAGGCGCAAGCCCTCTCCGGTAAACCTCGGTTCCCGCGCAAAATCCGAACGGAATTTGCCGAGAACCGGGCGTAACGTCGTTTCATGAGCGCAGACGGCTTTAGCAGCGGCCCGCCCCCCGGCGCGGCCGCCGATTGGACGATCGACCAGGGCTGGGACAACTACGCCCAGGCCGAGCACGAGGTCTGGATCACCCTTTACGAACGCCAGACCGCCCTGCTGCCGGGGCGGGCCTGCGACGAATTCCTGCGCGGGCTCGACGCCCTGGACCTGCACCGCTCGGGCATTCCCGACTTCAGGCGGATCAACGAAGAAATCCAGCGCCTGACCGGCTGGAGCGTGGTCGCCGTGCCGGGCCTCGTGCCTGACGACGTGTTCTTCGACCACCTGGCCAACCGCCGCTTCCCGGCGGGACAGTTCATCCGCAGGCCGGACCAACTAGATTACCTGCAAGAGCCGGACATCTTCCACGACGTCTTCGGCCACGTGCCGATGCTGACCGATCCGGTGTTCGCCGACTATATGCAAGCCTATGGACAGGGCGGCCAACGAGCGCTGGGCCTGGGACGGCTGGCGAATCTGGCCCGGCTTTACTGGTACACGGTCGAGTTCGGCCTGATGGAGACCGCGCAAGGTCTGCGGATCTACGGAGCCGGCATCGTCTCCTCGCGCACGGAGTCGATCTTCGCCCTCGACGATCCCTCCCCCAACCGCGTCGGCTTCGACCTGGAACGGGTGATGCGCACCCCCTATCGGATCGACGACTTCCAGCAGGTCTATTTCGTCATCCCCTCGATCCAGACACTGCAGGAGGTGACCCTGCGCGACTTCGGGCCGCTGTACGATCGCCTGGCCGGCGCCAGCGACCTCGGCATCGCCGAGATCACCCGCGCCGACCACGTGATCACCACCGGCACCCAGGCCTATGCGAAGACCGGCGGGCGACTGGCTTCGGCGGGCGGCTGACCTTTCAGGCCGAACAGGATCCGTACCCCGGGGATACGCCTGACGATCTCGTAGGTGGCGAAGCAGCCGGCGAAGGTCAGGACGATCAGGATCAGCGCCTCCACCGGTTGAGGCAGACTCAGCTTGGCCAGGTGGTGCGCCATCACCACGATCAGGGTCTGGTGGACCAGGTAGAACGGAAACACGCCCAGGGTCAGGTAGCGCAGGGCCGGTCCGCCCCGGTTCAGGTGCTTGGCGCCGAAGCCCAGGATTGCGGCGATCGAGCACCAGGCGTCGGTGGGATGGACGAAGCGCATGACCAGGCGCATCCATTCCGGCGGGATCGGCGTGTCGTTGCGGTAGACATAGGCGTAGGTCGCCCAGCCCAGATAGCCGGCGACCGCCAGGCCCAGGGCCGGCCAACGGGCGGCGATCAGCCGTTGGCGCAGCACCTCCGACTTGGCCAGGCCGAACCCCAGGAGGAAGGCCGAAAACGACACGGCGTGCACATAGTGGTCGCCGACCAGGGCGTGGGTCTCGCCGAAGCGCGGATAGAGCGTGGCGCGCAGCAGGCCCAGGAACAGGATCGGCCACAGGACCAGGCCCGGACCGCGCAGCACCACTTCGGCGGCCGCCTGCAGATGAGCGCCCAGCCGCCGCCAGACCAGCAGCAGGCCGGCCAGCACCAGGGTGTAGAACAGCAGGTAGGCCACGAACCACATGTGGTTCCAGGTCGGGGTGACCAGGCAGCCGTCCGGCGTGCACCAGCGGCCCGAGGCGGTGACGTACTTGGTCCAAAAGTCCCCATACGACGTGAAATGCAGCGACGCGCCGGGATGGGCGGCCACGTATTCGACGATCTGGTAGTACGACTGCGGCGGCACGATCACGAACATCGCGAACAGCAGCGGCGGCAGCAGGCGGGCGATCCGCGCGCCGGTCAGTTTACCGACCGTGACCTTATCGGCCATGAACCGGGTCGCCGCGCCCGAAACCAGGAACAGCAGCGTCAGGCGCCAGGGATTGGTCAGGAACATCGCCAATTCCAGTTCTTCGACCGGATGGGGCGACTTCACGTGCCACTCCCAGGGCACGTAGAACATGCCGACGTGGTACAGAATCAGCAGGAAGAACGCGCCGACCCGAATCCAGTCGAGGTCGTGGCGGCGGTCAGGGATTGAAGCGGTCAAGGGCATGACGAGGCGTCCGGCTTGAAAAACGATGCAGACGTCGTGGCCCGGACCGACACCGGGAGCCAAGCGGCCGGGGACCGGCGGCCGCCGGCAGGGACGAGCGGAAAACCCACGGGGACCAGCGGCGCGCTTTTCGGGATGAGCGGCGAAGAACGCCAGGGCCTCTGGCGCGCCTGGCTGCTGGGCTTGGGCCTGATCTCGTGCATCGCCGTGGTCAATGTCCTGACCATTCGCCACGACGCGCCGCGCCTCGGCACGCTGGCGCCGGCGATCTGGGAATCCAGCAGCGCCCTGGTGACGATGGTAATCTTCATGATCCCAGCCGCCGTAGCGGTGTGGACCACCCGGACGGCGCCGCGCTGGTGGCGGGCCGTTCCCGTCCACCTCGCGGCGGTCGTGCTCTATTCGATTCTGCATGTCGCGGGCTTCGTGGCCTTGCGCAAGCTGGCCTACCTGGCGGTGATGGACGGCCCGTACCGGTTCGGCCCGCTGTCGACGGAATTCCCCTACGAGTTCCGCAAGGACATGCTGGCCTACGGCCTGGCCTCGATCATCTACTACCTGTCGCTGAGGCGCAGCGCCCGCGAGGCCGCCGCCCATGCCCAGACGGCGACGGCGGCCGCCAGCTTCGACATCCGCGACGGCGCCCGGCTGGTCCGTGTCCCGGTGTCCGAGATCCTGGCCGTGCGCTCGGCCGGCAACTACGCCGAGTTCCTGCTGGCCGACGGCCGTCGGCCGCTGATGCGATCCTCGCTCAGCGCCCTGGAGACCGGCATGGCCGGGCACGGCTTCGTCCGCACCCATCGCTCCTGGCTGGTCAATCCGACTCGCGTCACTGGCCTTCGCCCCGAGGGTTCGGGCGATTACGCCATCGAGCTCGGCACGGTCGAGGCGCCGCTGTCGCGACGCTTTCCCCAGGCCCTGGCGGCGCTGCGCGGCTAGTCCAGCAGCAGGCCCATGACAATGTCGTCGTCGACCGTGCCGTCCGGCAGCCGGCCTCGCCCGATCATCCGCCCTTCGATCCTGAACCCCAGCCGCTCGTAGAGCCGCTGGGCGCCGAGATTGGCCGCGCCGGTCCACAGCTCGATCCGGCCGACCGGCGGCGCCATCGCCCGGGCCGTGTCGATCAGGGCGCGAAACAGGGCCGAGCCGACGCCCCTGCCCTGCCAGTCCGGATCGACCGCCACGGTCAGGTCGGTCAGGACGTGGGCGAAGATCGCGATCTTCATCCGCTCGGCGTGCAGTTCGCCGCACAGCACCCCGTCGCCGCCCTCGGCGACCAGGTTCACGCCGCCGTCGGAGGCCGCCGCCAGGACGTGGGCGACATAGTCGGCCGTCACCTCCTCGGGCTGGCGAGCCAGGCCGCCGGGCTGGGCGGCGACCCTGCGGTGCAGCGCCAGGACGGCGGCCGCGTCGTCGGGAGTCGCGGGACGAACGATGAAGTCGCTCATGATCAGGCGGCTCGCTGGAACGGATAGAAGTCGCCGCCAAGCTCGAGGATCGCGGTCAATTCGTCGAGGGCCTCGCGGCTCTCGACGATCAGCGACGGATCGGCCAGGTCGGCGGGCGCCAGGCGGTCGCGATAGCGGCGCTGGGCCCAGGCGTTCAGGCGGTCGTGCAGGGCCGCGTCCAAGCGCTGGCTGGGGTTGGTGGCCACCAGTTCAGCGTCGGTCAGCACGACCCGCAGTCGCAGGCAGGCCGGGCCGCCGCCGTTGCGCATGCTCTGGCGGACGTCGACATACTCCACCCGGCCGATGGGGCCGTTCGAGCTGGCCAAGCCCTGGGCGGCCGCATGGGCCCGGGGATTGTCCCGCGTCTCGCCCGGCGCCAGCAGCACCAGCCGGTCCTCGCCGGGCAGGAGCAGGAGCTGCGAATTGAACAGATAGCTCTTCACCAGGTCGTCCATCGGCAGATCGGCCTCGCTGATCTCGACGAAGGTGGGCTCGAACAGGCCTTCGGCGGCGCGGCGGACGCCTTCCTCCATCGCCGCGCGATCCTCGAAGGCGCGCTCGTGGAACAGCAGGCATTCGCGCGTGCCGACGCAGACCACGTCGTTGTGGAACGCCCCGCCGTCGATCGCCGCCCGACCCTGGCGGGCGAAGACGCCACGCGCCGCGCCGTGGCGGCGCTCGACCGCCTCGAAGGCCTCGCGGGCCTGGCGGGCCGGATAGCGGCCGCCCCAGTGCTCCCAGGCCTCGCGGCCCCAGACGAACAGATTGACCCCGGGCTCGCCATGGTCGGCGCACAGCCGCACATGGTTGGCCGCGCCCTCGTCGGCGAAATGCGACTGGGCCGGCAACGGGTCGTGCACGGCGAACCGGGCCTGGCTCGGAAACAGGCGACGCAGGCTACGGGCCGTCTGTTCGCCCTCGAGGCTGCGATGCAGGTTGGTCAGCAGGTTGGCCGGGGTGAAATGCACGCGGCCGTCGGCCGTGTCGGCGCTGGGCGTGACCGTGGCGGCGTTGGCGGCCCACATCGGCGAGGCCGAGCAGGCGGCCGCCGCCAGGGCCGGCGCGTCTTTCCAGGCCTTTTCAAGGACCCGCGCGTCGGACCCGGAGAAGCCGATCGACCGCAACAACGCCAGGTCCGGCCGCTCGTGCGGCGGCAGCACGAACTGCGGCACGCCCCAGTCGGCCAGCTTGCGCATCTTGGTCAGCCCCTCCAGCACCGCGGCGCGCGGGTTGGAGGCCTCGCCGGCGTTGGTCTGGCTGGCGATGTTGCCCGGCGACAGACCGACATAGGAGTGGGTCGGCCCCACCAGGCCGTCGCAATTGGCCTCGACCGCGCGCGAGGTCATTCGCGCAGACCCCTGATATCGCCCAGGGTATTGACCACGCCCCGCGCCTCGAAGCTGGCCACCGGATAGGCGCAGTAGTCGGCCGCGTAGTAGGCGCTGGGCCGATGGTTGCCCGAACTGCCCAGGCCGCCGAACGGCATGGTCCCGGCCGCGCCGGTGGTCGGCCGGTTCCAGTTGACGACGCCCGCCCGGATCCGCTTCAGGAAATGATCCCACCGCGTTGTTTCATTGGAGATAAGGCCGGCCGAAAGGCCGTAGCGCGTGGCGTTGGCGGCGGCGATCGCCTCGTCGAACGAGCCGACCCGCCGCACCTGCAGCAGCGGCGCGAACAGCTCCTCGTCGGGCACGGCCTCGCCGGTCACGTCGACCAGGCCGGGCGAGACGAAGGCCCCGCTCAGACCGTCGACGGCCGTCATGGCGCGCACCGCCTTGCCCGGCATGGCCTTGGCGCCGGCCAGGGCCATGGCGGCGGCCCGGTCCGAGATCAGCGGTCCCATGAACGGCTCCTCGCGGCCGTTCCAGGGACCGATCACCAGCCGTTCGGACAACGCCGCCACGGCGTCGATCACCGCTCGCCCCGACGCGTCGTCCGGGACGATCAGCCGCCGGGCGCACGAACAGCGCTGGCCGGTGGTGATGAAGGCCGACTGCACGACCAGGGCCGCCACGGCCTCGGCGTCGCCGGCGTCCCAGACCACCAGCGGGTTGTTGCCGCCCAGCTCCAGGGCCAGGATCACGTCGGGCCGATCGGCGAAGTGGCGACGGAAGAAGGCCCCGGCGGCGGCCGAGCCGGTGAACAGCAGGCCGTCGATCTCCTGGTCGATCAGCGCTTGTCCGACCTCGCGGCCGCCCTGCACCAGGTTGACGACGCCGGGCGGCGCCCCGGCCGCCTCCAAGGCCTCGACCAGCAGCTGGCCGGCCAGAGGGGTCTCTTCCGACGGTTTGAACACCACCGTGTCCCCGGCCAGCAGGGCCGGCACGATGTGGCCGTTGGGCAGGTGACCCGGGAAGTTGAACGGGCCCAGGACCGCCATCACGCCATGCGGGCGGTGGCGCAGCACCGCGCGGCCGAAGGCCATGTCGCTGGCCTGCTCGCCGGTCCGCTCGTCATAGGCCTTGATCGAGGCCTCGACCTTGCCCGCCATCGAGCCCAGTTCGGCCTTGGTCTCCCACAGGGCCTTGCCGGTCTCGCGGCTCAGGGCCTCGGCGAAGGTCGCCGTGCGGGCGACCAGCACGTCCTTGTAGCGGCGCAGGACGGCGATGCGCTCTTCGCGCGGCAGGTCGGCCCAGGCCGGAAAGGCCTTGCGGGCGGCCGCGACCGCCGCCGCGACGTCCGCCGGACTGGCCGTCGACTGGCGCCAGACGACCTCGCCCGTGGTCGGATCGACCGAGGTCGCCTCGGAGCCCGCGCCCGCCCGCCAGGCGCCCTCGATGAACACGCCGCCGCTCATGCCTTCACCCGCACCATTTCGCCGTCCTTGACGCCCAGGGCCGCCGCGGCGTCCCGTCCGATGATCGCGCTCTCGCCGTCGACCAGCACCGGGACGCGCACCGCCCGGAAGCGGTCCACCGCGCCCGAGCAGATCAGGGCCTCCTCGCCATAGGCGTCCTCGCCCAGCCGGACCCGCAGCCGCCGGCCATCGCGCACCGTCTTGATGTCGTCGCGCCGCGCCGCCACCGTCGGGCCGGCGTCGAAGATGTCGATCAGGCCCGAGAAGCGGAAGCCCTCGCTCTCCAGCATGGCCCGCGCCGCCTCGCCCTCGCGGTGCACCCGGCCGATGGTCTCGGAGGCCGCCTGGGGCAGCAGCTCGGCATAGATCGGGTGGCGCGGCGCCAGGTCGAGGATGAACTGGCCGTCGGTCGAGGCGCTCATCATGTCGGCCTCGTCGAACTCCAGCCGGAAGAACTTGCTGGCCACGTGGTCCCAGAACGGGCAGCCGCCGTCCTCGTCGAACCAGCCGCGCAGCTCGGCCAGCACCATCTCGGCGAAGCGCTGCGGCTCCAGGCCGATCAGCATGTAGCGCGACTGGGCCAGCAGTCGCCCCGCCCCGCCCTTGCGGCGCTCGGGCTTGAGAAACAGCGAGCCGACCTCGGACCAGCCCGCGCATTCGTTGACCAGCACCAGGGCCCGGTGGTCGAAGCGCTTGTCCAGGGTGGGCGAGGACTGGGCGAGGGTCACGACGCGGAACGAGAAGTGCGGGCGCTTCAGGCCCACCCCCGCCTTGACCCCGGCCACGCCGACGACGTCGCCCTCCGCCAGATCCTCGAGCATCAGGGTGTACCAGGCCTCCGGCGCGGCCACCTCCGAATGGAAGCTGGCCCGCGACAGGTCCAGGCGGGCGCGTAGGGTCTGCTCGTCCTCCGGCAGGCTGGTGAAGCCCCGGCCCGACAGCACGGCCAGCTCCATCAGGCTGTCGAAATCGGCGGGCATCGCGGGACGGACGACAAGCATGCTCAAACGGTCTCCGCGAGGTCGGTCATGGCGGCGCGCAGGGCGGGACCGTCGATCTCGCCGCTGGCCAGCTTCATCAGGATCAGGGCCGACAACTGGGCGCGCTCGACGAAGCTGTCGGGCCAGGCGTGCTCGGCCTCGCTGTGGATGTCGCCGCCGCGGACGCCCAGGGTGTCGACATTGGGCAGGCCGGAGGCGAACAGGTTGTTGCCCTCGCAGACCCCGCCGGACGGCTTCCAGGCGATGTCCTGGCCCAGCAGGGCGCCGACATCCTTGACGGCCCCGAACAGTCGCTGCTGGGCGACGTTGAAAGGCTTGGCGCCGCGGGTGACGCGGCCGTGCAGGTGGGCATGAAGGCCCTCCCCGGTCGAGCCGACGATCCTGTCGACCTCGCCCTCGAACCAAGCGGCGTCCTCGGCGGCCGGGAAGCGGACGTTGAACCGCACCACGGCCACGTCGGGCACCATGTTCAGCGGCGAGCCGCCGTCGATCTTGGCGATGTTGCAGGTCAGCCCGTCGCGCAGGCCGTTGAGGGCGTGCAGCGCCTGGGCGATCCTGGCGGCCTCCATCACCGCGTTGCGGCCGGCGGCGAAGTCGCGGCCGGCATGGGCGGCCTTGCCGTGGACCACGATGTGGAAATTGCCCGAGCCCTTGCGGGCGCTGGCTAGGGCGCCGTCGGCCAGGGCCGGTTCGTAGGTCAGGCCCACATGCCCTTGGCGCGCGAACTCCGCCAGGATCGGGGCCGAGGCGACCGAGCCGATCTCCTCGTCCGGCGACAGCAGCACGCGATAGCCGAGCCGGTGCGCCAGCGGATGGCGCTCGAAGGCCTCCAGCGCCGCCAGCATCACCGAGATCCCGCCCTTCATGTCGGCGATCCCCGGACCGTGCAAGGCGCCATCCGGCCGCGTCGTGACGGTCTGGAAGCCGGAGGTCTCGGGATAGACGGTGTCGTAGTGGCCGGTGAGCACGACCTGGACCGCCGCCTCTGGCCGCACGACCACGGCGATGGCCGCCGGATGCGCCTGCTCACCGATCCGCCCGTCGCCCCCCACCTCGGGCGAGGCGCCCAGCGGGATGTCGGTCGGCGCGGCCGGCAGGCTTCCAAAGGCGTCGAGCAAAACCTGCCGTTGGTGCTCGAGGCCGGCCAGGTGCCGGCTTCCCGAGTTTATGGCGCACCAAGCCACCGCCCGATCGATGATCAGCGGGCCCTGGCCGGCCAGATGTCGCAGAACGGCGCGATCCTCGTCGTTGAGTCGCATGAATCCACTGTCTCCCTCAGTTCAAACTAAACCAAGGGCCGCGGACAATTCGTGCTTCCTGGAACCCGGAAACCGGTCGCCCGCGCAACAGCCTTGCTCCGAACGCGGTCCGATCCCGGTCTAGCCCGATCGGCGTTTCGGATCTGTCACGTGCCTCAGGGCCGACGAGGCGGGGCGGCGCGGAGGCGGATCAGTTGTAGTCCTTTCTCCACCGAACCGAAAGCTGGGCGTCGCCCTGGCTGCCGATCTTGGACACCAGCGACAGGGCTCGGCGCACGCGCCATTCGACCTGGGCCGAGGTTCCTTCCCGCCCGCCGCCGATGATCTCGACATAGACGTCGTCGGTCACGTACTTGCCGCCGGACACGGTCATGCCCGTGGCGCTCTCGGCGAACGACAGGCGGTCCAGGCCGGCCAGGCTGCGAAGATTGCCGATCACGTCGAAGCCGCCGCCGCCCGCCAGGGCCGCCAGGGCCGAGGCCAGTTGCGCCGCTTCGATCGGGGTCAGGTTGGCGGCCGACGATCCGAACAGCACCTGCGACAGCACCTCGTCCTGCGGCAGCTCGGGCTTGGAGGTCAGGGTGATCTCAGGCTTGGCGGCGGTGCCCTGCACCCGGACCACGGCGGTCAGGGCGGGGTCCTCGCGGGTGGCGGTCAGGTCGAGCCGGATGCGGTCCAGCTGGGTGGCCAGGCGGACCGTGCCGTTCTGGTCGAATTCGAAGCGCTTGCCGGCGAAGTCGTACTCGCCGCGCACCATTCGCGCCTCGCCGTCGAGGACGGGGCTGTTGGTCGAACCGCCGACATGGGCATTCAGCGAGAGCTCCACGTCCAGGCCCCGGCCGCGCACGAAGATCCGGCGCGGCGCGGTCAGGGTGACGTCCAGCAGCATGCCGCTGCCCGGAACGACCTTCCGGGCCTCGACGCCCTGGTCCATCTCCTCGGGGCGGTTGCGCTCGACCACGTCCAGCGACACCACCCCGGCCGGCGTCTTGGTCTGGGCCGAGACGTCGGCGCGGTCGATGACCAGGGCGCCGGCCATCTTGACCTTGCCGTCGGCGCCGCGATTGACCGTGGTCTGGCCGCTGGCCGTGGCGGAGGCCATTTCGTTGTCGATGACCCGGAAGCCCTTCAGGTCCAGCTTGAAGCTGCCCAGGCCGCCGCGCGCCAGGCTGATCCGGCCTGACCCGGCCATCGTCCCGCCCTGGCCGTCGCCGGCCGAAACCTGACTGACGTCGATGGCGTTGTCGGCCAGGGCGACACGCACGATGACGTCGCGCAGGCTCAGGCCCGTCTGGCCGTCGTCGACCCGGCCTCCCTCCAGGCTGGCGCGGCCGGTCAGGCGCGGGTCGGCCAGGGTGCCGGCCAGTTCGCCCTCGGCGTCGATCTTGCCCGACACGCTGCGTTCGGAGCTGCCCAGCAGATCCCACAGCGGCTTGATCTCGCCCTGAGCCGTGAACTGGCCGCGCACCGCACGCTGGCGATTGATCGCCAGGTGGAACGGCTTGGCCGAGGCCTCGGTGGGCAAGACCACCTCGGCCTTGGCTTGCAGGCCCTGGCTGGTCGTGCTGGTGGCGTTGATGGTCATGGTGTTGTCGCGCAGCACGCCGCGGATCTCGGCGTTCAGCGCGCGGTCCGTGCGGGGGCCGCGCTCGCGAGCCCCGATCAGGTTGGCGTCGAACTCGCCGGTCAGGGTCGGGCCCGAACCGCTGAGCGTCACGTGGGCGTCGACCTTGCCGGCCATGTCGGGATTGATCGCGGTGAGGCTGACCCCGGTCAGCTGGGCGCGCAGCGTGGCCAGGTCGCCGCCGACGTCGGCGTCGAGGTCGGCCGCGCCGTCGCCCACCGAGAGGCGCAGGCGGGCGTTGGTGCGCGGGCCGCCGAACCGGATCTGCGCGGTCTCGCGGGTCTTGATCTCGGTGCGCGCCATCGCGCCGGCGGCGTCAAGGGCCAGCAAGTACTCCGGGCCCGACTGGGTCAGCAGGCCCGAACCGTTCAATTTCCAGCGCCCGGACGGCGCCTCGCCCCGCGCGTCTATGGTCAGGGGCAGGCGCGCCATCGGACCGGCGGCCTTCACCGCCGCGTGCCGGACCTTCCAGGCTCCGCCGACGATGTCGTCGGCGGCCAGGTCGAGCTGCGCCACGGGGCCGGCCGCGCCGTCGGCAATCTTGGCCGTGCCGCTGACCCGGCCCTGGGTCAGGAAGGCGCCCGGCCCGACCGCCACCACCAGGTCCGCGGTGGCCGGACGGCCGCTGCGCAGCGACACCGCGCCCTTGGCCTTGGCGCCGCCGGCGTCGACATCCAGGTCGGTCAGCTCCAGCCCGCCCGGCGCGAAGCTGAAGGCCGTTCGGCCCCTGGCCGGACCGTACTGGCTGCCGGCCTCGATCGACGCCGTACCATCCCCGCCGTCGGGGCGCTTGGCGAACGACAGCACCACGTGGGCATCCTTCAGCGGCAGGCGCGGCACGTCGATGGAGTCGAAGTCGGCGATCAGGTCGGCCTTGGGGGCCGCCAGGGTTCCCGTCACCGCGCCCGTCCCCTTGGCCTTGCCGGCGATCTCGACGGGTCCCGCGACGAACGGGCCCGTGGCCGTCCAGTCCAGCTTGAAGCCCAGCGCCGTTCCCGGGCCGAGCACGCCGGACGCGCGGACCGAGGCGGCCGTCCCGTCCAGCTTGGCGTCGGCCACCGACAGCCGTTCGTTGGCCCAGGAGGCCCGAGCGTTCAGCCGCGGGGTCTTGCCCAGCAGGCGGTCCAACTCGGCCAGGCCGGTGGCGAAGTTGCCGCCGCGCGCATCGACGGTCAGCAGCCACGGCTTGCCGACACCCTGGCTGGCCGACCATTTGGCTGTCGCCTGGCCCTTCATGCCGGGACGGACCGGGGACAGGGAGCCGACCTTGGCCTCGCCCTTGAACGACAGGCCGCCCAGGATGCCGCGCTCGCCCTGGGCGACGACGGTCAGGTTGGGGGCCTGGACCCTGGCCGAACGGATCAGGAACCGGCCGTCCTTCAGCCGCGCCCCTTCGAACTGGGCCGAGGGTGAACGGCCCAGCACGGCCAGCAGCCCCTGCCCGCCGCCGCCCTCCGTGGTGGCCTGGCCCCTGATGGTCAGCTCGCCGCGCTTCCAGCCGATGGTCGCCGGGCCCCTGGCCCGCGCCAGGCGATAGCCGAGCAAGGACAGGTCGTGGACATCGACCCGGCCGTCGATCAACAGGCCGTCGCCGGTCAGGTGGAGCACGCCGTCCGCGACGCCGGCCCCCATGGCCGGCAATGGCGTCACGCGCGACAGATTGCCGACCTTGGCGCTGAAGGCCAGGCCGGCCGGCGCGGTGATCCGCTTGCCCAGGTCGGCCGGACCGTGGGCGACCAGGCTCAGGTTCTGGCTGTCGATCTTCAGGTCCAGGTCGCTGAAGGCCCCGGCCTTGCGCCCGACGACCGAGAAGCGAGCGTCGGCCCCGAACATCTTCTCTTCGCGATCGGTCAGAGTCGACGCCGCCAGGTCGATATGGCCCGTCGCCGACCCGCCCTGAGGCGTCCAGGCCCCGCCGGCCTTCAGCGGCGTGGCGTCACCAGACCGCGCCAGCACGGTGAACGCGCCCTGGCTCATGGTGCCGTGGGCCTTGGCGTCCAGGTCGAAGGGCCGGTCGGGCGACAGGCCCAGGGCCCCCGCCAGGGCTCCGCCGTCGGCTTCCCTGGCCTCGGCGTCGAGCAGCAGCGTCTTGTCGCGCCCCAGATCGAAGACCAGCTTCAGATGATCGCCGACGTGCGTGCGGCTGAGCGCCCGCAGGTTGCCCTTCTGGCCGCCCAAGCGCTCGGACTCATAGTCGCCGCTCAGGTCGAAATCGCCGGCCTGGCGACTGAATTCGGGCCGGGTGACCAGGCGCAGGGCCACGCGGTCCAGGTCCACCGACAGCGGCGCGGCGCTGGACTTGCCCTTGGGGGTCAGGGTCGGCCGGCGCAGCAGCACCACCTGGCGGGCGGTGATCTCGTCGGCGTGGAACCGGCGGTAGAACAGCTCGGCCGGACGCCAGTCGACATGGAGGTCGGCGGCGTCCAGCCAGACGCCCTTCTCATCGCTGATCGTCAGGCGGCGGACGCCGAACGCGCTCCAGATGTCGCCCGTCAGGCCCTCGATCTTCAATCGGCCGATGCGACCCAGCTTCAGCCCGCTGGTGCGCGCTTCCAGGAAGGCGCGGCCCTGCGGGGTGATGGCCCCGAAACGCACGCCGCCCAGCAGTACGGCGACCAGCACCACCAGGCTGATCGAAACGATGATGACAAAGCCCGGCCAACCGATCTTGCGCGCGACCTTGGTCGCCGTCTCGGCGACGGCTTCCGGAAGGTCCTCGGGCGGTGGCCCGCCAGGTGGTTTTTGGGCGTCGGTCAAAAGGCTTGCCCGATGCTGATATAGACCTGGAACGCCGGGTCGCCCGATCGCCGGCTGACCGGCATGGCGATGTCGGCCCGGATCGGCCCGAAGCCCAGGTCGTAGCGGACGCCGACGCCCACGCCGACCCCGAAATCGTCGCCGTTGGGCCACTTGTCGACCCCGACGGCGCCGGCGTCGATGAAGGCCACCGCCCCCCAGGTGTCAGTGAACTTGTGGCGCAGCTCGAGCGAGCTTTCCAGCAGCGACAGGCCGCCCTGCGGCGTGCTGGTATTGTCGATCCTCGGCCCGATGGCCTGGTAGGAAAAGCCGCGCACCGACCCGCCGCCGCCGGCGTAGAAGCGCCTGGAGGCCGGCACCTCCGGCATGGTGCCGCCCAGGATCTGCCCGGCCTTGATCCGGCCGGCCAGCACGGTGCGCGCGCCCTCGCCGAACGGCAGATAGGCCGTGCTCTGGGCCTGGACCTTCATGAAGGCCATGGTCAGGTCGCCGGTGATCGCGGTGGGCTCCGCCCGCACGTCCAGCCGCCAGCCCTTGGTGGGGTCCAGCACGCTGTCGGACCGGTCCCAGGCCTGGGCCCCCAGCAGGGTGAAGGTGGCGAAGTTCTGCCGGATGTCGGTGGTCACGCCGTTTGTGGTGGTGGGCGAATCGATCTGCGAGACATCCAGCGAGACGCCGTAGGTCCGGTAGATGGTTGGCTGCAGCCGCCGGGTCAGGTCGGCGCCGATATGGGCGCCGGTTTCGGTATAGGCGTCGGTGTTGTCGCGGAAGATGGCGGTGTTCAGCTTCAGGGTCTGCTGGCTGCGTCGCCAGTGCGGCAGGGCCAGCTCGGCCTCCAGACGGCTGTCCAGCTTGGCCAGCCGCGCTGTCAGGGTGGTGGTGTCGGCGCGGCGAAGACGGTTGTAGCGGATCCACTTGGCGTCCACGCCTGGCCCGTCGGTGCTCGAATAGCTGGCGCCCAGCTCGATCGTCTTGGCCTTGCGGTCGGCCAGGGTGACGATCACCGGGCGCAGGCCGTCGGCCAGCGCCTTGTCCTTGGGGGCCAGCGACACCGAGACCGTATCGTAGACGCCGGTGTCGCGCAGCCGGCGCTCCAGTTCGGCGATATCGTCGGGCTCGTAGATGTCGCCCGACTTCCAGGGCGCCAGATGCTGCACCCAGGCGGGGTTCGACCGGCCCTGCGTCACGACCTGGATGCCGTCGACATGGGTCAGGTCGCCCGCCGCGATGTGAAAGGTCGGGCGCAGCGTGTGGTCGGCGTGGTCGACGACGACCTCGCGCGGCTCGGCCGTGGCGTCGGCATAGCCCAGCTGCTGCACCTGGGAGACCGCGCGCCCCTCGGCCGCCAGCACGTCGGCCGCCCGGCCCGGGGCGCCCGGCGTCAGCCGGATGACGCTCTGCGCCCGTTGGGCGACGCCTTCGTCCGGCGGGGCTCCGCTCCAGGCCAGCTGGGGATCGGCGATCACGAAGACCGGCCCGGGGGTGATCTTGAGAATCGCGCGGGGTGGGTCGGCTTCGGACACGTCGGGCTCGACGACATAGCCGTAATAGCCTTCCGAGCGCAGCACCGCGACAGCCTCGTCGCCGGCGTCGCGGGCCCGGCGGCGGGCTTCCGAGCGACTGCGCGGCGGCTGCTTGGCCTCGGTCATGGCGCGCTGGATCGCCTCGCGCAGCGCACGATCCTCGACGCCGGTGATGGTGGCTGCCGGCTCTGCCGCATTGGCATGGCCGGCGACCATCAGGGTCGCCGCGGTCATGCCAAGGGCTAGTCTCTTACGCACCAAGCCTTCCAGTTCCCGCGCAGCGCCCCGACCCCCTGTAATGGCGCCCCCGCCGGCTGTCACGCGGTGAAATGTAACCAAACGCTCCCCGCCATGAACCCGTGCGCGTCAGAGCGGCGCCCAAATGTTGAGCAGGACCGCACATTTCGTCATCGCGGCAAGAAAAGCACCGCTTGCATCCTTCGCGCGTTCTAGGCTGGATCGGGACACGCCGCCTCACTGCGGCGGACGGGGTGGACAAAGTGGACGCGGGCGTGGTGGCGAAAATCAAGGACATCGACGATACTCCCACCTTGCCGATGACCGGGGCGGCGTACCTGCCAGGCGCGGCCTATGACGAGATGATCGCCCAGGGCGGCGACGTGCGGGCCCACTACGCGGCGCTGCAAACCCGAATCTCCACCCTGGGCGCTGGCGAGCTGGCCGACCGGCAACGGATGCTGGAACGCTCGTTCTTGCTGCAGGGCATCACCTTCACCGTCTACGGGGCCGACAGCGCCACCGAGCGGATCATCCCGACCGACCTCTTCCCACGCATCCTGCCCGCCCAGGAATGGGCCAAGATCGAGGCCGGCCTGACCCAGCGCCTGCAGGCGCTGAACATGTTCCTGGCCGACATCTACGGCGAGCAGCAGATCCTGATGGACGGGGTGGTGCCCCGCGAACTGGTGTTGGGCGCGCCTTCGTACCGTCGCGAGATGCAGAACCTCTACGTGCCGCACAAGGCCTACGCCAACGTCTGCGGCAGCGACCTGATTCGCGGCCAGGACGGCGAGTTCGCCGTGCTGGAGGACAATCTGCGGGTCCCGTCCGGCGTGTCCTACATGCTGGCTAACCGTGACGCCTCCAAGCGAACCTTCCCCGGCGCCTATCGCGAGGCCGGGGTGCGGCCGGTCGAGCGCTATCCCGACCTGCTGCTGGCCACGCTCAAGAGCATGAGCGCCGACTGGCGGCCGAACCCCCAGGTCGTGGTGCTGACCCCCGGCGTCTACAACTCGGCCTATTACGAGCACGCCTACCTGGCGCGGCTGATGGGCGTGCCGCTGGTCGAGGGCCGCGATCTCGTGGTCCATGACAACATGGTCTACATGCGCACCACCACCGGCTTGCGGCGGGTGGACGTGATCTATCGTCGGGTCGACGACGACTTCATCGACCCCCTCACCTTCCGGCGCGATTCGTCGCTGGGGGCGGCGGGCCTGTTCAACGCCTACCGGGCCGGCAACGTGGTGATCTGCAACGCGCCCGGCACCGGCGTGGCCGACGACAAGGCCGTCTATGCCTTCGTGCCCGACATCATCCGCTACTATCTCGGCGAGGACGCCATCCTGCCGAACATCGAGACCTTCCTGTGCCGCGAGCCGGCCCAGCTGAGCCACGTGCTCGACAATCTCGACAAGCTGGTGGTCAAGGCGGTGGGCGCCTCGGGCGGCTACGGCATGCTGGTGGGGCCCCACGCCTCGGCCCGGGAGCGTTCGGAGTTCGCCGACGCCCTGAGGGCCGATCCGGCCAACTACATCGCCCAGCCGACCATCCAGCTATCGACCGCGCCCTGCCTGGTCGACAGCCGCATCGAGCCGCGCCACGTCGACCTGCGCCCCTTCATCCTCTCGGGCGAGAAGACCGTGGTCACCCCCGGCGCCCTGACTCGCGTGGCGTTGAAGCGCGGCTCGCTGGTGGTCAATTCCAGCCAGGGCGGCGGATCGAAGGACACCTGGGTGCTGGCCGAGGAGAACGGCCACAACGGCAATGGCGGCGGCCACCCCGCCGAAAAGGGACCTGGCCAATGATGCTCGCCCCCTTCCTTGACAAGGAGACGCTCGCATGATGCTCGCTCGGGTCGCCGACAGCCTCTACTGGCTGGGCCGCTATATCGAGCGGGCCGAGCACCTGTCGCGCCTGTCGACCGTGATGCTGAACGCCACGCTCGACCAGACCGACACCGGGGCCGAGGCCGTGCGCATCGCCCTCTCGGCGGTCGGGGAGACCGAGCTGACCGCCGGCGCCTTCGAGGCGGCCAAGGGCCTGGTGCTGGACCGTTCGGATCCCAATTCGGTGGTCTCGTCCCTGTCGCGGGCCCGGGAAAACGCCCGCCAGGTCCGCGACCAGATCACCACCGAGACCTGGGAGCGGCTGAACCTGCTCTATCTGAAGGTCATCGACCGCAACGCCGGCCGCGAGTTCGCCGACAATTCGGTGACCTTCCTGCACGACATCATCGCCGACGTGCACCTGTTCAAGGGCGCGGCCGACACCACCATGAGCCACGGCGAGAGCTGGCGATTCATGATGGTCGGCATGTACCTGGAGCGGGCCCAGCTGATCGCCAGCCTGCTGGAGGCTTGCTTCGCCGAGGACAGCCCCAAGGTCAACGACCACCTGGCCCTGGTCAGCCTGCTGCGGATGGGCTGCGCGCTGGAGCCCTATCTGCGGGTCTACACCGCCGAGATCGAGCCGCGGCACATCCTGGAGTTCATGGTCTTCGACGAGGACTTCCCGCGCTCGATCCGCTTCGCCACCAACCAGATCGAAAAGCACCTGAGCGAACTGGCCCGGCATGTCGAGGCCACGGGCCGCGCGGCGCCGGAGCGGCTGGCCGGGCGGCTCAAGGCCCGGCTGGAGTTCGCCGACGTCGGCGAGCTGGAAAGCCAGGGCGCGGGGGAACTGCTGACCACCGTGGCCAACGAATGCGCCCGTATCCACTTGGCGATCTACGAGACCTTCGTCGCCTATCCTTTGGAAATGCGCCTCCCCGCCTAGGGACGGCCGCTTAGGAATACCGCCCGTGCTGCTCGAGATCCGCCACGTCACCCAGTACCATTACGAACGGCCCGTCCGCGAAAGCCTGATGGAGCTGTGGATGCAACCTCAGAAAGGCGCGCGCCAGCGGCTGGTCAGCTTCGAACTGGACATCGAGCCGGCCGCCCAGGTGTTCTCCTACGCCGACAGCTTCGGCAACGCCGTCTACCATTTCGACGTGCCCCAGCCGCACGACGGCCTGACAATCATCGCCCGCTCGGCCGTCGAGACCGAGCCGGTGCACGAATGGCCCGTGCCGCTGGACATGGGCGAGTGGGAGCGGCTGAAGAGCGCCTTCGTGAAGGGCGAGTGCTTCGACTACCTGCAGCCGCACGGCTTCGTCCACATGACGACCGCCCTGGAGACCTTCATCGCCGAGCACGACCTGGACGCCCTGCGCCGGCGCGATCCGTTCTCGGCGGTCCAGGCCCTATGCGACACGATCTACAAGGCCTTCGAGTACCAGCCGGGGGTCACCGACGCCGACAGCCCGATCGACCTGGCGCTGAGCGCCGGCCGCGGGGTCTGCCAGGACTTCGCCCACATCATGCTGGCCATCTGCCGCGCCTGGGGCATCCCGGCCCGCTACGTCTCCGGCTATCTGTTCACCGACCGCGAGGCCGGCGACCGCTCCGATCCCGACGCCACCCACGCCTGGGTCGAGGTCTTCCTGCCCAGCTATCGCTGGGTGGGATTCGATCCGACCAACAATGTCATGACCGGCGAACGCCACGTGGCCGTGGCCGTGGGCCGGGACTACAGCGACGTCACTCCGTCGCGGGGCGTCTACAAGGGCGATTCCGAGAGCCACCTGGCGGTCGGCGTTTCGGTGCGCCGGGCCCGGGCGGCGGTGGCCGAACCGGAATTCCTGCGCCTGCCCCGCCCCTCGGCCCCGTTCGGCTCGGCCAACCGCCGGCGGGCCAGCGCCGACGCCATCCGCGAACAGCAGCAGCGCCAGCAGCAGCAGTAGATCCGCCAGGCGCTAGACCGGGTAGACGTGGGTCTTGCGGGTCGCGATCCGGATGGTCCCGACGAACCGGCCGGCCTCGGCGCGCGAGGCGCAGATCTCGACCTGACGGCCGTCGGCGGCCGTGGCGGCCACGGCGGTGAGGGCGCCCTGCACGTGGGCCCGGTCGACCCGGACCTCGAAGCCGCCATCGTCCAGCGCGAAGTCGTGCGGCCGCACGAAGGCCACGGCCGCGCCATCGCGGACGCCGTCGGCGGCGAAGGACACCGCGCCGGAGGTGAAGCGCCCGCCTAAGACCGCGCCCTCGAAGCGGTTGGCCTCGCCCACGAAGCCGCAGACGAACGGGGTCGCGGGGTTGTCGTGCACCTCGTCGGGCGTGCCGATCTGCTCGATGCGGCCGGCGTTGAGGATCGCCACCCGGTCGGCCAGGCCCAGGGCTTCTTCCTGGTCATGGGTGACGAAGATGGTGGTGACGCCGGTGGCGTCGTGCACCCGGCGCAGTTCCTTGCGCAACGACTTGCGGACGGTGGCGTCCAGGGCGCCGAACGGCTCGTCCAGCAGCAGCACGCTGGGCTGGACGGCCAGGGCGCGCGACAGGGCCACGCGCTGGCGCTGGCCGCCCGACAGCTGCGAGGGGTAGCGCTTGCCCAGGCCGTCCAGCTCGACCAGCTTCAGCAGCTCCTCGACGCGGCGGGCGATCTCGGCCTTGTCGGGCTTGTCCTTGCCTTTGCGCACATCCAGGCCGAACGCGATGTTCTTGGCCACGGTCATGTGCTTGAACAGCGCATATTGCTGGAACACGAAACCCACCCGGCGCGCGGCGGCCGAGGCGAAGGTCACGTCGTTCCCCTCGAACAGCACCTGGCCGGCGTCGGGGAACTCCAGGCCGGCGATCGTGCGCAGCAAGGTCGTCTTGCCCGAGCCCGACGGGCCCAGCAGCGCCAGGAGTTCGCCGTCGGCGATCTCCAGATCGACGCTGTTCAGGGCCGGATAGCGCCCGAACTTCTTTTCGACGGAACGGATGGAAATGGTCATGGGAGCGTCTTCGTTCCGGTCAATCTAGTGGCCGCCGCCGCGCTTGACGTCGGGTTGGGCGATCTCGAGCAGGCTCTTGAGCACCAGGGTCACGATCGCCAGCAGGCACAGCAGGGCGGCGACGGCGAAGGCGGCGACGAAGTCGTACTCGTTGTACAGGATCTCGACGTGCAGCGGCATGGTGTTGGTCAGGCCGCGAATGTGGCCGCTGACCACCGAGACGGCGCCGAACTCGCCCATGGCCCGGGCGTTGCACAGCAGCACGCCGTACAGCAGCCCCCAGCGCACGTTGGGCGCGGTCACCCGCCAGAAGGTGTAGAGGCCCGAGGCCCCCATCGAGACCGCCGCCTCCTCCTCCGACACGCCCTGCTCCTGCATCAGCGGGATCAGCTCGCGGGCGATGAACGGGAAGGTCACGAAGATCGTCGCCAGCACGATGCCGGGCACGGCGAAGATGATCTTGATGTCGTGGTCGATCAGGTGCTCGCCGAACCAGCCCTGCAGGCCGAAGACCAGCACATAGATCAGGCCCGCCACCACCGGCGACACCGAGAACGGCAGGTCGATCAGGGTGATCAGCAGCGGCTTGCCGGGGAAGTCGTGCTTGGCGATGGCCCAGGCGGCGCACAGGCCGAACAGGGCGTTGAACGGCACGGCGATCCCGGCGGTGATCAGGGTCAGTTTGATCGCCGCCAGGGCGTCGGGCGTGGCGATGGCGTCCAGCGCCGGCCCCAGGCCCTTGCGCAGGGCTTCGGCGAACACCGCGGCCAGGGGCAGGATCAGGACCAGGCCCAGGAAGGCCAGGACCAGGCCGACGACCACGATCTTGGCCCACAGCGGATCGTCGGTCGGGTGACGGAAATTGGCCTTGGTCGGAGCGGCCATCAGACGAACCTCCGCGACCAGGCCTGGATGGCGTTGATGACCAGCAGCATCAGGAACGAAACCCCCAGCATGACCAAGGCGATGGCCGCGGCGTTGGCGTATTCGAACTGCTCCAGCTGGATGATGATCAGCAGCGGCGCGATCTCGGACTTGTAGGGCATGTTGCCGGCGATGAAGATCACCGAGCCGTACTCGCCGACCCCGCGGGCGAAGGCCAGGGCGAAGCCGGTCAGCCAGGCGGGGCCGAGGGCGGGCAGGATGATCCGGGCAATGGTGGCGATGCGCCCCGCCCCCAGGCTGGCGGCCGCCTCCTCGACGTCGGCCGACAGGTCGCGCATCACCGGCTCCAGGGTGCGGACCACGAACGGCAGGCCGATGAAGATCAGGGCGATGGTCACCCCGATCGGGTTGTAGGCGGCCTTGATCCCCAGCGGGGTCAGGTACTGCCCGACCCAGCCGTTGGGGGCGTACAGCGTGGCCAGGGCGATGCCGGCCACGGCGGTCGGCAGGGCGAACGGCAGGTCGACCAGGGCGTTGACCACGGCCTTGCCGGGGAACTCGTAGCGCACCAGGGCCCAGGTGGTCAGCACGCCGAACACCCCGTTGATCACCGCCGCCACGAAGGCCGCGCCGAAGGTCAGGCGGTAGGCCGCCAGGGCCCGTTCCGAAAAGGCGGCGGCGATGAACTGGGCCGGCGACAGGGCCGAGGCCTTGATGGCCACGGCCGACAGCGGGATCAGCACGATCAGCGACAGGATCGTCAGGGTCACGCCCAGGGTCAGGCCGAAGCCCGGGATCGCCGAGCGCCGGCGAAACAGCGGTCGACGTGGAGCGCGGGCGGAAATCGTTTCGGCGGTCATCGGGTGATCGTCGTCCAGCATCCGCGTCGGGCCCCGGCACGGAGCCATGAAAACAAGAACGCGCCAAGCCGCGAAATGGCCAGGGGCGCGGTGAAGCTGGTGCGGCTTAAATCCCTACACGGCCGGTCGGGTCAATTGAGTTCGTCGAGGGGGGCGAACAGAAAAACTGTGGCGGGCTACTCAGTGGCCGCGCCCTTGCCCCCTACGGATCGCTTCGCGATCGTCTTCCCCCAGGAGGGGGAAGAGCCGCGCGGCTCCGCCCCCTCTGGGGGCGGACAGACCGCGCAGCGGTCAGGTGGGGGCAAGTCGGTGTGACCTCACGCGGAAACCCGCTGAGTTGGTGGGAAGGGTGCGAAGCGCCCGGGCCTCGCCCGGATGATTTGCAGTTATGTGTACCGTTTCGACGAAGTCCGAGCGCTTCGCGTGGAGCCGTTATCCGGAAGCCTTCG
>Ga0209758_1001729_pt1 | contig 24328 bp, 19 predicted proteins | sample AraplaMF_Col_mMF_FD_184258 | JGI IMG/M metagenome (GOLD analysis project Ga0209758, IMG submission 184258) | Arabidopsis root microbial communities from the University of North Carolina, USA - plate scrape MF_Col_mMF (SPAdes) (version 2) | ecosystem: Host-associated > Plants > Roots > Endosphere...
ACCAGGGCATCACGATCACAGACATGAATCAGAACAGTATCAAGATGTCGTCTTCCGGTATTAACATCAACAGCATGTCGGATATTTCGATACAGGCTACCGGTACGTTGTCGCTCACCGGTAACACTGCTGTTAAGATCTCATCGCCGTTAGATGTATCTCTAAGCGGCACCAATGTTTCTGTAAGTGGTACCGCCGGCTTCTCGGCATCGGGCGCCAGTTCGGTATCCTTGAGTTCCGGTGGTATGATGACATTGACAGGCGCTACCGTGATGATAAATTAATTTAACTATGGGACAACCTGCCGCAAGACTAACAGACATGCATACCTGCCCCATGGTGACACCCGGTGTGCCGCCTGTGCCGCATGTAGGCGGGCCCATTATAGGCCCGGGTGCACCTACTGTGCTGATAGGTATGTTACCGGCTGCCGCGGTGGGAGATATGGTTACCTGTGTGGGGCCTCCCGATGCTATTATTAAAGGCTCCGCCACGGTATTTATCGGCGGCCGTCCGGCAGCCCGTATGGGCGATAGCACGGCCCATGGCGGCGTAATAGTAACCGGTTACCCCACCGTATTGATAGGAGGATGAATTATGGCAAAAGAAATTCAATCATTTTTAGGAACGGGATGGAGCTTTCCTCCCTCCTTTGATAAACTGGACGCCAGCGTACAGATGGTATCTGATGTTGTGGATATTGAAGAAAGCATCCGCATCATACTGAGCACCATACCGGGCGAACGGCTGATGCAGCCGGATTTTGGCTGCGATATAAAAAAGCTGGTCTTTGAGATAGCAGACACCTGGCTGGTGAGCGAGCTCAATCACATTATTTATCACGCGCTGCTGCAGTATGAGCCCCGTATCAATTTCATTGGATTGACGGTGGCCGACAGGAGCCAGCAGGCCGGCGTGCTGTACGTACAACTTACCTACACCATTATTGCCACTAATACCAGGCACAATATGGTATATCCCTTCTATTACCAGGAAGGTACCAATATAAGTGACTGATGAGCAATTTTTTTGAACATATACAGGATGGTATCAGCCAGTTAGAAAGGCAGCTGGAATCGCTGATGCCGGAGTATGTAAAAGTGGATGAAAGATCTCAGAACGAATTGTTACAGTTGCTCGCTCGCCTTTCTTCCCAGTTTAACTACTACGATTTCCAGGACCGCATAGACGGCACCTGGGAAGAATTTTTTCATGCCGATCTGCTGGTGATGCTGATTGCCACCGGCAACCTGGATTTTACCCGCTATGAAGCCGATTTTCTGCGTATCCGGAATAATCTTCACGAGGCAGAAAATGATGATGAGCTTTTTGATCATACACGTGCCCTGTTCCTGTTGTTGTATGAAATCGGTATCGTGCTGATGGACCTGATGTACAAATTACAGGGGGCAGACAGATCCTTCCAGATAGGCCAGTACCTCCTGCAGGTAATGGATAGCCTGGAAGAAGACATGATGCGCTTACACCGCTTTGAATACCAGGTGACCCGTTTGTTTCCACGACAGATAGCGCTGCACGAGCACCGCGTGCGCCCCATGGAAATGACGCATCAACTGCGCCGTTTATACCGCAAGGCATTTGACAACCCCGGCGAGGGAACAGAGATCTTTGAGGGCTTCTTTTCTCTTAATGCGCTATATGATTCCCTCCGTTCAAAATTTTACCAGGTCTCCAGCTCTGCTTCCTACTACCTGCGTACGCAGCTGCAGGAAGTGCAGCATAGCCCGCATATGGGGCTGCTGGTTGCATTTATAGAACTATATAAACATCTGCAGGCGCAGATCAATAAAATACCTAAGCGGCACCTTGATTTTTATTACCGGCAGATATTGGGCGTGCAGGTGTTGCCCGCCGTGCCGGATAAAGTGCATGTCTTCCTGGAGCCGGTACCGCATATCTTCAGCTTTACCGTTGAAAAGGGACAGGTACTGCTGGCCAACGTGCATGCAAGAAAAGAACCCCTGCAGTATATTCTCCAGGATTCGGTAAAGGTGAATAATATCAGGATCATGTCGCTGCATACCTTGTTTGTAAGCGATTATCTGCAGATCGCCTCTCCCACACTGGACCACCAGGATATCAGGGAAGCGCAGGCTTACCTGGCCGTGCACCCGGTGCTCCAGCCGGCTGACCTTGAAAAGGAAGGTACCGTAATCCGTCCCTGGCCGCTGCTGGGAGAAGACCAGCATGATCTTTCTCCCTCCCGGCGTACCATGGAGGATACGGATGTCGGGTTTATCGTAGGCTCGCCGGTGTTATACGTGCAGGAAGGCAGCCGGCAGGTATCCATCAGGCTTTACTTTGAGGCTGCTACTTTCAGCGCTTTCCTGGCATATGTAAAGAACTTTGCGGAGGTGTCTAACCGCAGCGAAGCAGTGATGATCACCCAGCTACTCTCCGGCGCTTTTCATTTATACTATACAGCGGAGGAAGGATGGGAAGCGGTAACCCGTTTCAGTGTCAAGAGCTCCCAGGAGGCGCCTTATGAGAACAGTCTTGAGATCAATTTTTTGCTGGATGTTACTGATAAACCCTGGTGCAGCTATGATGAAGCAGCGCATAATTGCGGAATAGATGCCAGCAGTCCTTTACTGAAAGTGCTGCTGAATAACGCCTGCTTTCATCACCCTTATTCCTTTCTGCGGAACCTGGAACTGGAACGGGTGAGCATGAACGTGAAAGTGGAAGGACAGCGATTCGTTAAAATACAGAACAATATCGGGCTGCTAAGCCCTGCGGGCGCTTTTTTGCTGTTTGGTCCGCAGCCTTATGTAGGGGCTTATCTCGACATTAACAACAGCAATATCTTTAACAGGTTTACACGCAGCTTCAGTATAAAACTGGATTGGCTTAACCTGCCAAGGGATGAGAACGGCTTCGCCGCCTACTATCAGGGATATGATGCAGGTTACCGCAATGATTCTTTCAAAGTAGGCATCAGCAGCCTGAATCATGGGTCCTATTTTCCTGAACGTGATCATCAGCAGCAGTTGACGCTTTTCCAGACCACGCGTGATAGGGAAGGGAATATCTATCTCGCAGAGGAAACCCTGCTGGAAGATATAGATATTTCCAAGCTCTCTTTCTCCAATGACATGTTGCTGGAAAAGGAACAGGGGCTGAAAGTGCCTTTATACATGGAAGGTGGGGTACGCTTGTACCTGGCAGCCCCAGAGGACGCATTCGGGCACCGCCTGTTTGACCAGCTCTATCCCGGTGTAGTGATGTATAATTCGCAGCATACCCTGCTGCCCAGGAAGAAGAAACCTGTGCCTGAACTGCCCTATGCACCAAGAGTAAAGACCCTCTCGCTCAACTATAGCCTGGAACATACGGAAGCGCTGAAATCAGTGCAGTCGGTACAGCAGGGCGATGGCCTGCAAGTATATCATGCCATGCCATCCGGTTTTCGCAAAATATATCCCCAGCCGGGAGACAGTACCTTTTCATTATTGCCGCAGGCGCCTGATATGGCCAATCTCTGTATTGGCTTTAACAGGCTGCATAGCAACGAAGAGATGTCATTACTCTTCCAGCTGGAAGAAAAGTATTACAGCGATAAGGCAACCGGCACGGCTCCTTTAAAATGGAGCTACCTGGATAACAATACCTGGGTGCCTTTTGCCAGAACGCATATCCTTTCTGACGATACCAACAACCTGCTGAGGAGCGGTATCGTAAAGCTCCGGATACCTGGGGGTATCCGTAACGGTAATACCATGCTGGATCCTGCCTTGTACTGGCTCAGGGTTTCCTCAGAAAAGGCCCTCAGTGCTAATCCCAGGGTGGTGGGTATCTTTCCCAATGCGGTGGTGGCCCAGCGGCAAACAGAGGACATTACACAAACACTGGATGAAGCCTTATCCATCTCTTCCTTTTCGATCAAAAAATTTAAGACCGATATCAAGCCGCTGCAGCATGTGTGGCAGCCCTTTCCTTCTTTTGGCGGCCGCCGCCAGGAAACGGAAGCGCAATACTATACCCGGGTAAGTGAACGCCTGCGGCATAAAGCACGGCCCTCGTTCGGCTACGATATCTCGCAGGTACTGCTGCAGGAATTTCCTGAACTGCTGATCGTAAAATGTTTGAGTATAGAAGACCAGCAGCATCATATGCCGGAGATGCCGGACATCACGATTATTGTAGTGCCCTGCCAGGCGTCCAACGGATTGTTCAATACGCTGGAGCCGAAAGTAGACCTGGCCACGCTGTACAGGATCCAGGCCTTTGTACAGCGCACCATCTCCTCTTTTGTGAAAGCGGAGATCCGCAACCCGGTGTACGAACGGGTAAAGGTTGTATGCAAAGTGCGCTTCAATGGCGGGCATGACAACCACAACGAGAACCTGTACCTCCAGATGCTGTATGATGACATCAAGCGCTACCTGTGCCCATGGCTGTTCGGCGAGGCCGCGAACTTTAAGGTTGGCAGCGTTTTGTACCGCTCGGAGATATTGAACTTTATCAACCGGCTCCCTTATGTGGATTATATTACCGGTTTTTCCCTGGTGCATTTTTTTTACGAGAAGCATCCCCGTACGGGCCAGATCACTGCATGTATTACAGACACCGCACTGGACGACAGGCCTTTTATACGGGTGTCTGTTCCTGAAGGCGTATTTATTCCTTCTTCCGAGCACCTGATCAGCATATTACCGGAACCGGGATATGAAGATCCTGCCGCGCTGGGTATACAAGGCCTGGAAGTAGGAGATGAGCTGCTGGTAGGTAAAGACCAGGATGCCGGTACACCGGGCCAGCTGCCCCCGGATCCCTTTGATGAAGAAGTACTGACAATCACCATTCACCCAAAATAAAATCCTGCTGATATGGATGCTAAAAAAAATAAAAAGGTCTACGGCCGTGAAGAGCTTAAACAGTATTTCCGGAATGGAAGGATGCCGTCCGAGAACCATTTCGGCTACCTGATAGACTCTACCATCAATAAACAGGAAGACGGCTTTTCGAAAGATGAGGAGAACGGGCTGCAGATAGCCGCCCTGGGCTCGTCCAAAAGGCTGCTTTCTTTTTACAAAGCCACTGACGACCTGGAACCATTCTTCTTTGTAGAGAAAGATGAATATGAATATCCCGCCCTGCGCCTGCAGCCATACCTTACCGCGCCGGATGCGAAGGATGAGAAGGATGCCAGCGGTTTCTTCTTTCATACAGACGGTAAGCTGGGCATAGGTAAGAAATGCGATCCCGATTTTAAAGTAGATATTAAAGGCTTTGCCGCCATGGAAGGGCGTACCGGCAGCTATAAAGTAGGAACAATACCGGCGGATGGTAAGTGGCATGCCGTGCTGCAGGAGCTGGACAACTGCCATGCATTTGAAGTAGTGGCAAGAACAGGCCTGAAACATGCCGGCCGTCATGCCATGATGCATGCATATGCGGTGAGCACCTTTGGCAGCTCGCGGAACAAGATCCGCCAGACATGTGCCTACTACGGGTTCTGCTGGAATAAGATCAAAGCGCGCTGGAAAGGAAGTACCCATAATTATGAGCTGCAAATACGTACTAACAGTAACTACGGCTTGGGGGTAGATATCTACTACCGTATTACCCGGCTCTGGGCCGATGAAGTGTTCATGCCCGAAAGTTATTACTATTAAAATTTACTATCATGGCCGATACCCATATTGTTATTGAACGGGATAAGCACCGGGATCCGGGATTTGATTATGAGCAGCTGCGCCGTGAAGCGATCGAGCATGTGCAGCGCTTGTCAGGCAAGACATGGACAGACTACAACCTCCATGATCCCGGGGTTACCATCCTGGAGCAATTGTGTTATGCGATCACTGATCTGGCGTATCGTACTGATTTTCCTATCGATGAAATACTGGCGGATAGAAAGGGAGATATAGATCCGCTGTTACATGCTTTCTTCTCGAAAGGAGCTATCATGAGCTCTTCCGCCACTACGATCAATGACTACCGTAAGCTGGTGCTGGATGAAGTGGAGGAGGTGGAGAATATCTGGATAGAACCGGTAAAAGGCCTGCAGCCTTATGCATGCACAAAAGGTATATACCGGGTGTTCCTCCAGATGGAGGATGCATTGGTGGATGCAAAGGACGAAGTGAAACAGTCTGTTATAGATGCCGTTTGCAACTGCCTGATGTCTTACAGAAATCTTGGAGAAGATGTGGAGGAGATCATTGTGTTGCAGCCTCAGTTAATGGCCGTACAGGCAGAGATCCTGGTAGATGGTCGTTACGAGGCCCAGGAGATAGCCGCGCATGTATGCAATGCATTCGAGTTTGCCATGCATCCGCCCGTACGCTATTTTACGGAAGAAGAGCTGCTCAGTAAAGGATATGCTGTGGAAGATATTTACAGCGGTCCGCTGTTAAAGAAAGGATTTATCGTTGACAGCGATCTGTCCGAACGCAAAGTGATGATAGATCCGGCTGATCTCATGAAAGCAGTATCTGAAGTACCGGGTGTACTGAAGGTGAAGAACCTGAATATTGCCGGTGAGGATGGTGTATTCACCTCTCGGCCTATCATGGTAAAAGAAGGGCATTATCCTTTTTTGCAGGTACCCGGTGAAAAGAATGATATCAGGATCTTCAGCGATAAATACGAATACCTTTTAAGGGATGTAGTGTTCTGGAACGCTTACCAGAAAGCGAAGATCATTACCCGGCGCAGGTTCGTGGGACAAAAGACCGGGGAGGCTCATCCCCGCTTAAAGGCAGACTACCGCAGCGTTAGCCGGTACTACTCACTGCAACATCATTTTCCCGGTATATATGGAATAGGATCAGAGGGGCTGGATGCATCATCGCCCGACAGGCGAAAGGCACAGGCCAAACAGTTGAAAGCCTATCTTTTATTCTTTGAACAGCTGCTGGCCAATTACCTGGCGCAGCTGGGCAACATGGGCAGCTTTTTCTCTCCGCTGGCGGGTAATACACCGCCTTATACCTATGCGGTACAACCCCTCTACAATGTGCCGCATGTACGGCCACTGATCAGGGCGTTTACGGACGATGCGCTACCCGCAGGTCAAAGCTGGGAACAATTTATACAGGATAGCGGTAACGCTTATATGAGGTCCCTGCTGGAACAGAATGAAACGGATAAGGTATACCAGGAAAGAAAGAACCGCATCCTGGATCATTTGATGGCGCGTTTCAACCTTTTCCTGATCACTTATCCTGTTACCTTGTACCAGCATGTTTATGACGGACAAGGGACTAGTCCGCGGGTGAGCCCGGAACTGGAATGGAAAGCAGATATACTGCGCCATGTAGTGCGGCTTACCGGTAACCGCTTGCGATCGTTCAACTACCGTGAAGATCTGTTCGAGCCGGGGGACCTGTCCGGTTATGAAAGGTGGTTATACAAACTGTTGTATATACCCGATGAAAAGAAGAAACGGCTCAGCGCTGTCTTTGACGCCCCGCACCTCAAAGTGGATGTTGGCAAGCGGCAGGCGGGGCAATCGCAATTCCATTTTATCAAAGAATACCATTTGAAGGATGAAGTGCTGAAGGTGGCGATGGATGATGCGCCTACCGTTACAGACCAGCCTTCCGCATATAATTTTGCCGGTCAGCCGGTAGCTTTTCTCAGAACAGGTTTAAGCGTGGATAACTACCGTATTATCCATGATGAAGAAACACGGGAGTACCTGGTAGTATATCGGCACGTACACCATGAGGCATGGAAGATCGTGCTCAGGGCAGGCGCCCGTGACCGTGCTGCTGCAGGCCTGAAAGATATGATCCGGCATTTGAAAGAGATCAGCACAGATTCAGAAGGTTTTTACCTGGTAGAGCACCTGTTGCTGAAACCCAAGCTCAGTGAAGCCAGCTTCGGTTTCCGTATGTATGACCGCAATGGGAAGCTGCTACATCAGCATCCGTGGTGGTCTACCTTTGAAGAAAGAGAAGCGCAGCTGCGCGCCCTGCAGGAAGAAGCGGTAAAACAGCAGGCCTATTTCGAGTACTATGTCAAACATGAATCCGGGAAGATGTTGCGGGAAGATTTCTTCCGTTTCGGGCTGACAGTTGTATTTCCTGCGTGGCCTGCGCGTTTCCAGCTGCCTGAATTCAGGGAGTTTGCGGATGGCTTATTCCGCGAACGGACACCGGTACAGCTTCGTTTACAGTTTAAATGGCTCGGCATTGCCGCTATGCGCACTTTTGAAGAACATTATTTTAAATGGTTAAAGGCCATGCAGGATAACCGCGATGTACAGGCAGCTGCACAGCCTTTGATCACTTACCTTGCCAACGATCAGCTTTCCTGGTAAAGCATCTGCATGAGCGCTTCTCACCATATTATCCGCCGTTACACATTTGATGTACAGTTCAGCGCAAAGGCGAAGGCTATTGCTTTGCAGGATAGCCTCAGCAGCCTTTTCCGCCGGAGGCTGACAGCTGACATGGACGAGCTGCTGCAGCAGTTGTTACCGGAAGATATGGTGGCCGTACTGGACACCCTGGAATTAGATCTTGGTACCGTGTTGTACAAGGATATGGAAACGCAGCTCCCACTTAAATTGCTGGAAGCGCTGGAGAACGCTTTGAGCAGTATTTTACGTACAGGCACACCAGGATCGCAGCACCACCTTAGCGGCAAAGTAATGGTGAAGTCGGGTAGTGAACGTCTTTGCGAACTGCTGGAATATTACCTGCTCAGCGGCGCGATGCCCTGGTGGGCCAGTGCAGCAGAACGGGAGCAACCAGACCAGGCGATCTTTCAGCTGGCTGCAAATGCCCCTGCGCTTTTAGCAGCGCTGATACGCAAACTGGGACAGGTGCAATATGTACGTAAACGTATTGCATGGCAATTCTCCATTGCAGCCATTCAACAAATAATAAATGTACTGGAGCCTGCTGAAGCAAAATTCATTTTGGAATATAGCCGGGAGGTACTGCATATACAACAACGGCAGCAGGTATTGCAGACAGAAAGCAAAGCGCTGGAAAGAGCGGTATGGCTGTTTGTGCTGACCTACCTGCTAACAGATGGCGGTTCTAACTTTGACCGCAAGGAGTTTGTCCGCAGTCATCTCACACAGATGGCGCATCATTTTAATGTGGAATATGATGCGCTGCTACAACTGTTCTATGATGCCCTGGTCTTTTACAGGCAGGAGATCCAGGCCGCGACTATAGGTGGTTTTATCAAGGCCCTGTATAGTGAAACGCATCCTGCAGGGAGTATCCGGTCGCGGACCTTTTCTTCCCGGAAACAGGATGAACAGGCGACAGCGCCTGTCAATATCTTACGTTATTATCTGCAATTCGGATCTTTTCCCTGGTGGGCAGCGCACACTTCCCTTACCATGTTGTATGAGGCCCTGCTGTTATCTGCGCGGCAATCACCTGCGCAGCTGAAGGAAATGCTGACCCTTAGCTTACAACAGGAACTTGCCTGGAAAAGATGGACAACATTATTTGAACCTGCTCAGCGCACAGCTGTGATCATGCAGCTGAACGACAATTGGCTGCTGCAGGCCAATGAGCAGTTTTTTGACAGGCCTTCAGCAAGGATGGCTGGTATGGTACCAGGGATGGCCTCCTCCGAAGATCCTGCACATATCCTGCTGCGCGATGTGATCCTGTATCGTTTATTATATGGCAGCATCCCCTGGTGGGGAAAGACCTATGCACATTTCTCTGTTCACAGCCTGTTGCAGCAGTTGATGGAGCAATCTGTAACAGAACTGGTAATGGTATTTAAATACGCAGGCACACTTAGCTATACGATGGAGCGCTTTCTGTCCGGTATCACATCTGAGCAGTTCTTTACGATCGCCCGTGCTTCAGGTCTGACGGATATGGCGAGGGATGCGTATGAACAGGTGTATACATTATTGCAGTCAGTGCATCGTTATGTGATATCAGGTGTAAAGACCAGTGTGCTGCAACAACAGGTGATGAAAGCTTTTTGGCGGGTATGGGCTGAAGCGGGTTATGAGCATTTTAGTACTGCCGGCTTTACAGAAGAGGCGGTGCGCTACTGGGCGGAAGTTACAGGCATTACCCCCGGCAGCCTGGTAGTGCTGATGAAAAGCGCATTGCCTGCGATCATTGCGGAAGAAGAGGGCGGTTATCAGTGGCTGATCAATCAGCTGCAACAGCTTATAACTGTGTGGCAAACGGAAGGAGCAGCATTGTATCATGCGTTTGTATCTGGTCGTGCGCCGGAGGCTTCACAAGATCCTCATCCGCTGATCCATTTTATCCGTAATAACGGGGCGCCCGCTACTGCGGAGGAAAAGGAACTGTCAGGCTCCACCATTACCGTGTGGCTGCGGCATTTTCTGGAAGAAGGAGCGCTGCCGCCGCAAGCAGGGTCTTTTTCAACAAACGAGACGATCTGGCTCAGCACACGAATGCTGGAATGGCTGTATATCAATTACAAGGAAAAGCTGGCGGATATAAAAGCTGTTATGCAGCGGCTGCCATTGATGCTTAACCGCGTATATAGCCTCTGGCAGGTAAGCACCACCCTTGCCCCTGTACGGGAACTGTTAATGTCCTGGATGGAATATGTACTGGCTCCGCCGGAAGCCGGTACCATGGTTGTAATGGATGGCTTGTGGCAGGAGCTCCCGCAACAACAGGGCTCGCCTGTGCGGGAACAGCGCTCCACCTTGCCTGCAGCAGTATCCCGTTTGCTGCACCGGTTCAGCCAGTATGATGCCATTACCAGTGCAACAGAAAAGCAGGAATGGCTGGAACAGGCAATTGGCCTGTTGACTTATTTCCTGGCCCATAAACGTTTGCCCGACCACCTGTATGGTGTAGAAGGCGCAACTGTGCAGGCATTGCTGAAGCAATCTGTTATATTGTTGTTCCGCGAAAAGCCTACCGTGTTGAATGCTATGTTCGGTGATGGGAAAGGGCTGCTGGCTGCAAGAATGGAGATCTACCAGGTATTCACACCGCCTACCGGTGGCTTGCAGGAAAATAGTATCCGGCAAAGCCTGGAAGCGTATGCGATAGAAGATAGTCTGCTGATGTTGCAGGAGACAGTTGCGCCTTCACTGAAAAGCGCTGTTAGCAGCTTCAGGGATGCGGTACGTTTTTACAAGCAACAGGGCAGGCAGGAAAGACAGTCATTTCACAAAAGGATCTTCCAATACCCGGTGCTGGTACAATATGCAGCGCAGCAGCTCGATGATGATACCTTCCTGGAAATGATGGAAGACATTGAGATAGGATGGGGCCATCCCGCTGCTGCCGCCTTGCGTGAGCTGCAACGGCTTTTTGACAGGATCATCAACGATAGCGGTGAAAGGGAAAAGCTAAGGGTACTATTCAGGCAATTTCACATTATGCTGCTAACGGGGCAGTTTACGCTGCCCAATGCGACAGCCTACGCAAGCCGTTTTCTTGAATTTGTGATGAATAATGGCGCCGGTATTGCGCGCAATTTTATAGAACAGCTGGTGGAAGTTGATGAGAAGACTATTATTTCTTCCTATAATCATTTGCGCAACATCCTGCCTGCTTTGCAGCAGAGCGCTGTTAAATATGCCAGGTCGCACCTGCATATGGATAATATCCGTAGCAGGATGTATGAGAAGGATATACAGCTACTGTCCCCGCGACAGGAGCCTGGGTCCAGGTTGCCCGCTGTAAAGCAACCCCTTGCGGCAGAGAACGGGAATAAGCACGAGCTTCCCGCCCCAGCGGAACAGGCAAACAAAGAGTATGAGAAACTGAAGATGCCGGAGCCGGATACCGTCTATGTAGGCAATGCGGGCCTGGTACTGTTGTATCCTTTCCTGACCTTCGCTTTCCAGCGCCTGGGATATGTAGTTGCAGGGCAGTTCACAAGCCCTGAAGCGCAGATAAGGGCGATCCACTTTTTGCAGTATACCGTAAATTTGAAGGAGGAACATGCCGAACATGAGCTGGTGCTGAATAAAGTATTGTGTAATTTCCCGCTGGAAGAGCCGCTGCCAGCAGAGCTGATACTGAAAGATGAAGAAAAGCAATTGTCGCAGGAAATGCTGCAGGTAGTACTGCAGCAATGGGACCGGATGAAGCATACTTCCGTAGAAGGTTTCCGCGAAGCTTTCCTGAAAAGAGACGGCGCCCTATGGGAAACAGAAGAAGCCTGGTACATGCGGGTAGAGCAGCGGGGCTACGACATGATATTACAGACCCTGCCCTGGAGCTTTGGCATGCTCAAAACTTCCTGGATGGATAAAATGTTATATACAGAATGGGTATTTCAATGATACAGGATAATGTTGCCGTGTTAAACCGCGAGCTGAGCTGGTTTCAGCAGCTGTCAGACCTGCGCATGAAAAGATACTTTGCAGGAGAGGAAGCGGGTGAGGGACCGGAAGAACCGCAGCCTCCCGATCTTAACGGAGATCCGGCTGTTTATGCACAGATCGTGCTGCATTACAAGATGAACACCATGGAAAGGCTGGTATTGCTGCTGGCCCTGATCCCTCATATCCGTCCGCAGTTACTGGATGTGTTCTTTATCAAGAATGCCACTTACGACCGCGGTTTTACAGAATTTGGCGGTATTAAAGGCCTACACCACGGCGGCTTTTTGCCTACCGGTGAAACGGCGGCATTTCTGCTGGCGGCCAACAGCCTGCAACAACGCTTTCAGCTGATAGAGCTTTTTGGGCCGGATCATTTCTTTGCCAAACACGCGATACTGAAGCTGATCCCTGCCAATGCAGAAGAGCCCTTCTTAAGCGGTACGCTTAGCTTGTATCCTGAATACCTCAGCTATTTTACACTGGGCAGCGCTCATAAACCGGATTACAGCATACACTTCCCTGCAAAACGGATCCATACCGGCCTGGAATGGAGCGACCTGGTATTGGAAGATCATACCATGGATGAAGTGGACGAGATCCGCGCATGGATAGAGCATGGCGATACCTTGATGAATGAATGGGGCATGAGCCGTAAGATCAAGCCCGGTTACCGCAGTTTATTCTATGGTCCTCCGGGCACCGGTAAATCGCTGACGGCCTGTTTGCTGGGCAAGAGCTTTAACATGGATGTATACCGTATAGATCTTTCCATGATCGTGTCAAAATACATCGGCGAAACAGAAAAGAACCTGGCGCAGGTATTTGACAGGGCAGCGCATCAGCACTGGATCCTGTTCTTTGACGAAGCGGACGCGCTGTTTGGCAAACGCACGCAAACATCGTCTTCCAATGATCGTTATGCCAACCAGGAAGTAGCTTACCTCTTGCAGCGGATAGAGGATTTTCCGGGAATGGTGATCCTGGCTACGAACCTTAAAGCAAATATTGATGAAGCTTTCAGCCGGCGTTTTCAGTCTATGATCTATTTTTCCATGCCTGGGCCTGAGCACCGTTTGCGTTTGTGGCAGCAGGCTTTTCCTTCACACCTGGAGCTGGAGGAGAAATTAGACCTGGAAGATATTGCAAAGAAGTATGAAATGGCAGGAGGGTCTATTATCAATATCAGCCGTTATACCTGTTTAATGGCATTGAAACGGGGCAGCCAGACGATCCTGCATAAGGATGTGATGGCAGGTATCAGAAAAGAGTTTGGAAAGGAGGGGAAGACGGTGTAGGGGAGGAGTATTATTTTGATATAAATATTCCTGGTGGTGTTAACCACCGATTAACTTATTTTCCGTTCGGGGGCTTTATTATTGCGCAGTATTTAATTAATAAAGCAATAAGAGCAATAAAATAGATGAACCAACCATCCTATTTGTTTACCCGGGTTAGTTCTGAACGGTATGTATTCATCAGTTCAGGAAAGCAGGAAATTAAGAAAGCTGTTGAATTTACGGCAAGTGACAGGCAAAATCTTTATAACATAGCCTTTGGCGATCAGTTGACGGACGGAACAATCGATGATACTGTAAAATCAAACAATGGTGATATAGCAAAGGTACTTGCTACAGTAGTTAAGATTCTAACGGCATTCATAGCTGAAGTTCCTCAAGCTACAATAGTGTTTGTTGGAAGCTCAAACGAGCGAACCAGATTATACGGACGTATCTTACGAACCTATTATTTAAATTTTAGTAAAGAGTATATTATTTCTGCATTCAGATTGTCAGAAGAAGTTTTTGAGGAAGTGCCATTTGATCCAACAGAAATAACTATTGATTATCATGCGTTTTTTGTTAGAAAAATAACCTAACTTTATTTATATGTCTATTCTTAAGAAAAATAATACTAAAGGGCCTAAGCGCATCCTGACGTTCCAACACCCTGACGGAGAAGTGGTAGTTGTTACTCAAACTACCGTTAAGGGCACACTTTTTCCTGAGAAGCTTGAAAAAGTCAATGCAATGTTGAAAAACGCAAAGTTTATGGATGATAAGTGATCATCATCCCTCCACTGCCTTCTGCCCCATTGTATCCGCTTCGTGTTCCAGCCCCGGATCATCATTCACCGGCACGCTTTCTTTCATTTGCATGGTAGGTTGAACCCGTCCCTGGCGTTGCTGTACTACATGCCAGGCTTCATGCGGCAGATGTTTTTCCTGTCCGGGGCCTACGTGTATATCATTCCCCTGGGCATAGGCCAATGCGCTTAGCTGGGCCGGCTGGCTGGAATTATAGTGTACTTTAACGTCTGACATATCCATACCGGAGAGATTCTCTATCCCTGACTTCAGGTTATCCGGCATACCGGTTTTGTTCTCTTTCAATTGGGCAGGAAATTTACCCTGTAAGAGTTTTTCGTCCTCTTTGCCTGCTTTCTGCAGCACAAATTTCCCTTGAACGGGCGCCTTTTCTTCTTCCATTGGAGATTGCAGCTGTGTAACGAATTTTCCCTGCAGCATTTCATCTTCTTTTGGCGCTTTCATTTGCAAGGCGGATGAAGAAGCGGTTTGGTCCGCTACAGCGCGGGAACCGGCAGAAAAGGTGTCTTTTGAGGATTCTTGTGTAAACATGGGTATCAGGGTTTACCAGGTGTGGTATAAATATAGGGAAAAAATCAGATAACCGGAAATAAGTCAGTTTACTACAATAATGTATAGAGCTTACAGCTATGAAATAAGCGCGCCGGGTACTATTTCAAAGGATGATGCAGCGTTGACAAGGTCATCATATTGTGGCATTGTCTTTGTAATATGAGTGCTATATCTAATATTCCGCGCGCGAGTATATCAAAACCTTCACAGCATGAAAACATTGTTATTTTTACCAGTTCTTTTAATGGCGGTCTTATTTACTGGCTGCACCAAAAAATATGAGTATGTTACGCCCAACCAAACCATCTTCTTTGATGTTGACTCAGGAGATTGGACGCGGGCCAGTGATGGCAAAACTTATCTCGTTGATCTTCCGATACCTGAGCTCGACGGACAGGTGAACCAGGATTTTGGTATAGTGGTATCCATATCCGGCGATAATGGAGCTACCTATGAAGCACTGCCTGAAGTTTACGGTGGCTATTCTTACTCTTATACCCATCATGTAGGACATCTTACACTGGAAAGGCAGATTGCAGACGGTTCCGCCTCCGGGCCCCAGCCCGAAGCCAACATTAGGGTAAAGATCGTGCTGGTTGAATCTCAACAGTAATCGAAACCCGATAAAAGTGCAGTGGAAACCTAGGATATTCTATAGCATTCCTGAAGTATATATATCGATAACGTATCTCTTATAAGAGTTACGTTATCGATACGTTATCGTTACTATATCATTACCTTATCCTGGGGTGTGAAAGCAATGTTACACGCCTAGTCTATCCTCGAAATGACAAAATCCTCGAACACCACCTGGAAAGATTGCTCTCCCGGTGCAGCAGCGAACAATCCTACTTGTACACCGGCGACCGGTGGAAAATAAGCCAGCCGCAATAACAGAAAATCGGCATTATCGAAAGAATAGCTGATCTGCACATGATCCCCTTTCCGCAATAGCTTAAGCCATACTGAAGCCGGATTATCATTACGCGGCGCAACAGACCAGTCTGATACCAATCGCGTTACCACCGCACTTACCTGTTGTACGCCATCCACATATTCTATCCCTGTTTTTATCCAGTTCTCTTCATCTATCCTTATCATCAGCCCTGCCTGGTGATACAGCTCACGGTATTCACCACTTACTTTCACCGATGCTTCAAAGTTACCGGATATCGCCGTAAAATAGAAAGGGCCGGAATCGCGGATGAAGTCATAATGGGTGATCCGCCAGAAATCTGTGTCCGGACCAGCTGTTATCCGTAGTTGCTTTGCATTGCCCGACCATGTTGCCGGTTCATTATACCATTCCATAAAGAAAATTTGAGGACTTATTTGATCTTTGAAGCCAGTAATGTGGTAAGCAGCCCAAGTATCGATATCAGCGCAAAAGACCAGCGTAAACTGGCAGCTTGTGCGATAAAACCGATCAGCGGCGGTCCTACCAGGAAACCGAGGAAGCCGATGGTGGATACTGCTGCTATAGCAATACCGGGCGCCATGGTCTGTGATCTCCCTGCCAGGGCCAGTACGAGCGGTACCACTGAACATACGCCGATACCTACCAGCAGAAAACCTATAGTGGCAGTATAGACATTGGGAAACATCACTGCCAGCTGTAATCCTACCGTGCTGGTGATCCCACTCAGCTGTAAGATCCTTGTTACACCAAAGCGCGTTACCAGCCGGTCGGCGGTGAACCTCCCGGCGGCCATCGTGCCCATAAAGGCAAGATATCCGAGTGTAGTGTAAGACTCCGGTACGGTCACTATCTGCTTGAAATATACGCCGCTCCAGTCAAACATCGTTCCTTCTGTTATCAGGCTGGCAAAAGCGATCAGTCCGAGCTTTAAAAGGCTGCTGTCCGGCCAGGCAAATAGGGGCTGGTTTTCCGAAGCAGGATCGGCCGGTAAGAGACGCGTGTAGGAAATGATCAGCAATCCCCAGGAAACGGCGCAGATCAGGCAGAAATGCACCCATACGGGCCAGCCAAGGGAGATCATCCAGGTGCCGATACATACTCCTGTAAAGCCGGCCAGGCTCCAAAGACCATGAAAAGAAGCCATGATAGAACGTCCGTATAATGCTTCGATACCTACCGCCTGCGTATTCATCGCCACCTCGAAAAGGTTGTTGAGAAAACCGAAGCAGAATAGCACCATTACCAGCTGCCAGATCTCCGTTACAAAACCGATCAGGCAAAGTGTGAGCGGAAACAGCAGACCTGCCGTGATCAATACCCTGCGGCTACCCAGGTGGGTCACCAGCAGACCGGAAACCGGCAGGCTTACAAGTAAGCCTACCGGTAACGAAAACAATATACTGCCAAGCCCTGCATTGTTCAGGTGAAAGTATTCCTTGATATCATGGATACGGCATGCCCAGCTCACATAGGTTAAACCGATGATGAAGAAAAAAACGCTGGTAGCGATGCGGTAGGTCCTTTTATGATCCATACTGAACAAGGTGGTCTTGTAGCTCATCGTAATCAGAGATTTTCAGGATGTCGTTTAAATGTGATAATTTTTTGTTTGCGATGCCGATAAACCCGATGCCCAGCTGCTGGGTTGCTTTGTAATCCCATAGCCCGTCGCCTACATACACAATGCTGGACAGCGGAGCTGTTTGCTGCAGACGGGTATTCATCTGGTGGATGGTGTTGTGGATGATATCCCTTCTGGCCACCGCGTCTTGTGCAAACGAAGCAGCACTGCAAGCCTCAATATTAATGCCAGCACAACTGAGCTTGAACAAAGCTGATTCCCGCCAGCCGCCCGTGGCTAATCCTACCTGCACATCATCCAGTTTGCACAATTGGTGCAGGATCTTTCCCGCTTTAGGCACTTCCTGTATACTGTTGGTCTGTTGCTTGTATTCTTCTTTAAGCAGGCTGCAGAAATGCTGAATAAAGCGGTTGATCTCTTCAGCGGAGCATTCGCGCTGTTCCCGCTCCCGGAAGAGTTGTTGAATAATGCCAGAATCAGTGGTATGCTCATAGTTACCCCAGTTGGTGTCTATATCACTGAAATGAAAAGTATCTTCCAGCGCCTGGGTAAAGCATCTGTCGTCAATGTCTGTTGTATTGGTCAGCGTGCCATCTATATCAAAAATAACATACTTCATATTCTTATCACTGATTTTAAACTGGAGATGTTGTTATTGCGTTGCTGGCTGTCCAGGTGGACACCCAGATCGGAAAGGGCCTGCGGAAACTCTTCCAGGCGGTAGGCCCTGGTAATGATCTTTTCCAGACCGAGGCGGCGGCTGTTGATCAGCGCTACTGCATGCTGAAAAGTATCCATGGAATCTATGGAGCCGATAATGGAAATGCTGCGGTCTGCAATCTCCCGCGGGTTAATGGTTTGCCGGTTATTACGCAGGCCGATCAGTGCGATCTTACCACCTTCTGTAACGGCCTGCATGGATGTTTCCAGCAGGCTGCCGGTGGTATCAATGATCAGATCATACTGATTCTTTTGCGGAATAAAAGAAGACTGCAGCTGCCATTGCCCGGATAGTACATTGCTTTTTTCAACCAGGCTGATCCTGTTGGGAGAAGATTCATAGATGACGCCTTCCTGGATGCCATGTTGCCTGAGTGCCAGGCAGAACAGCAATCCGATGGGGCCGCCGCCCAGCACGGCTGTTCTCAGGAAGGGCGTTACTTCCAGTTTCTTTATGGCCGTGAGCACACAGCTGAGCGGTTCCGAAAGCGCGCCTTCCTCAAAAGGTACCTCATCATACAATGGGTAGATGAAATTCCGTGTAGTCTTATAATATTTGGTGAAGGTGCCGTCTATCGAAACACCGGCCTCTGTGCTGGCCTTCATGTAGCAATGATTGCGCAGGCCTTTGCGGCAGTTCTCACAATAACCACAGTAGTAAGTGGGGTCGATAATGACACGGTCGCCTACATTAAAATTATCAACGGCGCTGCCTTTGGCCACTACGATACCAGCAGATTCATGACCGATGATCACTTGCTGCCGGGCGGAGTATTCGCCTGAGACAATGCTCAGGTCTGTACCACAGATACCTGTGCTGTGGATCTCTACGATCACTTCTTCTGCCCGGGTAATGGCAGGTTCTTCTTTCTCTTCGACCCTGATATTCCAGGGCCCCTTATAAACAATTGCTTTCATCGTCGGGTGTTTAGTTTTGAGGGGATGTGCTTTACAGCTGGCGGAATAATTTGTTCAGCCGGTAATAGATCTCTTCCACATCGCTTTGTGTGGCGGTTAAGGCAGGCCTTACTTTTACTACGTTACCAAATCCATAGCGGGAGCCCCGGAGGATCAGCTTATGATCCGCCAATGCGGTGTCAATGATCTTGTTGGTCAGCGCAACATCGGGGTTGCCGTCTTTGTCCACTATCTCAAGGCCCCACATATATCCTGTGCCGCGTACGTCGCCGATCACATGACCATAATCTTCTTTGAGCTTTTGCAACAGACCGCCGAGGAAGTGGCCGTTCACTCTTACATTTTCGAGGAAACCTTCCCTGGATACTACTTCCATGGTCTTTTGCGCAGCGCGCAGTGTCAGCAGATTACCACCGGACGTGTAGGAATGCTCAAACTTTTCAAGCACCGATAATTCTGAGCGGTACAGGATAGCTGCGGCAGGTATGCCGATGCCGCCCAGTCCTTTAGCAAGGGTGATAATGTCCGGTTTGATGTCAAAGTGTTCGCTGGCAAACATATAGCCTGTTCTGCCGACGCCTGTCTGTACTTCGTCTGCAATTAATACGATGTTCAGTTCATCGCAGATCTGGCGGAGCCTTTCAAAGTAGCCCTCGGGCGGAATGATATTCCCGCCGTTACCCAGTATGGGCTCGATAATGATACACGAAACATTGCCGGAGCTGCCGTATTGCACATGGTCATAAATGGCTTCTGTGCAGAGATAACCGCAGCCGGGATATTTGGCGTGATAAGGGCAGCGGTAACAATAGGGAGCGGGAACAATGGCGTTTGCTGAAGAGATGGTGTGGGAGAAAGACTTTCTCCTGAATGCATTGCCGGAGATCTGCGTGGTGAACAGTGTTTGTCCGTGATGGGAGAGGGACAGGCTGATGACCTCGTTCTTTCCGTTGTACTTGTTCGCAATTTTCACAGCGCCTTCGTTGGCTGTTGATCCTATGATATCTCTCATCCAGCCGTCTGTAATATGCTCAGGAGCATAGGCCAGTATATCCTGCAGTACGTTTTCGGCAAGATATGTTGTAAATGAAGAAGATACATGCACCAGGTCTTCTACCTGTTCTTTGAGGATCTGGACAATTTCAGGATGGCTGTAGCCCAGGGAGAGATTGAAGGTACCTGAAACGGCATCGAGGTATTCTTCGTTTTCGGGCGTATAAAGGCGTATGCCTTTTCCCTTCGTGAAATGGACGTGGGTTGCTGACATGGTTACGGGTTTTAAATGACAATTGAAAATGCGTGCATTAGCACATGGATAATCGGCTCGTTCTTGGTGTCTGTGGAATTTAAAATCGGGTTTTTAGGTTTAAACAATAAAATAGGGTAACTGACAGTTTTCCATGGTTAACTACCTCACTAAGATAAAATGCATTCGCGGTAATTTTTATTTTTTGTTTTGGAAAAACATCGTTATCGGCTACCCCATCAAGATGTAGTTGGCCAGATTATAAATATCCGTACCTTCGTCTTCCGTTTCCGTTAAACAGTGTAGAACCGTCATTAACATTTGTCAAAATAACTTTAGATACGATATCAAGGCCGGAATGACTGATACAACAAGATCATTTTAGCAAACCCCGTTAAACCTGTTTTAAAATTATGCTTAGGAAAATTCCACTTAACCGCAGCAGTGTGCGCAACTATGCCGTATTGTTATTATCGATGTTTTGCCCTTTAGTTGTAGTTGCCCAGGGCCCGCAGGCCTTTTCAAAAACCTATGCGCAATGGACGGGTAATTCCAGGCTTACCATTCTTTATGAGCAGGTAAGCATATGCCAGGGCGATAGCGCTACCCTTACTGCTACCACCAGTACACCTTTCCCGGAAACCCTTTGGTATGACGCCCCATCGGGAGGGAACCTGTTGCATGTTGGCAGCCAGTACAGCGTTAGTCCAGGTGTTACATCTGTCTATTATGTTGTTTCCGAATTGTTTGCTGATGACAGGATCCGCGATTCCATCACTGTAACTGTAAGTCCTTGTCAGCGCCATCAGGCGGTAGGAGAAGAATCAGGGTTTGTAACTGTGCCGCCAAAAGCAGTGAAGCTGCAGTTATCCTCCAATACATCAACAGGAGAGTTGTTGCTGGAAGGTAATGAGCAATGGGCCGGCAGCCGTCTTACCATTCGTGATATCAGGGGTCGTGAGTTGCAGCGTGAATTACTGGAAGGCCAGCGTTTCCGGCTGTCTGGTCAGTACACAGACGGTGTGTACATTGTAAGTGTGACCACGCCGGAAGGAAAGGTGATGATAGGGAAGGTGAGGCTGTATCAGTAGATAGTTGTAAGTCGTCTTCTCCACGTAATTGGCGTTTGTCTTCTCCGCGTCATTGCGAGGCCCGGAGAGCCCTTGTGGGGAGCTGGGCCGAAGCAATCTTTTAACATAATCTCCGCGAAGATTAATGAGAAGATTGTGTTAAAAGATTGCTTCGTCGCCCCGCGCTCTGATCTCTATTGCTCCTCGCAATGACGGGGATGAAGACCCTGGTATGGCTCTTTATTCCATCTGCCACTTATTATCGTAAAATCCTGCTGTCTTCACTGCATTGATATCTCCTTTCAGGAGATCTGCAGAGAAGATCATATAATCCGGGAAGCCGCTGCCTCCCGCAAAGTATTGATTGGCTTCAGCTGCGCGGAGGCCGGTTAAGCCGGTACCGCTGATAACTGCTATTGAAGCGGTTTTGCTGTCTGCCCTTGGCCAAACGAAATAAGCAGCCAGGTCATCGCCGGTGAATTGTTTGTTGCCTGCCTGTAATTTTCCGCTGCTTACCTGTATGGGGCAATGTTGAAGTAAGGCGCTCCATGCTTTGTTGCTGCCTGCATGTCCATATAAAATAATACCTCTGTCAGGATAGGCGGCTGCACTGAAATCTTTATCTGCGATCAGGTCTACTGCGCCGTTGCCCCTGTAATACCATGTTTCTGCATCATAACGGGCTTTGTTATAGGCCCATTCATTTTCCTCTTTTGTTCCTGTTGTACCATACACAAATACCATCCTGTTGTTGAAAGCTTCTTTCAAGGTGCCGTTGCGTTGAATGCCTTTTTCATTGGCAGCAGGCAATGTGCCTGGTGTCCATGTTGCTGCCTTGTGGAGGTATAAAGTATCGGCACTTTGTTTGGTATAAATGATGGGCGCTTTTCCATCCAGCTGTATGTTGATGGTCGCGCCGGGCTTAATGCCGGAGAGTACTAATGCCAGCGTTTGTACGTGGGTGGTAGTGCCGCTGATGGTATGCCTGTCGGCGCTTCTGCTGAGCTGTACGCGGCTGAACTCCAGGGACTGCTGTTGTTGCAGGATATGCGCCCAGCGAAGGCCTGAGGAGATGGCCGGGTTGGCGGTGGTGAAATCAATGTTATTATAAGTGCTGTCTGGCGTGATCGTATGCCATTTGAAATAGGCAAACAGCGGATCCCAGTCTACACACTGGTTGCCATACCAATGTTCTCCGCCCGGATATTCATAGTAGCTGTAATCAGGATGAAAGCCTGACAGCACCTGTTTCATCTGGCGGGCATAGTTTACGGATACTACTTTATCGCTATCGCCATGCAGTATGTACACACCGGCTGCTTTATAGTTGGTGGCCAGCTTCAGCACGTTGCTTGGGTTGCTGGCCCTGAGCAGTACTTTCTCTGTATTGTTACGCGGAGAGTCTGGTATCAGGCCGTCTGCAGATCCGTAACCCATTAACGTAGGATAGCCGGAGCAGGGAGCAATGGCCGCCCATTTACCCGGATAGGTAGCGCCCAGGTACCAGCTGCCATGTCCGCCCATGGAGTGGCCCGTAAGATAGATACGGCTTGGGTCAGGCGAAAAAGTTTGTTTAGCGATAGCCAGTACCTCCAATGCATCCAGCCTTCCCCAGTCTTCCCAGTTAAAGCCTCTTGGCCTGCGGTTGGTAGGCGCTACCAGTACGCCCCAGTCTTTCTGCAGGTAGGCACGGGCCTGGTTAATAGCCTGTACTTCGGCGCCATGAACAGAAAGGAAAAGCGAAGGCGCTTTGGCAGAATTGGCCGCTGCAGGTACCTGTGGTGATACACTGTAATATTGTATGCTGCCATCTATATTACTTACAAAGGTGCTGCTGTAATGATCGCCGGGATCTACGACCTGCAGGGCCAATGTCTTTTCATCAATGGTCTGTTTGCCATTGAGCAGCGAGAGCTGGCAGCTGGCATCTCCTTTCTGGCGGATGTTTACGGCATCCATACGAAAGCCTGTCTTGCGGGTGCTCATCGGTGCAATATCAGGCAGCGCTGTTGTTAACGCTTTGCCTGCTACGTTAGCTTTTAATTGTAATCCTTTCAATGGTTTGGTAGTAGTATTAACGATCACTACTGCACCCCAGCGCTGATCATTCTGCTGACCGGTAACGATAAAGGGCATGGTGGAATCTGCTTTGCTGATGTATACAGGCTGCTGAGGGAATAACAATTGTGCCTGCAGGCCTTGTCTGCCCCAGCTTCTGGCGGTACGCACAAAGAATTCGTTCAGGCCTTTTTTTAGTTGTATAGGAAAATACATCCAGCCATAGCGGTATACGTCTCCTGCGTGCGGCACGCCGTTCACATACACCATCTGGTGGCCGGAGATATTCAACACAGCTGTCTGCGCGGTAGCTGATTCATAAGTAAGATAGAGGTACCCGTTATTGATGGTTCGTCCGCTGAAGGTGCCTGCGCTGTCTGCCGTGATAGCTTGCCAGCTGCCTGCTGCATCTTTATCATTAGTGGGAGCGCTGCCGCCTTCCACTGGTGTGGTCAGCTTATTGGCATTCAGCAGAAAGGCCAGCTGATCGGTAAAGAGGGCTTGCCTGCCATATTGATGGCATGGCCCGCTGATCAGGCCTTTGGTAAAAACATAGGCTTGCTGGGCATGTAATATGGTATGCGCCAGCAATAAGATCCATAGTAACAGGGTTCGTCTGAGCATCGTGATTTGATATTATCGGTTTACCGGTCAAAATAAAAAATAGGCAAGTTAAACAGAAAAGAATAGGGGAAAGCGGTCATTTACAGGTTTGAGCGTATAGCCGCCTATACCAACTTTAGTGTTATAAGGCAAAGAGAAGAGTGTACTTATCAACGTAAAGCACATTTGCAAATATTTTAATTTAAATTTTTGTTATAAAGTCATAAGAAATGTCAGTATTTTATAGTTCAAAAAAAGGGAACTTTTGCTTT
>Ga0209758_1001732_pt1 | contig 24300 bp, 25 predicted proteins | sample AraplaMF_Col_mMF_FD_184258 | JGI IMG/M metagenome (GOLD analysis project Ga0209758, IMG submission 184258) | Arabidopsis root microbial communities from the University of North Carolina, USA - plate scrape MF_Col_mMF (SPAdes) (version 2) | ecosystem: Host-associated > Plants > Roots > Endosphere...
TAGAAAAGCCACTGTGCCAGAGGTGCGCCGTGTAGAGGTACCAGCGTTCGGCAGACCTGTGGATGGCCATCTTGAAGCCGGGCCGCGCGTCCAGATCGATGTAGGCGATCGCCTCGACGTTGCTGGACCATGCCTCACCCGCCGGAAACAGATCAATCACCGCACGTTCTCCTGGCTGCCGGGATGCTGTAGCGTTTTCGAGCGAAGTGGATACCGGTTCGCGTGAAGAAAACGCGTCAAAACAACAATCTGGAGCCCGGTTCTGATTCAATCAGAACCGGGCTCTAGATCGCGCTGACGCCGCCGTCGGCGAACACGGTGGATGCGGTGACGAACGCCGCCAGATCGCTGGCGCAGAACAGCACGGCCCGCGCCACGTCGTCCGGTTGGCCGAAGCGGTTCAGCGGGATGCTGCCGCGGATGCGTGCCTGCATCTCCTGGAAACTGTCGCCCTTGGCGTCACCGTCCTGCGACACCTTGCGCTGCTCGTCGAGACCCGGGGTTTCGGTCATGCAAGGCGAGACGGCGACGACACGGACGCCCTGCGGACCCAGTTCGACCGCAAGCGACTTGGTCAGGCCGGCGACGCCGTGCTTGGCCGCGGCGTAGTGTCCCACCGATGCGCGGCCGCGATAGGCCGAGACCGACGTGATGTTGATGATCACGCCATGGCCCGCGCGCACCATCCGCTTGCCGGCCTCGCGACAGCCGAAGAACGTGCCGCGCAGGTTGATGTCGTGAACCTGGTCCCATTGCTGGTCCGTGGTTTCGATCAGGACCGTGGGCGGAAACACGCCGGCGTTGTTGACCCAGATGTCGAGCCGCCCGAAAGTCTGCTCCGCCAGTGCCGCCAGCGCGGCCACGGACTGCGAATCGACGACATCGAGACGCGCGGCGACGGCTTTGACCTGAAACCGCCGGCGCATGTCCTCGGCGACCTCGCCGGCGCTGCCCTCGTTGAGGTCGCCGATGACGAGATCGGCCCCGGCCTCCGCCAGCCGTCGTGCGATCGCCGCGCCGATACCGCGGCCGCCGCCGGTGATCACGGCCACCTTGCCGCGCAGCGAGATCAATTCCGCCAGCGATTGCGACGCGAGTTGTTCTGGATTCATCTGCAGCCTGCTCTTTTCCTTGGCGCTTTCGCGCCCGTTCTATTTCACGGCCGGGCCGCGGGCACCAATGCCGTTTCGGTATGAGGATTTCCGGCTCACGCGTTGCCGCCGAACAGTTTTTCGAGCGACTGCATCCCGCGCTTGGCGACGAAACGCGGGTCGGCGGCACGATAGCGGGCGTTGAAGACCTCGAGCGAGATCAGGCCGTCATAGCCGGTGGCCAGCACCCGGTCCATGAAATCGCGGACCGGCCGCACGCCCTCTCCGGGAAACAGGCGGTAGTTGCGCAGCAATTCGCGCTTGTCGAACGTGGTGCCCGGGAAATCATTGACCTCGACCATGAAGATCTTCTCCCGGGGGATCTTCTCGATTGGAGCCAGCGGCGTTTCCGGCAGGAAGATATGCGCCGCGTCGAGGACCAGGCCGACATGGCTGTGGTCGACGTCGCGCACCAGCTCCCATCCCTTGATGTAGGTGTTGATCCAGGGCCCGTAGCAGATCGGTTCGAACGCGAGCTTGATATCGCGCGCCTTGGCGAGTTCGCCGATTTCGCGGATGTCGCTGACCGCCTGCGTCCAGTTCTGGTCGATCTCGCCGTTGACGTTCGAGCACAACACCAGCATGTCGCAGCCGACCAGTTTCATCTGGTCCATGAATTGGCGGGCAAGCTCGATCTTGCGCGCCTTGACCGCCGGGGGCGATCCCTCCAGGTCGCGCACGCATTGATACGCGGAAACCCCCACCGTGCTGGCCTTGATCAGGGCAATGGTTGCCTCGGGATCCTCGAAATGAACGAAGAGATCGGCGGGCCATAGCGTCGTCGAGGCAAAGCCGGCTTCCTCCAGCGCCGCCAGCTTGTCGGCGAACGGCCCCGTGAGGTTGCCGGTGTTGAACGAGAACTTGTGACGGTCCATGAATGTCCCCTGTGGCGGCAACGCGGTTGCCGGGTGCGTCAGTCGCTAGATCGAGGTGAAGCCGCCATCGACGGTGAGGGCGGTGCCGGTGATGAAGGATGCCGCATCGGAAGCCAGGAAGACCACGGCATTGGAAATTTCCTCGGGCGCCGCCATGCGGCCCATCGGCGTATGCCTCAGCAGATCGTCCATCCATGGCTGCGGCAGGGTGCGGTTGCGCGGCGTGTCGACCACGCCCGGGATGACCGAATTGATCCGGATATTTTCCTTGGCATACTCGACCGCCGCGCCCTTGCTCAGCATCAGCACGCCACCCTTGGCGCTGCCGTAGGCGGTGCTGCCGCGGCCCGACGACACCACCGCATAGCAGGACGACGTGTTGACCACCGCACCGCCGCCGGCGCGGCGAAAGGCGGGAACGCAGGCCTTCATGCCGAGCCACGAACCTTTCAGGTCGACGTCGATGGTATGGGACCATCCTTCCTCGGTGGTGTCCTCGACGCCTGGTCGGCCCGGAAAGCCGGCATTGTTGACCAGCGTGGTCAGGCGGCCGAATTCCGTCTCGGCGGCCGCGACCGCGGCCTGCCACTGCCTGCTGTCGCGCACGTCCAGTTCGACGTAGTGGGCGCGCTTGGCTCCGGCCGCCGCATTGATGCGCCCGGCCAGGGCCATGCCGTCATCCGCGCGAATGTCGGCCACGATCACATTCGCGCCGTAGCGAATGAAGCTCTCGGTATGCGCCGCGCCGAGCCCCTGGGCACCGCCGGTGATGATCGCAACTTTTCCGTCCAGTCTCACCGTCACGCTCCGTTTCGAAGTCGGGTGCCGCGCGCAGTCCGCAAGCGGCTGTCGTCATCGCGGCTTTGCCGCACGTCAGATCTTGTGACCGACCCCATCGACGATGCCTTTGACGCTGACGACTTCGGTGTCCTCGAGCATGGTGGTCTGGTGCGGCACGTTGGAGGGAAACAGCACGGCCTCGCCTGGACCGAGCACCTTGACCGTGCCTTCGGTCGTGACCTGCATGCGGCCCCGGATCACATAGACGACCTGCTCGTGCGGATGGGCATGCTCCTTGGCGCCCTCATTGGCTTTGAAGTTCAGGATGCCGAACTCCACCTGCTTTCCCGTAATCAGGCGTCCCAGGGCCGTGGAATGCTGGGGAGTCACGCGTTCCTCGGTCACCTCGGCCAGATCGTAGAATGGCATGTTGCTTCCTTCCGTTTTCTCCAAACGCCGGTTCGGACGTGTTCGCCGCGAAACGGTCAGGGCTCGGCGCTCGCGGCCGGCGTTCTCGGTCGTTGACGTGTCGGCCTGTGCGCCTTGAGCGTCTCGATCACGTCCATGGCGATCTCGAGATCCTCGCGCGCATCGGCCAGCGAGTTTTCCGGGCGGCGCCCGAGGCGGACATTGGCATGGAAGTCGCGCCATTCGAGCACGAACTGGTCCTTGCCGTGGGAGTCGTGGACTTCCGTCACCAGGTCGCCGCGGTCGTCGCGGATTGCCGTCGTCAGCCGCGCCGGCAGATGGCGGACATAGGGCAATTGGTATTCGAGGGTCAGCGTGCCGCGGGAGCCGACCACCTCGATCCAGGCATCGCTCGAGCTGACGATGTTGAGACCGACGTCGAACTGGCAGATGAAGTCGCCGTAATCGAACGTTGCGTTCACATAGGCGCCGTTCCAGCGCTCCGCCGCATGCAGCACGCCACGCGGCCTTCCGATCAGTCCGCGCATGGCGGACAGATCGTGGCAGCCGAGCCGAAGCAGCAATTGGTAGGCGTTCGCGACCGGCACCCAGGTTTGGCCGATCGCCCGGTCAATGAGGGCCGATTCGTCCTGGTTGAGGTTGAGCGATCCGGCGTCGGCGGCCGGATCGCGAATGATATCGGCGGTGCTGGACAGCAGCTGCAGGCCGGCATCGATCAGATCGTGGACGCGCACCACCCGGATATCGCCGATGGCCTCCATCTTGCCGAGAGCCGCCCGGTACCCCGGCGCAAAGCGCCGCATGTAGCCGACCTGGACGATGCGGCCGCAGGCGCGTTGCGCCGCGATCAGCTCATCGAGTTCCGGGATCGACATGGCGGCCGGCTTTTCGATCAGGACATGCTTGCCGCTCCTGAGGGCGGCGATCGCGGTGGCGACATGAAAACGGTTCGGATTGGACACCAGCACCGCATCGACGTCGGGGCGGGACAGCAACTGGCTGACCTCGGTGGTCCAGTGAGCGACCGCCCAGCGCTCGGCGACGCCCCGGGCGATGTGGGCGCTGGCATCGCAAACGGCTGCGATCCGGAATTCGCCCGGCAACTGCATCAGGCTCGGCAGGTGCAGGGCCTGGGTCGCCTTGCCGCAGCCGATGATGCCAATCCCAAGCGACGCCACTTCGTTCTCCCGAATGGACCGGTCCATGATGCCCGAACGATAATTCCAGCTCCGCACCGCGACAAATGCCTTTGCGTGATCCGCGCGATAGCGTAGCGGCATCTCAGCCGCCGCCGGAGGACGGGGAGGCGGCGTTTCGGCGAATGGAAGCGCCATTGCACTCTTGGGTCGCGCGAATTGACGCTTGACACTGCTGTGCCGCCCCCGGGATCATCGCGGGAATGGCCCGCCATGAGTGGCGCCATAAAGTCGGGGAGGAACGCATGTCCCATTCGTCGATGGACCTCACGAGCATTCGGTATTTCGTCCACTGTGCCGAAGTTCGCAGCCTGACCGCCGCGGCCAAGGATCTCGCCGTGGCGCAGCCTGCCTTGACCCGGCGGATCCACCGGCTCGAGGAGGACTTCGGGGTGCGGCTGTTCGAGCGGGAGCCGCGGGGCGTCAGCCTGACCGCGGCCGGGCAAAAATTCCTCGATCATTGCCGCCGCATTCTGCGCGAAGTATCGCTCGCCGACGACGCCATCACCCGGGACCCGTCGCGATCGGAACACGTGTTTTCCCTGGGCGTTCCGGGGACCTGCACCGCCACCATCATCCCGGACTTGATGAGCAGCCTGCGGCCGCTGTTTCCACGGGTTCACATCGACATCAGCGAAGGCTCGACGCCGGCGCTGGTCGAGGACCTGCTTGCGGGCAGGCTCGACCTCGCCATTTTGCAGAACCCGCCGCCGCTCGGCCAGTTGGCGGTGACGCCGCATCTGGTCGAGCCTTTGGTTGTGGTGATGGCCGCCGAGCAGGCGCCGGCGGGAGACAGCATCGCCCTGGATGAATTGGTGCGGTTGTCCCTGATCCTGACCAAGGGCATTCTCGGCCTCGTCAACGAGCGGATTCGCCACACCGGGCGCCAGTTGCATGCCGACTACACCATCAGCTCGCCGCAGGCCATCCGCACCCTGCTGCTGCGCGGTCCCGGCGCGACGATCATGCCGGTTTCAACCTTTCAACATGACATCGCTTCAGGCCGCATGCGGGCCCTGACGCTGGCGGACATTCACCTGCGGCGCACTCTGGTGACCGCGCATCTCACCAATTCGACGCTGACCGGTCTCGACGAGGCCGTCGGCGCGGTCCGTGCCACGATGGACACGCTGGCGCGCGAGGGCCATTTCAGCTGGGCGTCGGAAGGCGGGGGCAATCGCGACGCAGCGGTCTCGCACCATGCCGGCAAGGTATTGGTGGAGCCATGCTGACGTTACGGCAATCGGGCCATCGCCGTTAGTTATGTCGTGCATACCCACTTAACATTGGTCGCCCGCTGATAGTTCATCCATGATCCTCTCGAGGACATTGGGATGACAGGCGATGAACGCTGACGGCAATATCGGTGAAGGTCAACGGCAGGAGCCCGAGGGTATTCCCGCCGGCAACGGCAATTATGTCTTCAACCTGGCGCAACTCGATCAGGTCGAGGCGGGTCCCGCCTACTCGTTGACCAAGGGATCGCTCGTGGTTGGCGAACGCTCGATGTGGGGCCTGATGCGCCTGCCGCGAGGGACCGGGTCGCGTCCGCACAGCCATGCCAACGAGCAGTGGGTCTACGTCATCAAGGGGATTTTGAAGGTCGAGGTGAAGGGCACGTCCGCGGAAATCGGTCCCGGTTATCTGGCTTATTTCCCGCCCGACGTCGTGCATTGCGCGATGGCGGGGGAAACCGAGGACGTGATCTTCCTCACCTCCAAGGATCGGGCGCAAGGTGTGTGGGGAAAGCCCGTCGACAATTCGCAATACGGCGCGGCCTATGCGCCCGGCTTCGAACCGCCGCCGTCGGATCCATGATGCTGCGTTCACGGGTCGCAACGCCCGCGGCAATCCGCCGGTGAAGACGCCGTTTTGCAAGCCGATACGGCGCGCGGCTTCAGAGCGGGTCCTGAAAATAAGAAACCAAGGGGAGCATGCGACGCCTGCGCGATGTCGCCAGTGGGGAGGGAACGGAATGACTACGATTGCTTCATCTGCTTCGTCAGCGGCGCGGCTGACCAAGGCGCCTACGAAATTGTGGCAGGCCGTCGGCGCAATGACGGCAGGTACCATGCTGGAATGGTACGACTACTTCATCTACGGTACCGCGGCGGCACTCGTCTTCAACAAGCTGTTTTTCCCCAACCTGGACGGTCTGGTCGGCCTTCTGGCGTCCTATTCGACCTTCGCCATCGGCTTTGCGGTGCGGCCATTTGGGGCATTCATCCTCGCTCATCTCGGCGATCGGATTGGCCGCAAGCCGATCCTGGTCGGCACCTTGTGGCTGATGGGGATTTCCACCGCGGCGATCGGGCTGCTCCCGACCTACGATAGGATCGGCGGCTGGGCACCGGTGCTGCTCGTCATCTGCCGCGTTCTTCAGGGGCTGGGAACGGGCGCCGAATACAGCGGTGCCGTCACCATGGCCACCGAGTATGCGCCGGGACGGCGCGGCTTCATCGGCGCCTTCCCGCCGGTCACGGCGGACCTGGCGATTCTGTTGTCCTCGGCGGTGTTCCTGATCGTGCAATCGACCATGTCGCCGGAGTCGTTCATGTCGTGGGGCTGGCGGGTGCCTTTCCTGCTGGCGGTGCTCGGACTGTTCATCGGTCAGTACTTGCGCTCCCAGGTCGACGAAAGTCCGGCCTTCAGCGAAATGCGGGCGAAGCGCGATGCCGCTCTGGCGGCCGGCGAGAAGACCAAGGCGCCGTTCGCCGAGATCGTGATCGAGCACCCGAAGCTGCTGCTGGTCGGGATGGGTGCCACGATCATGATCACGGCGGGCTTTCTCTATCAGGTCTGGACGCTGAGCTACATCACCACGACGCTCGGCATGCCGAGGTCGGTGGCGCTGAACGCGACGATGATTTCGGCGGCGGTGGCGGCGTGTTCGAGCCTGTTCTTCGGCTGGCTGTCCGACAAGATCGGCTGGCGGCCGGTGATGGTGTTCGGCGCGGTGTGCGGCCTGATCGTGCCGTTCCCGATGTTCTGGGCCTTCGAATCCCGCGACGTGGCGATCGTCTATGTCGCGCTGACCGCCGGGCTGGTGCTGGGACAGCGCCCGGTCTACGCGGTGCAGCCGAAATTCTACCATCAGCTGTTTCCGACACGGCTGCGCTACAGCGGCATCGCCTGGTCGCGCGAGATCGTGCAGGCCCTGGTGGCTGGAACGCTTCCGTTCATCGCGACGGCATTGGTGGCCGCCTATGGCAACAGCTACTTTCCGGTTGCCCTGCTGATGATGTTTCTTGCCGCGGTCACACTCGTTGCATTGCTGATGGCACCGCGCGAGCCGTTCGAACGCGAGTAGAAGCTCCTCATCCTGAGGAGCCGCGCACTTGCGCGGCGTCTCGAAGGATGGCTGCGAGTCTCGGCCTTGTGTCCATCCTTCGAGACGCTTGCTGCGCAAGCTCCTCAGGATGAGGTCGGACCGAGCGGGCGCACGCCTTTCCAAGGTCCTGCAGTGTCACCCGCTGCGCGGTTGCACTCCACGAATCAAAAACGGGGCCGCAAGGCCCCGTCGTCGTCCGTCCGCGAAGATCCGCGACGTTACTTGATCTTGGATTCCTTGAACTCGACGTGCTCCGCGCGGCGACCGGGGTCGACTAAAAATGCTTGGGCAGTCCAGCCTGCTTCAATACCACGTTAGCGGTGTGCCGTGATTTGATCTTGTTGTCGACGGTGAACCGGATGCCGGAGATCGGACTTTCCCAAATCTCGTGATCACCGCGACCTTGACGGACAAAATAGCAGCCCGCTTCCTCCAGCAGCTTTTTCAACTCCGGAGTGAAACTATTCATGCGGCCTTGGAGCCGATCCTCACGCGTCGTGAATAGCTGGCTATCACTTCAACGGGGATATCAAATCCGTCGTCGCAATCGTCTGCATCCAACAGATCGCGGATGAGGTTTGGTAGCTTCGCGTCCAGTTCGTCCAGGCTGGACGCTTCCGTGACGAGGCCGGGAAGGTCGGTACTTTCGGCAGTCCAGACTTCGACCTCGCTATCCCAGGTCGCTCTAACGACGATGAGACTGACCATTTTAGGATGACCCCCTGCGGATGCGGCCTTCATCAAAGCAGTCCTCCCGAGTCCTGGCAATCGGAGATGCCAGACAACGCTCTCACCATTAATTAGTCGCCCCAGTCACCGTGCTCACAAGTTTCGGCCCGCGTTTTGCACAAGATCGCCTACCTTAGCCCATTTGTCCGTTGCTTGCCCATATCGAGCGATCAGCCGTCGCGGCCATGGCTGGGATGGCATGTGGAAAATGGCCAAAACAAAAACGGGGCCGCAAGGCCCCGTCGAAATCCGTCGGCGGTGATCCGCGACGTTACTTGATCTTCGATTCCTTGAACTCGACGTGCTTGCGCGCCACCGGATCGTACTTCTTCTTGACCATCTTGTCGGTCATGGTGCGCGAGTTCTTCTTGGCGACGTAGTAGAAGCCGGTATCGGCCGTCGACACGAGCTTGACCTTGATGGTGACCGCCTTGGCCATGTGCAAAACCTCAAATTTCAGGAATCGGGGGCCGGCCCCGGTTGCGGGCGGCAATTCGGGCGCAAACTAGCCGCGATCGGCCGAAAGTCAAGGTTTCCGTCCCCCAAAAGGCACCGTCATACGCGGGCTTGACCCGCGTATCCATCAAGCTTCGGACGGCTCCCGCCGATGGGCGATGGATCACCGGATCAGGTCCGGTGACGACCCGGAAAATGGGGCCGATTCCGCCCCATTAACCCTCAAAGAACCGGTTTTTCGGCCTCGGCAGGCCGAGATTCTCCCGCAGCGTCGTCCCCTCGTACTCGCGGCGGAAAATGCCCCGGGCCTGCAGTTCCGGCACCACCTTGTCGACGAAATCGTCGAGCCCGGCGGGCAGGAACGGGAACATGATGTTGAAGCCGTCCGAGCCCTCGCTCTCCAGCCATTCCTGCATCTGGTCGGCGATGGTTTTGGGCGTGCCGACGAACGACAGCCCGCCATAGCCGCCGACCCGTTGCGCCAGCTGCCGCACGGTGAGTTTTTCGCGCGCGGCGAGATCGACCAGGCGCTGGCGGCCGCTCTTGCTGGCGTTGGTCTCCGGGATCTCGGGCAACTGGCCCTCGGGATCGAAGCCGGAGGCATCGGTGCCGAGGATCACCGACAGCGAGGCGATCGCCGAGTCGTAATGCACCTTGCTGTCGAGCAGCGCGCGCTTCTCCTTGGCCTCATCGACGCTGTCGCCGACCACGACGAACGCGCCGGGCAGGATCTTCAGGTGATCGCGGTTGCGGCCGAGCCTGTCCATGCGGCCCTTGATGTCGGCATAGAGTTTCTGCCCATCCGCGAGAGAGCCGCCGCCGGTGAACACCGCCTCCGCGGTCTCGGCGGCGAGCTGCTTGCCGTCCTCCGACGCGCCGGCCTGCACGATCACCGGCCAGCCCTGCACCGGGCGGGCGATGTTGAGCGGCCCGCGCACCTTCAGATAGGCACCCTTGTGATCCAGCACGTGCATCTTGTCGGGATCGAAGAACAGCCCGCTCTCGACGTCGCGCACGAAGGCGTCGTCGGCGAAGGAATCCCACAGTCCCGTGACCACGTCATAGAATTCACGCGCGCGCTTGTAGCGCTCGGCGTGCTCCATGTGGTCGTCCATGCCGAAATTCAGCGCCGCGTCCGGATTGGAGGTGGTGACGATGTTCCAGCCGGCGCGGCCACCGCTGATGTGGTCGAGCGAGGCAAAACGCCGGGCGACGTGATAGGGCGCGTCGAACGTGGTCGAGCCGGTGGCGACCAGGCCGATCCGCTCGGTGACGGCAGCCAGCGCCGAGAGCAGCGTGAACGGCTCGAACGAGGTCACGGTATGGCTGCGCTTGAGCGCATTGACCGGCATGTTGAGCACGGCGAGGTGATCGGCCATGAAGAAGGCGTCGAATTTTCCCGCCTCGAGTTTCTGGATCAGCCGCTTCAGCACCGGAAAATTGAAGTTGGCATCGGGGATCGCCCCGGGATAGCGCCACGCCCCGGTATGAATGCTCACCGGCCGCATGAACGCCCCAAGCCGCAACTGACGCTTTGCCATATCCAGGTCCCTGAAGTTTGTTGCCACCTCCGACAAATAGGCGCGCCGCCGCGCCACGCCATCACGCGCTGATGAGAAGTTTATTGCGTTTTTTCGCTCCGCCGCAGCACATCACGGCCGCAGGACGGTCATCCTGAAGGGGCCGGCATTGGCGGCGGCGTGCGCGACGGCCTGGTTGGCGTCCTCGAGATCGAACGTCGTGACGTCGAAATCATCGAGCCTGACCAGGCCGGACCGGATCAGTCCGGCCATCAGGGGGACGGCATGGGGCGGGTACATCCATTGGCCGTGAATGGTGATGCAGCTTCGCATGATCCATGGATAGGGCAGTTTCAGGCCGGCGCCACCCAGCATGCCGACTCCACCCATCAAGACCACGCGTCCATAGGGACGAACCGCCATCAGGGCAGCGCGCACCTGGGGGGCGCTGGCGGCCGGCGGCAGCAGGTCCAGCACGCAATCGATCGGGCCGGTCGCCGCCTGCAGCATCCGTCTTCGATCGTCCTCTTCGTCACCGGTCATTTCGACCGTGCGCAGGCGGTGATCGAACCGCCGCGACAGGGATTCGAGGGCCTGGCCGTTGCGGCCGGTCGCGATCACGCAGCCCGCTGCCATCGCCAGCGCGACGGCGACGCTGGCGCTGCCGAAGGCGCCGGTTGCGCCATTGACCAGGACCGTCTCGCCGGGCTGCAGCTTCGCCGCCAGCCATCCGCCATATGGCACCAGCAGCGTGCCCAGCGCGCACCATCGCGCGGCGTCCGCCGCATCGAGTGCGCCGATCCGGATGGCATTTTCGGTCGGCACCCGGATCTGCTCGGCAAACGAGCCATGGTGGAAATGCCGCTGCAGGCGCAGCCCGCCTTCGCCGCGCGCGCTCAAGCCCTGCAGGGTGATGTCGGGCGACAACGCGTCATCGCGCGACCGCACCGTCGGATCGCAAAACACCCAATCACCGGTCGCCAGATGGGTGGCGTCCGGTCCGAATGCGCGCACCCGGCCGATCGCTCCCGCTCCCGGGATCACGGGCAGCTCCAGCAGGTATTTGCGCGCGCCGCTGAACACCTCGCCGGCATAGGCCAGCACCCCCGAAGCCACCACGTCGACGATCACCTCGCCGGTGCCCAGGATGGGCTCGGGCACCATCTCGATCGCCAGCGGCGCTCCGAACGCCTTGAGAATTGCTGCTTTCATGATCCACCTGTGCTTGAGAAAAGCAGCCTCCCATGCTTTGTGGAGCGCATTCAGACCTGGTATTATCCTGGGATTGAAAGTCCCTGTCTGACGGGCGGGCATGACGGCGATGACGGATCTGCGGCGTAGCGAACTCGGCGATTTCCTGCGGTCGCGGCGCGAAAGGCTGACGCCGAAACTGGTCGGTCTGTCCAGCGGCCGGAGGCGCCGGACACCAGGCCTGCGACGCGAGGAAGTCGCCGAACTCGCCGGCATCGGCGTCGACTGGTACATCCGGCTGGAACAGGGACGGGCCGTCAGTCCTTCCATCACCACCATCGATGCGCTGGCGCGCGCGCTGCGCCTCAGCAAGACCGAACACGGCCACCTGCGGGCGTTGACCCGGGACACCGGCCGCCGGGTCTTTCTGCCCGAGACCGTCCCTGATCCCATTCGACGTCTGGTCGAGGGCCTCAATCGACCTGCCTACGTCACCGGCCGGCGCTGGGACGTCCTGGCATGGAATGCCGCCGCCGACGACATCTTTGGCTTCAGCCGACTGGCCACGGCGGATCGCAATATCCTCGTCTCGATGCTGATCGACCCGCGCGGGCGGCGGCTGTTCGGCGCGGCCTGGGCCGACGAGGCAAGGCGCATGGTGGCGCAGTTTCGCGCGACCCACGATCTGTGGGCCGGGGATCCGGCCTTTCGCGACCTCCTGGCGCGTCTTCGCGGCTGCCCGGAATTCGCGGCCTGGTGGAAGGCGCACGATGTCCGCGGTGGCGCGGCCGGTCGGAAGTCGCTCAGCCACCACGCGCGCGGATTGCTGCGCTTCGAGTATGCGACCTTCCAGGCCAACGACGATCCGGCGCTGAAACTGGCGATCTACACGCCGGTGGCGGACGATCGGGATTAGAGCGTTTTCGAGCGAAGCATGCCACCGGACTTGATCCGGTGGTGGATCCCGGTTCGCGTGAAGAAAACGCGTTAAAACAAGAATCTAGAGTCCGGTTCTGATTCAATCAGAACCGGAAGGGCTCTAGGCTTTGCGCGGCTGGACTTTTTCGGTGCCAGCGGATTGATGGTGGGATCCCGCGCAAAGCGCGCCTCGAGAAAATCGATCATCACCCGCGTCTTCTGCGGCCGTCATGTCCGGCGAGATCGGCCGGATGCACGTCAGAGCCAGTTCTCGGTTCTCAGTCCCGGCATACGGGCGAATTCACGCACATTGTTGGTGACGACGATCAATCCCTCGCTGCGGGCATGACCGCCGATCTGCATGTCGTGCGGGCCGCAGGGCGTTCCCGCGCGCTCGAGCTCCGCTCGCAGTTGGCCATAGTGCGCGGCCGCCTTGGCCTCGAACGGCAGCACGTCGAGACGGGCCACGAAATGTTCGACAGCGGTCAGGTTTTCGCTGCGGCGGGCCGATTTTTCTGCACCATAGTGCAGTTCGCCGAGGGTGATGCTCGACATGCAGAGTTGCTCGGCCAGAACATTGAACTTTTCGCGCAGCGTCTGCGGATAGTTCTTCATGACGTAAATGCAGATGTTGGTATCGAGCATATAGGCAAGCATCAGAGCGGTTCGCGTTGCTCTGCCGAGGGTTGCTCGCGTTCGATCATGAAATCGTCGCTCGCGCGCGGACCGTTGGCAAACAGATCGTCCCATCGTTTGCCTTGAGGAACGATGACGCGGCTGCGGCCAATTTTCAGAATATCGACCTGATGCACTCCCTCCGGAAAGGCGACTGCCTTGGGTAACCGGACGGCTTGGCTGCGATTGCTGGTAAACACCGTTGAGCTCGTCATGTCGCGGTCCGCCTATGTATATCCAATTGGGATATACATAAGCGGAGCGCGACATTTTTGCAAGTACATCACCTCGATACTGCCTTCTTTGGCACCGCCTTCGGCGGATTGACCTTCGGATCCCGCGCAAAGCGCGCCTCCAGGAAATCGATCATTACCCGCGTCTTCTGCGGCACGAAGCGCCGCGACGGATGGATCGCATGGATCGGCTCCGGCTTCGGCTCGTAAACCGCCAGCAGCACCTTCAGCCGCCCGGTCTCGATCTCGTCGGTAAAATGCCAGATCGGCGCGAAGCCGATGCCGAGCCCGGACATGATGGCCTCGCGGACGCCTTCCGAATTGCGCGACCGCACCGAGCCCCTGACTTCGATGTTCACGGTGCCGTCGGGACCGGCGAACCGCCACATCGCGCCGCCGTCGCCTTGCGCGAAGGCGATGCAGTTGTGCGCGGCGAGATCGCCGGGATGCGCGGGCAGGGGCTTGCCGCGCAGATAGGACGGTGCCGCGACCACCACCCGCCGCGTGGTGCCGATCCGTTTCGCGATCAGGCTTGCGTCGTCTACCTCGCCGCTGCGGATGGCGAGATCGATGCCTTCCGAGACCAGGTCGGCATTGCTGTCGTTCATCACGAGGTCGATGCCGACATCCGGATAGCGCGCCAAAAATTCCTTCAGATGCGGAATGATCCGCAGCCGTCCGAAGGCGATCGGCGTGGCCAGCCGCAGCGTGCCTGAAGGGCGCGCGCGGCGCTTTCCCACCGCGTCCTCGGCCTCGTTCACCACCTCGATCGCCAGTTTGGCCCGCTCATAGAAATTGCGGCCGTCATCGGTCAGCGTCAGTTTTCGCGTGGTGCGGGTGAACAGCCGGGTGCCGAGATGCTCTTCGAGTGCTGCGACCTGCCGGGAGACGGTCGGCTGGCTGGCGTGCTGCTCGCGCGCGACGCGGGTGAATGAGCCGGCCTCGACGACGCGGATGAAGGCGCGGAACAGCGACAGGGTGTCGGTCATTCATGCAGTATATGAATAAATCTTATCCACTCAAGCCCATCACCATCGCTTCGTGAATGGATCATGTTTGGCGCCATCACTCACCGGAGCGCGTCATGAGCAAAAGACTTGAAGGAAAAATCGCCGTCGTCACCGGCGGCAGCATTGGCATCGGCCTTGCCACGGCAAAACTGTTCGCGGAAGAGGGGGCGTATGTCTTCATCACCGGCCGGCGGCAGGCCGAACTCGATGCCGCGGTAAAGGCGATCGGGCCGAAAGCCTCGGCGGTCAAGGCCGACGCCTCGAACCTCGCCGACATCGCCCACCTGTTCGACACCGTGAAGGCCGCCAAGGGCCGTGTCGACGTGCTGTTCGTCAATGCCGGCATCTACCAATTCGCCCCGCTCGGCGCCATCACCGAAGAGTTCTACGACAGGATGTTCGACATCAACGTCAAGGGCGCGCTGTTCACCGCGCAACAGGCGCTGCCGCTGATCCCCGACGGCGGTTCGATCATCCTGACCGGATCGATCGGCGGCTCGAAGGGTTTTGAGGCCGCCGGCGTCTACAGCGCGACCAAGGCTGCGATCCGCTCCTTTGCCCGCACCCTGACCGCGGACCTCAAGGCCCGCGGCATCCGCGTCAACGTCGTCAGCCCGGGCCCGATCCAGACCCCCGGCTTCGACGTCTTCGCCAGCGACGAGGTGCGTGAGTTGATGCGCTCGACCGTGCCGCTCGGCCGCATCGGCACCGCGGAAGAAGTCGCCAGGACGGTGCTGTTTCTGGCGTCGGATGAGTCGAGTTTCGTCGCCGGCGTCGAATTGTTCGTCGATGGCGGTGCGGCAGCGGTGTGAGCGACAGAGGAGGTGGGGAGACGTCGCGCTGGCGTCGCCTTCCGCCGTGCGCCTCACAGTAAGCCCTCATCCTGAGGAGCCGCGCTCTTCGCGCGGCGTCTCGAAGGATGGCCTCGAAGCACGAACTCGCGGCCCATGGTTCGAGACGGCGCTGAAGAAGCGCCTCCTCACCATGAGGTGTTCCGCGGAGCCGGCTAAATCCTAATGACGGAGTTACCCCAGCACATCCATCTGCATCTTGCCGCCATAGAAATGAAAGAACGGCATCGGTGTATCGTGGCGCAGCGGACCGCTTGCCAGCCGCCGCTCCAGTTCGGCCAGCACCTTCTTCGTCATCGGATGCAGGTCGGCCAGCGGTTGCGAGCCGAGCTCGACCCAGACCAGTTCGACCAGCTCGGCGTCGGCGTGGATCACCCCCTCGACGCGGTGGGCGATGCTGGAAGCGTCGGCGGTGAAGAATCTCGTATCGAACCGCCGGACGCGGCCGGGCGGCGTGATCGCGCGGGCGATCAGGAACAGGCCCGATGGATCTGGCAGCAATCCGGCCTCCGCGAACGGCTTCCAGGCGCCGTCGAGTTTCGGCGTCCCGCTATCAACCCTGCGGCCGAGGCAGAGGCCGGTCTCCTCGCAGGCTTCGCGGATCGCGGCGATCGCCAGGGAGCGGGCGCGGGCAGGGGCGATCTTCGGGCTGCCCTTCAGCAGGTTGGCTTCGAGCGCGCCGGGGATGGGGGCTGCGACCGGGATGCGGTTGTCGGAAGCATCGACGCTGCCGCCGGGAAATACGATCTTTCCCGGCTGGAACACCACCTTGTCGTGTCGCTTGCCGACCAGGACTTTTGGCGTCGCCGCACTGCGGTCGACCAGGATCAGCGTCGCGGCATCCTTCGGGCGGCGATAGGGATGATGATCGGGTTCTTTTTCAACAGCCCGCTGTTCAACCGGCTCGGTCACGCTCATCCTGCTCCAGCCGCTTCTTCTTCTCGTCCTGGTACTCGGGATCGTTCTCGTCGAAACCATGCATGCGGAACGCCCATTGCAGCCCGACCACCGCGCCCTTGACCGGCTGCAGCAGCAACAGCGAGGCGATCAGCGTGACCGGCAGATAGATCGCAAGCTGCAGCGGCACCGGCGGCGAATAGTCGGTCTCGATCCACAGGATCATCGGCACGATGATGTGGCCGACGATGACGATCACCAGATACGCCGGCAGGTCGTCGGCGCGGTGCGGCGTGAAATCCTGGCCGCACACCGCGCAGTGATCGTCCACCTTGAGAAAGGCGCGAAACAATTTTCCCTCGCCGCAGCGCGGGCAGCGTCCGCGCAGGCTGCGGCGCATCGCGGCCCAGACATTGCGCTTGTCCGGTGCCGCGGGGTCCGGTGCCGAGACATCTGTCGGTGTGCCCGGCGTTTTGAATTCCACCGGCATCAGCGTTTGCCTTTCCCGGACTTGCCCCGCTTGCTTTTGTCCCGCTTCTTGCCCGGCTTGTGGTCCCGCTTGCTGCTGCGCGCCGGATGATCCTTCGCCCGCGCCTTGGTCTTGGCCTTGATCGCGTCGTTGCGGCCCGGCTCGCGGCGCCGCCCGCGCGGCATCGTCTGGCCCTCCGACAGCAACTCGAAGCGCAGCGCGCCCGCCACCGGCGCGGCTTCGACCAGGCGCACGTCGACGACATCGCCGAGCCGGTACATGGCGCCGCTGCGGCTGCCGATCAGCGCGTGACGGATCTCGTCGTAATTGAAGTATTCACTGCCGATGGTGCGGATCGGAATCAACCCGTCGGCGCCGGTGTCGGCAAGCTTGACGAACAAGCCGGCACGGGTGACGCCGGAAATCCGGCCCTGAAAAGTGGCGCCGATGCGATCGGCGAGAAAGTGCGCGATCAGGCGGTCGGCGGTTTCGCGCTCCGCCTTCATCGCCCGCCGCTCGGTCACCGAGATCTGCGCCGCGACCTCGCTCAGCGTTTCCGGCGTCTCATCCTCCGGCAACGCGCCTTCGCCGAGCCCGAGCGCGCGGATCAGCGCGCGATGCACCACCAGATCGGCATAGCGCCGGATCGGCGAGGTGAAATGCGCATAGCGCCGTAGGTTGAGGCCGAAGTGGCCGTAGTTCTCCGATGCATATTCGGCCTGCGCCTGCGAGCGCAGCACCACCTCGTTGACCAGAGGCTCGGAATCGTGGCCGCGCACCTGAGTCAACACCCTGTTGAAAAGTGCCGGCCGCAGCGCCCCACCCTTGGCGAACGGCACGTCCAGGGTCTTCAGGAATTCCTGCAGGTTGTGCACCTTCTCGACGCTGGGCTCGTCGTGCACCCGGTAGATCAGCGGCAGCGCCTTCTTCTCCAGCATCTCGGCGGCGGCGACGTTGGCGAGGATCATGAACTCCTCGATCAGCTTGTGCGCATCGAGCCGCTCCGGCACGACGACCCGGTCGACGGTGCCGTCGGCCTTGAGCAGGATCTTACGCTCGGGAATGTCGAGGTCGAGCGGATCGCGCTCGTCGCGGGCGCGCTTCACCAGCGCGTAAGCCGCGTAGAGCGGTTTCAGGATCGGCTCCAGCAGCGGGCCGGTGGTGTCGTCGGGCCGGCCGTCGATGGCGGCCTGGGCCTGCGCGTAATTCAGCTTCGCCGCGGAACGCATCAGGATGCGATGAAACGTGTGCGAGCGCTTGCGCCCGTCGGGACCGATCACCATCCGCACCGCCAGCGCGCCGCGCGGTTGTCCCGGCACCAGCGAGCAGAGGTCGTTGGAAATCCGTTCCGGCAGCATCGGCACCACGCGGTCGGGGAAGTAGACCGAGTTGCCGCGGATCAGCGCGTCGCGATCCAGTGCCGAGCCCGGCCGCACATAGAACGCGACGTCGGCGATGACGACGTGGAGGACAAACCCGCCCTTGTTGTTGGGATCGTCATCCGGCTCGGCATGAACCGCGTCGTCATGATCCTTGGCATCGGGCGGATCGATGGTCACCAGCGGCACGTCGCGCCAGTCCTCGCGGCCGGCGAGGGTGGCAGGTTTTGCAGCTTCGGCCTCCTGCAGCGCCGCGGGCGAAAACGCCTGCGGGATCTCGTGGGAGTGGATCGCGATCAGGCTGACGGCCTTTTCGGTGGCCAGCGAGCCGAGCCGTTCCTTGACCTTGCCGGAGGCCAGACCGAAACCGCGGGTGCGCACCAGATCGACGCTTACGAGGTCGCCGTCCTCGGCGCCGCCGCGATCGGCTTTGGCGATGTTCAGCTCGCGGCCGGCCTGCTTCTTGTCGACCGGCACCAGCCGGCCGCCGCCGTCGGGCGTGCTGCGAAAGATCCCGAGCACGCGGTTTCGGGTGTGATCGATGACCTTGATGACGCGACCGCGATAGCTGTTGCCCTCGGCAGCCTCGATGCGCAGCAGCGCGCGGTCGCCGACGCCGGCCGCGGTGCCGGGCTGGGGGCGGCGCGGAACGTGGATGCGGATCTTTGGCGGCTCGCCGCTCTCGACCTCGTCCCATTCGGATGGCGCCGCGATCAACTCGCCGTCGCTGTCGCGGCCGGTGACGTCCACCATCAGCGTCGGCGGCAGCGCCGCCGGCTCCTGGATCTTGCGGCCTTGCTTCTTGACGGTGCCGTCGTCGGCAAGTTCGCGCAGGATGCGCTTCAGCTCGGCGCGGTCGGCATTCTTGAGACCGAATTCGCGGGCGATCTCGCGCGTGCCGACCTTGCCCGGATTCGCCCGGATGAACGCGACGATGGCGTCCCTGTCTGGAAAGCTGCTCTCGCGCGTCTTGCTCACATGTCAGCCGTTGGCCTTGCCCACGCTCTTCTTGGCGACCGCCTTGGTTGGTTTTGCCGGCGAGGTTTTTGCCGTCACCGGCGCGCGCGCCTTGCTGGCGGCGTCCGATTTCGGCTTTGCTGCGGCCTTTTTGGCGGGCGCCTTCTTGGCCGGCTTGGCATCCGCCTTGGCGGCAGCCTTTTTCGGCGCTGCTTTCTTCTTGCCGCGCGCGGGCTTGCCGCCGCCCTTGGCGGCGCGCTCGTCGATCAGCGCGATGGCTTCCGCCAGCGTCACGGTGTCCGGCGTCTTGTCGCTCGGCAGCGTGGCGTTGATGCCATCGACGCTGACATAGGCGCCGTAGCGGCCGTTCTTGACCACGATGGTGCCGCCGCGCTGCGGATGCTCGCCGAGCGGTTTTCCCGGATCGGCGCCGAAGCGGCGGCCGCTCGGACCTTTTGCAATTTTCTCGGCGATCAATGTGACCGCACGGTTGAGCCCGATGTCGAACACCTCGTCACCGGCCTCGAGGCTGGCATAGGTCTTCTCGTGCCGCACGAACGGCCCGAAGCGGCCGAGTCCGGCCGTGATCGGCTCGCCGGTCTCCGGATGCTTGCCGATCTCGCGCGGCAGCGACAACAGCTTCAGCGCCAGCTCGAGCTCGATGTCGCTCGGCGAGATGTTCTTCGGAATGCCGGCGCGCTTGGGCTTTTCGCCTTCGCCGTAATCCTTGGCCTCGCCGAGCTGGATGTAGGGACCGAAGCGGCCGGCCTTCACCACGACGTCGAGATCGGTCGCGGGATCCTTGCCCAGGATGCGATCGGCGCTGGCCTCGCTATCGGCGGCCAATGGCCGGGTGTAGCGGCATTCCGGGTAGTTGCTGCAGCCGACGAAGGCGCCGAACTTGCCGGCTTTCAGATTGAGCCGGCCGGTGCCGCAGGTTGGGCACTGCCGCGGATCGCCGCCGTCGTCGCGCGGCGCATAGATGTGCGGCCCCAGCATGTCGTCGAGCGCATCGAGCACCTGGGCGACCCGCAAGTCCTTGATATCATTGACGGCGCCTATGAAGTCGCCCCAGAAATCGCGCAGCACCTGCTGCCAGGAAATCTCGTTGTTCGAGATCTTGTCGAGCTGCTCTTCCAGCGCTGCCGTGAAATCGTACTCGACGTAGCGGGCGAAGAAGTTCTCCAGGAACGCCACCACGACGCGGCCCTTGTCCTCGCCGTGCAGCCGCTTCTTCTCGAGCTTGACGTAGCCGCGGTCTTTCAGCACCTGCAGGATCGAGGCGTAGGTCGAGGGCCGGCCGATGCCGAGCTCTTCCATGCGCTTGACCAGCGAGGCTTCGGAGAACCGCGGTGGCGGCTCGGTGAAATGCTGGGTGACCGCAAGATCCTGGCGCTTGAGCGCTTCGCCTTCGCTCATGGCGGGGAGGCGGCGGGAGTCCTCGTCGTCGCCGTCGTCGTCTTTGCCTTCCTGGTACAGCGCCAGGAAACCGTCGAACTTGACGACCTGACCGGTGGCGCGCAGCTCCAGCACCCGCGCGCCGGCCTTGGCGGCGATGTCGACGGTGGTGCGTTCCAGCTCGGCGGATTCCATCTGGCTGGCGACGGTGCGGATCCAGATCAGCTCGTAGAGCCGGGCCTGGTCGCTGTCGAGCCGGGCGCGCAGGCTGGCCGGCCGGCGCGACATGTCGGTCGGGCGGATCGCCTCGTGGGCCTCCTGGGCGTTTTTCGCCTTGGTCTGGTACTGCCGCGGCGCGTCCGGCACATAGGCGTTGCCGTAATCCTCGGCGATCACCTGGCGCGCCTGGGTGATGGCGGAGGGGTCGATCTGCACGCCGTCGGTTCGCATATAAGTAATGAGGCCGGTGGTCTCGCCGCCGATGTCGACGCCTTCATAGAGCCGCTGCGCGATCCGCATGGTGTGCGCCGGCGCGAAGCCGAGCTTGCGGCTGGCTTCCTGCTGCAGGGTCGAAGTGGTGAACGGCGCCTGCGGATTGCGCCGCGCCGGTTTGGCCTCGACCGTGGAGACGGAAAACAGGGCGGCTTCGATCGCCTTCTTGAGGTCCTCGGCTTCGGCGCCGGTGCCGATGTCGAGCCGTTGGATCTTCTTGCCGTCGGCGCCGACCAGGCGGGCCTCGAAAGCCTCGCCGCGCGGCGTCGTCAGGGTCGCCACCAGCGACCAGTATTCGCGCGGCACGAACTTTTCGATTTCGAGCTCGCGGTCGCAGACCAGCCGCAGCGCCACCGACTGCACGCGTCCGGCGGAGCGGGCGCCGGGCAGCTTGCGCCACAGCACCGGCGACAGCGTGAAGCCGACCAGATAGTCCAGCGCGCGGCGCGCCATGTAGGCGTCGACCAGCGCGCCGTCGATCTGGCGCGGATTCTTCATCGCGTCGGTGACCGCCTGCTTGGTGATGGCGTTGAACACCACGCGCTCGATCTTGTGGTCTTTGAGAGCGCGCTTTTCCTTGAGCACTTCGAGCACGTGCCAGGAAATCGCCTCGCCCTCGCGATCGGGGTCGGTCGCCAGAATCAGCTTGTCGGCGCCCTTCAAGGATTTTGCGATGTCATTGAGCCGTCCGGCGGCCTTCGGATCGACCTCCCAGATCATTTGGAAATTGGCGTCGGGATCGACCGATCCGTTCTTGGCGGGAAGGTCGCGAACGTGGCCGAAAGAGGCCAGAACCTCATAGGAGGCGCCTAAATACTTGTTGATCGTCTTGGCCTTGGAAGGCGACTCGACAATGACGATATTCATATCATTCCAATGGCTTACAGGGAGAAGTCACGGCAGGTTCCGCAAGACTCGCGCCGGCCGGTTCGGGGCGAACATGGGTGGTGGGACCCGCCCTGTCAAATGGACAAGTGTTGATGTGGCGGAATTTGGCGTCGGGGTTTAACACTTATGACGAGTATATATTCATGATGCACGGAATAGTTAGGGGCGCGGCAACATCCCTCTGCCCCTCGCGGCGATGGCTTTCACCTCGGTGTCCACCCGCTCCAGGAGACGGCCGTCCTCGGCTCGCAGTTCGAGTTTCCGGACCCGCCGCCCGGTCTTGCGATCGACCAGCACGTTGGTTAGCTCACCCGGCGCGAACGCAAACTCCTCGCCCCATTGCCGCAACGCCACGACGATCGGAAACACCGCACGGCCCTTCGCCGTCAGCACATAGTCCTGGTAGGCGCTGCCGTCGGATGCCGGCTCGGTGGTCAGGATACCATGGGCCACCAGCGCTTTCAGGCGCGCGGCGAGGATGTTTTTGGCGAGGCCCAGATTCTTTTGGAATTCGCTGAAGCGGCGCAAGCCCAGCATGGCGTCGCGGATGATCAGCATCGACCAGCAGTCGCCGATCACGTCGACCGACCGGGCGATCGGGCAGTCGGCTTTTTCAAAACGGGTCCGCTTGGCCATCGCGGTGCTCCTCAAGACTCAAAAACAATTTAGCGCGTCGGTGGTTGCATTATGAAACCATCCCCTCTAAATGGCAATCTGGTTTCAAAATGCAACCATGTGAACCGAGGAGAACCATCATGAGATTGGCCAACAAGACCGCCCTGATTACCGGCGGCAATAGCGGTATCGGCCTTGAAACAGCCCGGCTCTTTGTGGCGGAGGGTGCCAAGGTCGCCATCACCGGCCGCGATCAGGCGAGGCTCGATGCTGCCGTCAAGGAACTGGGGCCGAACGCGATCGGCGTCGTGGCCGACGCCACTGACGTCGCCGCCACCGAAAAGGCCGTCGCCAGGGCGGTCGAAAAGTTCGGCAAGCTCGACATCGTGTTCGCCAACGCCGGCATCAGCGCCAACACCCCGCTCGGCGACACTGCGCTCGAGACGTTTGAATCGGTGCTCAGGACCAACGTGACCGCGGTGTTCTTCACCGTGCAGGCGGCGGTGCCGCATCTCAACGACGGCGCGTCGATCATCCTCAACGGCTCGGTGATCTCGGTACTCGGCAATCCCGGCTATTCCGCCTACGCCGCCAGCAAGGCCGGCGTGCGGGCGATGGCGCGGGTGATGGCGTCCGAACTGTCGCCGCGCGGCATCCGCGTCAACGTCGTGTCGCCGGGCGGCACCTCCACGCCGATCTGGAGCCGCGTCGCGCCGACCCCGGAGGCGGTAGCCGGCCTGGAAAAGCGCATCTCGCAAGCCATCCCGCTCGGACGTTTCGGCAAGGCCGAGGAGGTGGCCAAGACGGTGCTGTTCCTGGCTTCCGATGATGCCTCGAACATCCAGGGCGCGGAAATCTTCGTCGATGGCGGCGCCACAGCGTCACCCGCAGGCGCGCCCATCTATCGCGGCTGAGCGGCCGGAATAGCGAGTCTCGCCAGCGCCTTGCATCGCAATTCGCATACGGGTTGTCCGGTGGGGCGCTGGCAGCTTGCAGACGTATTTTGCGTTGACGTGCGCAAGCGCTGAACCGGATCCCCGCTGGCCAGACGCATATTTGAGCGCAAAGGGGCAGGGCCGCTCATTGATGGAGGCGAACGTGAATAAGTTTATGCAACTTGCTGCACGGGCCAACATTTCCGCGACCAGCGAAAGCCATCCGCTGGTCGCCATCGCGCTGTTCTCCGCTATCGGCTTGCTGCTGTCGCTGGCCGTGATCATTGCCGATCAACATTTGCCCGGCGAATGGTTCTGAACCGGTTCGGCTGACGCGCGCGACGGCGAAGCTCATCGCCATCGCGCCTTGTCACGTCACGCAGCGTGAAGGTCGGTCGCCGCCTGCAGCGCGCCGGCGACCGCTTTCTCGCGATGTTCAGGGCCGACCTGGATGCCGTCGGCGGTGATGATCTCCGGGTGCGCGATGCCCATGAAGCCGAACACCCAGCGCAGGTAGGTTTCGAGGTGTTCGCCCACTGCGGCCGGCGTGCCGGCGGCGTAGAAGCCGCCGCGCGAAATCGCGATGATCACCCGCTTGTTGCCGGCCAGCCCCTCGGCGCCGCCGGCGCCATACTTGAATGTCTTGCCGGCGACCAGAACGCGGTCGATCCACGCCTTGAGCTGGCTCGGGATGGTGAAATTGTACATCGGCGCGCCGATCACCACGATGTCGGCGGCCAAAAACTCGTCCAGCACGGCCTGGCCGGCGGCAAGGTCCTGCTGGAGCCCCTCGGCGGGCGCGGCGCCCTGCGCGGCGGCGAGATGCGACCCCGTCAGGTGGCCCAGCGGTGCGGTGGTGAGATCGCGGTAGACGACCTCGAGGCCGGGACTGGCCTTGACGAGGCGGTCGACCACGGCGGCGGAA
>Ga0209758_1001733_pt1 | contig 24300 bp, 20 predicted proteins | sample AraplaMF_Col_mMF_FD_184258 | JGI IMG/M metagenome (GOLD analysis project Ga0209758, IMG submission 184258) | Arabidopsis root microbial communities from the University of North Carolina, USA - plate scrape MF_Col_mMF (SPAdes) (version 2) | ecosystem: Host-associated > Plants > Roots > Endosphere...
CCCATTCCATCCTGAAACGGGCGCAGGCAAAGGGGCTGCTGGAAATACAGGTGCATAACCTGCGGGATTACTCTACCTTCAAACATAACCAGGTGGATGACTACCAGTTTGGGGGCGGCGCCGGTATGGTAATGATGATGGAGCCGGTGATCAATGCTATTGAGCTGTTACAGGCCAAAACCACCTATGATGAGGTGATTTACCTGACCCCGGATGGCGCTACCCTGAACCAGCCGATGGCTAATCAGTTGTCGTTGAAAGGTAACCTGCTGTTGTTATGCGGCCATTATAAAGGCATAGATGAGCGGATCCGGGAGCATTTTATTACCATGGAGATCTCCATTGGCGATTATGTGCTGTCCGGCGGGGAGCTGGCAGCAGCTGTGCTGGTAGATGCCATTGGCCGCCTGATACCCGGGGTGCTGAATGATGAAACTTCAGCCCTTTTCGACTCATTTCAGGACCATTTGCTGGCGCCGCCGGTTTATACCCGGCCGGAGGAGTTCCGGGGCTGGAAGGTGCCGGAGGTGCTGCTGAGCGGTGACCACCGTAAAATTGAAGACTGGCGGCATACGCAGGCCCTGGAACGCACGCAACAGCGCCGACCGGATCTTTTGAAGTAAGCGTTTAGCTCTTAGCCATTAGCTGTTAGCTAATTGTCTCGGAGCTAACAGCTAACAGCCAACAGCTAAAGGCTAACAGCTAATAGCTCTATCAATATTTTTCCGCAATAATTTGGAACTTCTCATTTGTATACTTACCTTTGCCGTCCCATAAATAATTGTAAAGATGAACGCTATTTCTTTTGTTCACGAGCAACTGACAGGAAAAAAAGAATTTCCGAAATTTAAAGCCGGTGACAATGTTACCGTTAACTATAAAATCGTGGAAGGTACCAAGGAAAGGATCCAGTCCTTTAAAGGAGATGTGATGAAGATCCAGGGTACCGGTTTTACTACTTCTTTTACCGTGCGTAAGATCTCTGATGGTGTAGGTGTTGAAAGGGTTTTCCCCCTGTTCTCTCCTAACATTGATTCCATCCTGCTGCATAAAGTAGGTAAGGTAAGAAGGGCAAAACTGTATTACCTGCGTGAGCGCGCTGGTAAAGCAGCCCGTATCAAAGAAAAAAGGGTTTAGTACACAATACAGGGAAATTAGTGAAAACGGGAACCGTTCCTGACGGTTTCCGTTTTCTATTTTTATGACCCTTATTGCTCAGAATGCTGGCCCGGCGCAAGGTTAAAATCTACTTAAACTAATAGCCTGCGTCAGAAAATACCAATTATAAGGTCTATCTTTGTACACTGAACTTTTAAAACTGAGAAAATGACTGCCGTTATTGTAAAATCACCACTTTTACTGTTCCAAGATCTTGGTATGACTGAATTACTGTTAATAGCACTGGTTGTATTATTACTGTTTGGTGGAAGAAAAATTCCCGAATTAATGCGCGGTCTTGGTAAAGGTATCCGTGAGTTTAATGATGCCAAGAACAATGTGCGCCAGGAAATTGAGGATGGTATGAAAGAACAGCCTTCCACTTCTGACGTTAAGAAGTAATTCCCGTTACACCTCCCGACTACCGGAAATTTGTTACGGAGCTTTATGTTAAATTGCCGGAATAGATCAGCCTATTTGCCAATTTAACCATATCACCAATTTAACATTAAAGAATTTAACTGGTTTAGCATTGTCTGAATTCAGCAGTATATCGTCTTTTCACGAAGCCTTATACGCCGGCAGCACTACCTGTACGGAGGTGGTACGCTATTACCTGCAGCGCATAGCCCAATCTTCACATCTGAATGCCTTCCTGGAAGTTTATGAAACGGAGGCCCTTGAAAAAGCCGCTGAGCTGGACGCCCGCATCCGTAAAGGAGAGCCGGTAGGCCCATTGGCAGGGGTAGTGGTAGGCAATAAGGATGTGATCTGCTACAAAGGGCATAAAGTAAGCGCCGCGTCCCGCATTTTAGAAGGATTTACCTCTTTGTATTCCGCTACCGCAATTGAAAAATTGCTGGCAGCGGATGCTATTATTATGGGCAGCCTGAACTGCGATGAGTTTGCGATGGGATCTACCAACGAAAACTCAACTTACGGGCCGGTGCTGAATGCGCTGGATAACACCCGGGTACCGGGCGGTTCTTCCGGCGGTTCTGCAGTAGCCGTGCAGGCTGGTTTATGCCAGGTAAGCCTGGGAAGCGATACCGGCGGTTCCGTACGGCAGCCGGCCGATTTTTGCGGCATAGTAGGGTTAAAGCCCACCTATGGCCGCATTTCCCGTTACGGGCTCATTGCATATGCCTCTTCCTTCGACCAGATAGGGATTTTTGGCAGGAATATTGCAGATGTGGCTTCGGTTTTACAAGTTATTGCCGGGCCCGATGAGTATGACAGTACGGTAGCGCAAAAGGAAGTTCCTGATTATCAGGCAGCCCTGGCGCACAATAAAACATACAAATTCGCGTATTTAAAAGACGCGCTGCATCACGAGGGACTGGATGCGGAAATGCGGGATGGCTTTTCCAGCTTTTTTGAAGAGTTAGAAGCGGCCGGAAACACAGTAACCGCCACAGATTTTGCCTATCTTGATTATGTAGTACCCGCGTATTATGTGCTCACTACGGCAGAAGCTTCCTCAAACCTCTCGCGATTTGATGGAGTAAAATATGGCCACAGAACTGCCCAAAAAGACCTGGATCTGACCGATTTCTACAAAAAAAGCCGGTCGGAAGGTTTTGGTAAGGAAGTAAAACGTCGTATATTGCTGGGAACCTTTGTGCTGAGTGCAGGCTATTATGATGCCTATTACACTAAAGCACAGCAGGTTCGAAGATTGGTGGTAGACAAACTATCACAGATATTATCCGAGTATGATGCCATTTTAATGCCAACTGTTCCCAGTACAGCTTTTAAAATTGGAGAAAAAACCGAAGACCCTATTGCCATGTACCTTGCCGACATTTACACGGTACTGGCGAACCTAGCAGGGGTACCGGCCATATCCGTACCACTGCGCCGGCATTCAAACGGAATGCCCTTTGGTGTGCAGATCATCACAAAGCAATTTGACGAAGCGAGCTTGTTAAACATTGCAGATCACGTTATGCAATTGATTTCAGTGAAACAGGTTACTATTGTTTAAAATAAAAATGTGTATGAGGAAAATCTTTTTACTACTGCTGTTGCCAGCGATGGGTGCAATGAGTGTGTTTGCGGCAGATGGCGATGTGGTATCTAAAGAGATGGTAGCTCCCCAACTGGCAGCACCGGACACGGCGATCCTTATGAGTAAGGTAAAACTGCCGAAAGATACCACTACTACACCTTTTGGAACAGCTACTGCCACTGCGGCAGTAAGAAGAGGCGCAGAAAGCCTGCCCTCCAGCGTTCGCAGTCCCAAGGTGTACGAACAGATCAACAACAACCTGGTAGCAGGTTATATTAACACGTATGCTACCCGTTACAGCCAGCATTTGCAGATCATGCTTGAAAGGGGCGAACCCTATTTCGTAATGATCGAGAAAATTTTCAGGGAACATGGTATCCCTGAAGAAATGAAGTACCTGGCTGTAATTGAATCCAGCTTTAATACCAACGCCCGTTCCAGGGTAGGAGCTGTAGGCGCCTGGCAGTTCATGTCCGGTACCGCCCGCATCTTTGGCCTGAGCGTAGGTAAAAAAGTGGATGAAAGAAAAGACTTCTACAAATCTACCCTGGCAGCAGCCAAATACCTGAACGAGCTATATGAGCAGTTTGGCGACTGGTTGCTGGTAGTAGCCGCTTACAACTGCGGTGGCGGTGGAGTGCAGCGTGCAATGAAAGCCAGCGGCCGTGAAGACTTCTGGGGCATGCAGTACTTTTTACCGGCAGAATCCCGTAACCATGTTTACAAGTTCATTGCTACCGGTTATATACTGGATAGGTTCAATAACTTCTTTGGTGTAGGGGATGATGCAGGCAGCAGCAGCCTTGTAGCTTCCGTGGAAAAACCAGCTACTTTCACTACAGCAGCACCTTCTGAGCTTACGGAAGATGACATGTTCAACACTGTAGAGTTCAACATTAGCGGCAAATACCGTATAGAGGCCATTGCCAAAAAGCTGAACATAGAGATAGCTGAAATGAACCGCCTGAATCCTGGCTTTGCACAGGCACTGGCCGGCCCGGAGAACAGCTATGACCTGCGGGTACCTAAAGACAAAATGAAAGTGTTCATGAACGAGCGGGATGAGATCCTGAAAGAATCCGTTCAAATGACACTGGATGATAAGGCAGCAGCTTCCACCAGGGCTAAATTTCCGCCCCCGGCCAGGATCCCGGTACGGGATTCCAGCAGCGCCAAAAAAGCGGTAGGCACAGCCAAAGTGTACAAAGCTAAATCCTCCGGCAAAAAACGCAGCACTGCCAGGAAGGGTACCACTGCTAAAAAGCGTACCACCGCCAGCACTGCAGCTAAGAAAAAGAAATAGATCATTACAGTATATACAGGAAGGACCGCCCAGGCGGTCCTTTTTTTATGAATACCATTGTCATGTTCATACAGGAGCAGATCAACGAATTTTTACGCAACAAGCTGTATGCCGCAAGCTGCATTGGCGGCCGGCTGGAGTGCCACGCAACTTCGGGCACCCTGCTTACACTGCGCGGGCAAAAGGTTGATGGGAAGAATATTTTTTTCTGGGACCTGGAAATGCCATTACAGCGGCTCATTCATCAATATCTGACGCTGGAAGCGCCGCAGGCCGCTGCTTTTACCATTGATATAGATCTTGAGCAAAATAGTTTTGTGTACCGGCTTAGCTCAGCTGAGGAAATGAAGGCCATGGAAAAAGCCAATGCGCTGCAGGAAAAAGCGGAAGCAGACCAGCGCCTGCAGGACATGAAATCCGCGCTGCTGGCTAATAACACCCCCTACGGCCAGGCATTAGCTACCAAAGTTGCACAGGCGCTTAACCGTGGTGCGCTTATGAACAGCCACCGGGATTACTGCGGCATGGGTCTGGAAAAAGATGCCAAGGGGCAGTACCTGTACGGGGAAGTTTGGGATGGCGGTTTAACACCCGGCGCCCGTACCTTTGCGGATAAAGCCAGCTTTATACAATGGCTGGCCGTGCAGTCAGATGCCAGCATGGCCAACCTGCAAAGCAAGGATACCTGGGTATGGAATAACCAGGTTATTAACCGGCAAAGGCTGGAAGCGTTTATTCAAGGCTTGCCTTCATAGGGCCAGATGCCTTCCAGGATCTTTTAGTTTCAAAGTGCTTCACCAGATCCAGCAGGGGGCCGGTCATAAAGGTGGTGGCCAGGGCCATTAACACCAGCATAGCAAATATTTCAGGAGATAAAATGCCCAGGTCATATCCCAGGTTCAGCACAATCAGCTCCATTAACCCGCGGGTGTTCATTAAAGCGCCAATTGCCGTAGCATCAGTCCAGGACTGTCCCATTAACCGTGCGGTAAGCGCGCTGCCGCCAAATTTTCCACCCACAGCTACCAGCATAATCAGCCCAAAAACAGCCCACAGGTGTCCGGCGCTTAACAATCCTATTTGTGTACGCAGGCCGGTAAAAGCAAAGAAAATGGGCAGCAGCAACAGTACGCTGATGTCTTCTACTTTATCCGTGAGCCAGGTTTTGATGGTTGCATCGGCCGGCATAATTACGCCTGCAAGAAAGGCCCCGAATAAAGCGTGAATACCGATCACCTCTGTGATCCAGGCGGAGAGCAATACCACCAGGAATACAGTAGCTACGGCCGCTACTTTGTTACCGGCAGCAGTGTACTTCCTGATCTGCCTACCCAGCCAGGGCTTTATAACATATAACATAATGCCCACAAACAGCAGGGCTGCACCCAGGGTAATAAGCGTGCCTGCAAAACCGGTAGCTTTTGCAATGGCTACTACGGCAGCCAGTATACACCAGGCAGTAACATCGTCGGCCGCTGCGCAGGTAATGGCCAGTATGCCCAATGGGGTGCCGCTAAGCTTACGCTCCTGCACAATACGCGCCAGCACCGGGAAAGCGGTAATGCTCATAGCAATACCCATAAACAGCGCAAAGGAAATAAACCCTACATTGGCAGGGGCAAAGTTTGGGAAAATATAATAAGCCAGCCACACGCCCAGGAAGAACGGGAATACAATACTTACATGGCTGATCATCACAGCCACATGCGCTTTGTTCTTTACCTTGCTGGCATCCAGCTCCATACCTACTATGAACATGAAAAAGGCCAGGCCTATCTGGCTCAGGAACTGTAGTGTTTTCAGGCTTTCTGCCGGGAACAGGAAGCTGCTGCCGCCAGGTAATAACCATCCCAGCAGGGAAGGGCCCAGGCAAATACCTGCTACTATTTCGCCTACAACGGCCGGCTGTTTTATATAACGCGCCAGCTTGCCAAATACGCGGGCTGTTATTACGATCAGGATGATCTGCAATAATAAAAGACTAAGGGGATGGCGGATGGTGTCCAGCCATTGCTGTCCTAAGCTTAATGGTGCTGCATTGGCAGCTGGTACCGCGCCTCCGCCACCATTCACCGGCAAGTGGTTACCCTGGTTAATGATGAACCATATTAAACCGCCAAAAACGCCAATGATAACCGGATACAACAGAGTTTGTTTACGCATAAGCCATAATTTGCAACTACAAGTTAGGAAAATATGCCATTGTATATCATGCCCGGAGCTATGGACATAACTATCCTCAGAGCTGACAAGCTGCCTGCCTGAAATAACGTGTAACCGTAATAGTTAGTAGAATGATCACGGCTCTATAGATAACAGGGCGGCGTCAACCGCAACACCGCATTAAGCGTTAGTTAGGATAGTCACTGAAAAAATTATTGGTGGAAAAATTGTCCGTGATAATAAGCCTCTCGTGATCTGCTGTCCGTTCTTGTAACTGGAATGTTGGATAGTTGTGCTTATGCTATTCTCTTAATATAATCCTCAAACTCTTTTACAGTATGAAAAACATTTTGCGGTAATCCCGCGCCGCCAGCACGTTTTGTGTCAGGCACCACGGATACGCCAATGTAAGATTCGCCATCATATTGGATAGCCACTACATCCCCTGACCTGAACACGTCTATCACGATCACGCCTGAATTAAATGCAGTTATATCTACCTTATAAGAGGGGAAGGATGTATTAATAAAGTCTGTTAGTGTGGTTTTATCTACCTTCATATCATTGTTTTTGTCCTGGTTTAGGGAGGGGACTTACCCGGTGCATAGGAACGCCGGCGCCTGCTTGGAATAGTGTGATTTATGACTAAGATAATATTATTGATCATTTTCATAACAATTTTTTTGTTATTACGACGTTATCCGGCCTTCCATTCCCGTACTAATTGTTTACCAATACTAAAAAACGCTTTAGGGTTATTTTAACTTTTTACACAGGTTACTTTTAACGGACCAGGGATATAAAGTGAAAACTACACCCTATGCGTTCTTCATTTTCTTACCTCATGTTACCGCTCCTGGTATTGGCTGCCTGTCAGTCAGCACAGTATAATGAGGAGCCCTCCAAAACTGCCGGTGCTTATGAAGTGCAGGCGGATTCCATCAAATTTGCGAATGATATTACTGCGCTCAATTCCCCCTCGCGGAAAAGGGTGCGCACCGCTGATGTGCGGTGCCGTGTGAACAATGTATTCAAGGCAGCATCCGCCCTGGAACAGGTAGTTACAGGCCTGAATGGTATTGTAGTGGAAAGCCATCTGCAAAATGAGTTCGGGGTGTTAAAAGAGGTATCCTACACTACGGATTCATTGAAACGCATTCAGCTGTACACACCCACGGCTAACCTTACACTGCGCGTACCGGCAGCCAGCCTGGATTCAGTAGTGCATGCCCTTACCGGCATGGCAGCGTTTATTGATTACCGTACCCTGAAAGAGCAGGATAAAACCTGGGATTACCTCACCAATGCATTGAAGAACAAAGAGATGGGCACATCCCCCGTAAAACCCGGTAAAGACAGTACCCCGCTGGATGTAATGGCCTACCAGGACAGGAAAAAAGAGTATGCCGTTGACCGTAAGATCATGAACCTGGCTATCCTGGATGATGTGAACTATGCCACTTTCACCGTGCAGCTGTTCCAGCCGCAGGTGGCAGATGTGCAGGTGGTGGTGAACCCGGAGCAGGTAACCCGCGCCGGTTTTGGTACGGAGCTGGTAACAGCGCTGCGTAATGGAGCCGATGCTTTTCGCAGTGTGGTGCTCTTCCTGCTGCAGCTATGGCCTTTCCTGATCCTTTTGGGAGTGGGCTGGTATGGTTACCGGAAAATGCAGGGCAGGTATGTAGTGAAGAGTGTGAAGTAAAGCGATGGAAGCAGGCAATGAGTAATAGGAAGCACCGCGGTGCTTCCTATTACTTTTATGGGACAGTATAGGATACTTTTATAGCGGCGTGTAGGATATTTGTGAATACGTCCATAACATTATAACTGCATGAAAAAGATCCACGTTTTTGCCGCCATAACTGGCGCTGCATTACTCTTTTCCTATACCGGCTTTTCACAGGTGAAAGTGCAGGAGCTGCGCTGTGAGAACCTGAACAATCCTGTTGGGTTGGATGTGCTGCAGCCACGCTTCAGCTGGCAATTAGCTGCCACCCAGCGGAATGTATTGCAAACGGCTTATGAATTAAAGATCTCCAGGAACAATACGGTGGTATGGAGCAGCGGAAAAGTAAACAGCGATTCTTCTGTACACGTAGCCTATAAAGGTCAGGCCATGGAGCCGGATACCCACTACAGCTGGCAGGTACGGGTATGGGATAATAAAGGTAAAGCCTCCGGTTGGAGTACAGCTGCTTACTGGCAAACGGGATTGCTGAATGCAGGTAACTGGAAAGCGCAATGGATCAGTTCCGGTTTGCCGGGCGACAGTGCCGGCGGCATTGCCCCCTTTTTCCGCAAAACGTTTAGTACCGCTAAAAAAGTACAGTCGGCCACTGCCTACATAACTGCGCATGGATTATATGAAGCGCAGCTGAATGGCAAACGGGTAGGGGATGCTTTCCTGACCCCGGGCTGGACCAGCTATAACAAACACCTCACTTATCAAACCTATGATGTTACCTCCCTGCTGCAAAGCGGGAAAAATGCTATTGGGGTAATACTTGGCAGCGGTTGGTACCGTGGTCCGCTTAGCTGGAGCAAGCTGAAAAATTATTATGGTAAGGATGCTGCTTTGTTGTTCCAGCTGAATATTCATTACACAGATGGTACTACGGAAACAGTAGTATCTGATAACTCCTGGAAAGCAGCTGCCGGCGGTATTGTATCGTCTGAGATCTATGACGGGGAAGTGTTTGATGCCCGCCTGCAAAAAACAGACTGGGCCGGCGCCGGCTTTGATGACAGCCAGTGGGCAGCCGTTAAAGTGAAGGCTGCCCCGCGTGATAATCTTTCCGCTTCCTATAATGAGCTTATTAAGAAACATGAAACCTTTACACCCATCAAAGTTATTACCACCCCTAAAGGTGACCAGGTGCTGGATTTTGGGCAAAACCTGGTAGGCTGGGTGCAGATAAAAGTAAAAGGCAAAGCAGGTGATACGGTTAAGATAGCGCATGTAGAAGTGCTGGATAAAAAAGGAGAGCCTTATTATGAAAACCTCCGTTCCGCCAAAGCGGAAGATCTGTTCATACTGAAAGGTGATGGCACGGAAGTATTTGAGCCGCATTTTACATTTCATGGTTTCCGCTATATCCGTGTAAAAGGTATTAACGGACCTTTGAACCCGGCTGATTTTACTGCCGTGGCCTTGTATTCCGATATGCCTTTAACCGGGGATTTCAGCTGTTCGGATCCGCTGGTGAACCAGCTGCAGCATAACATCCGCTGGGGGCAGCAGGGCAACTTCCTGGATGTGCCTACAGATTGTCCGCAGCGTGATGAACGTTTGGGCTGGACCGGTGATGCAGCCATGTTTTCCCGCACGGCAACCTTTAACCGCCAGGTAAATAACTTTTTTGCCAAATGGTTAAAAGATGTGGCTTTTGACCAGGCGCCCAACGGCGCTGTGCCATTTGTTGTACCCAACTTACTTTCTATTTTCCCTGATCCTGTGGGCGCTACCGGCTGGTCTGATGCAGCTACCATTGTTCCCTGGAACACTTATTTGGCGTATGGCGATGCCCGTGTGATCGAAGAACAATATCCCAGCATGAAAGCCTGGGTAGGTTATATTGAAAAGGCCGCCAAAAATGACCTGTGGAACACCGGCTTCCAGTTTGGCGACTGGCTCTCTTACCGCGCAGAGGAAAATGATGCTTTTAACGCAGTATCAGCCATAACAGACAGCCGCCTGGTGGCGCAGTGTTTCTGGGCCAACTCCACGCAGATCATGATCAATTCCGCTAAACTCCTGGGTAAAACGGAAGATGTGAACTATTATACCGAACAGCTGCGCCGCATTAAAGCTGCTTTTCTAAAAGAATATGTAACGCCTAATGGCAGGCTGGTATCCAGCACACAAACTGCTTATGTGTTAACGTTATATTTTGATATGCTGCCTGAAACCATGCGCCCGCGTATTGTAGATGAGCTGGTGGAAAATATCAAGCACTATCATAACCATCTTACCACCGGCTTTTTGGGCACGCCTTTCCTGTGTCATGTATTGAGCCGTTTCGGACAAACAGAGGTAGCGTACAAGCTGCTGCTGCAAAAAACATATCCGTCGTGGTTATACCCGGTGAAAATGGGCGCTACCACCATCTGGGAGCGTTGGGATTCCATGAAGCCGGACAGCACTTTCCAGGATCCCGGCATGACCTCCTTTAACCACTACGCCTACGGCGCCATTGGCGACTGGATGTACCGTACCATGGTGGGCCTGGATACGTACGAAGATGCGCCGGGATACAAGCATATTAAAGTACAACCGCACCCCGGCGGTGGTATTACCAGCGCCAATGCAAGTTTAAAAACCTATTACGGCACAGCAGCTGCCGGCTGGAAAATAAGCGATGGAAAAATTTTACTGAATGTGGAGGTGCCGGCCAATACCACTGCTACTATTTACATACCGGGCAGCAGCGCGGAAGGTATCCAGGAAGGCGGGCAATCCATTTCATCTCAAAAAGATATAAAGGTAAGCGGTACGGAAGCGGGGTATGTGGTGGTAAATGTGGGTTCTGGCAAATATACGTTTACGGGCATTTTTTGATGTGCATCAATGTTTTCGTTGGCGGGGTACCGGAATTTTGCGGTACTAAAATGCAAATATGAAAACATTTACAAACAAAGCCCTCAGCGGTATTGCGGTGATCCTGTTTATGGTGAATCTGGATACCAGCATTGTGATCGTAGGGCTGCCAACCTTGGTAAAAACCTTACATACCACCTTTGCTGCAGCGCAGTGGATGGTATTAAGCTACCTGCTGGCGGTTACGGCGCTTATAGCGGGCGCCGGGCGCTTAGGCGATATTTTTGGAAAGAAAAAATTGTACCTGGGCGGCATTGCATTATTTACACTGGCTTCGCTTTTATGCGGCATTGTAGGTAATGCAGTGCTGCTCATTTTATTTAGAGCCATACAGGGCATTGGTGCAGCCTTTTGCTTATCGCTCAGCTTTGCCATTGCCAGCGACCTGGTGCCTAAAGAAAAGTTAGGCAAAACCATGGGCATCCTCACTACCATGATCCCGCTGGGCATTGCAGCAGGGCCTACCTTTGGCGGGATCTTAATTGCCACGCTGGGCTGGCAGTCCATGTTCCTTATTAATGTGCCTTTAGGTATAGCTGCTTACTGGCTGGTAACCCGGTCGGTACCTTTTATTCAACCGGGCAGCCGTACTAAAATTGATTGGGCAGGCATGTTATTGTTAGCTGCTTTTCTTACCTGTTATTGCCTGGGTATGACGTTTATGGAAGATCATGGCTGGGAGCACCCTGCTGTGCCCATCCTGTTCATAGGCGCAGTTATAGGGCTGCTCATATTTGTGCGGTATGAAAGCCGGGTGCAGCATCCTTTCCTGCAGCTGCAAATATTCCGCAATCCTTTGTTCAGCGCCAGTTTAAGCGCCTCTTTCCTGGTGTATGTGGTGATCATTACCACCGTGGTGCTGCTGCCTTTTTACCTGGCAAAGGCTTGTCATTACCCACCTATGCAGGTAGGTTTAATTATGTCATTCGGGCCGCTGATCACAGCATTGCTAAGCGTATATGCCGGTAAGCTGGCCGACCAGCATGGCGCCCGGCGTTTAATGTTGTATGGTGTGCTGCTGATGGTAATTGGCTGCCTGTGCATGAGCACCATTACCCCTGCGCAGGGTTTGTTCGGCTTTTTATGGCGCATGGCTATTATCCAGTTAGGCCTTACCTTTTTTCAAACGCCTAATAATACCGCGGTAATGGAAGTAGCGCTGCCTGAGCAACGGGGTTTGCTCAGCGGCCTGTTATCTTTATCCAGGACCACGGGGCATATTACCGGAACGGCCGTGATGGGCGCTGTATTTGCGCTGCTGGTGCACTATGCCGGGCATAAAGATATGATAGAGGCTGATGGCGCTGCCATTACGTATGGTATAAACCATATTTTCCTGGTGGCTGCCTTGTTAAGCGCTTTTGCCGCTGCACTGATCGGGATGGTCATCTACCGGCAAAAACGTAAATTGGCAGTAACAACCGCTCTATAATGCAGGAACAGCTGAGTCAATATATACTGGACAGGGTAGCGTTGAGTGATGAGCAGCTTACCACCATCCTCTCTTACTTCCATGAGCTTACGCCGAAGAAGAATGAAATATTATTGGGTGAGGGGGAGGCTTCCCGCAAAATGTTCTTTGTAATAAAAGGCTGCCTGCGTATTTATTTTATGCAGGAGAACGGGCTGGAAGCCACGCGTTACCTGGCTTTTGAGAATAACTTTGCCACCGCGCTGACTGCATTTATTACACAGGAGCCTTCCCTGGAATATATACAGGCATTAGAAAATACCACACTGCTATACATTACCCGTAATGATTTTTATTATTTGCTGGAGCTGATACCTGGCTGGGAAAAATTTTACCGCAGCTACCTGGAAAAGGCGTATGTGATCAATACCAACCGGCTGATGAGCTTTATTACGATGGATGCTATAACCCGCTACAGGCTGCTGTTACAGGAAAACCCGGCTACGGTGCAACGCTTATCCAACAAGCTGGTGGCCAGTTACCTGAACATTTCGCAGGAGGCATTGAGCCGGCTGAAATCAAAGATCTGAACACTGAGTGTATTTAATAAAAAAAGGGGCTGTACCATTTTCCGGTACAGCCCTTGAAATTATAACAACTAAAACCAGATCTTTTTCCTATCGTTGCTGTTGCTGTGCATCATGTTTCTGGCGCTTAATGGCGCGGCTGTTGCGGTTTTCCTCACGTTTCAGCTGGCGCCTTTCCTGGCCGGTTACCACACCGTCTGCCTTAGCTTCTTTTTTATTCTGCTGCAATTTAGCTTCCCTTTTTTCCAGGTGTTGGGTTTCCCGTGCAGTAAGCTCGCCTGACTTAACGCCGCCGGCTATACGTTGCTGTTGGTTTACCTGGCGTTGGGTAACGCGGGGTGTAGCAGTTTGCGCATTGGATATATAACTGATGGCCATGCAGGCTACAAAAGCGCTTGTAAAAATAATACGTTTCATACGCATATAGTTTTTAAGGTGTATGTAGAATAGACTGCATATAATGGCCATGGTTTAACCGGGACGGAAAATGAAATTGCGCTCAGCGTATAATCGCCTGATCCTAAATAATTCGTAAATTTGAATTATGTCAATTACATCCAATACAGAGCTTGAAGGCATTAAGAAAGTAAGTGAAGCTGTGGGCACGGTGCTGGGGCAAATGCGGGAATACGCGCAACCGGGTATGACTACCAGCGCGTTAGATGAATATGGCGGGCAGCTGCTGCAGGCTGCAGGTGTAAAGTCGGCTCCTAAATTAACCTATGGTTTCCCCGGCTGGACCTGCATTAGCGTGAACAATGAGGTAGCGCACGGCATACCCTCCAACCGCATACTGCAGGAGGGCGACCTGGTGAATGTGGATGTTTCCGGTGAGCTGGATGGTTATTGGGCAGATAATGGCGGCTCTTTTGTATTAGGTGAGGATCTGCACAGCCATGCTCCATTGGTAAATACTTCCAAGCAAATATTGCATAAAGCTATTCAGCATATTAAAGGCGGCGTTAAGATCGCTGAAATTGGCAGGTTAATAGAAACAGAAGCCAAGAAAGCGGGATACCGCGTAATTAAAAACCTGGTGGGCCATGGTGTAGGCCGAAGCCTGCATGAAGCGCCCAAGGAAATTCCCTGTTTTTACGACCGCTTTAACCTGGACCGTTTCAGAAAGAACGGTATTGTAGCTATTGAAACTTTTATCTCCACCCGCGCTACCTACGCATATAACAAAGGTGATGGCTGGACGCTGGTTACCAACGACGGCAGTTTTGTAGCCCAGCACGAACATACCATTATGATCACAGATGGCCAGCCGGTTATTTTAACAGAGGCTAATGGCATCTGAGTGGAAGCTGAATGCTTAGCGGCTAGGCTATGGGTGCAGCAGGACCATATTATTCCGGATGAATGTACTATCATCATACGTAACTCCCATTCCCTTTAATAAATAAAGCACCTGTAATTTTTTACAAACCGCCTGCGCCCATTCTATTTCTGTTTTGTTAGCCAGCAGGTTTGCATTAATGCCGTGTGCAATGAAATATAGTTGCAGCTGCTCCTGGGTTATGAATTTCTGGGCATACTGCCCTATATTAGTGAACCACTTTATCAACGGTTTAATAATAAGCATATGAAATACACCCTCATAGCTGCATTGCTGGTAGTAAGCGCAGGTGCTGCAAAAGCGCAATCACCGGTTATTATACAACAGGATCCTGAAATAGCGCAAATGGTGCAGGAAGTGTCTGCAGATTCTCTGCAGGCGTATGTGCAGGCCATGGTATCCTATGACACCCGAAGCACGCTGAGCACACAGAAAGAGGCTAAGCGCGGTATAGGTGCAGCCAGGAATTGGGTGTTAAGTAAGTTCAACCAGTTTGCCACGCAATCCGGCGGACGTTTAACGGCTTATATAGATACCATTACGTATATGCCTGACAGTAAGCGGGTAGATGCACCCATTAACCTGGGCAATGTAATGGGCATTTTAAAAGGAACAGACCCTAATGATAAACGTATCTTCCTGATCAGCGGCCACCTGGACAGCCGCCGTACCGATGTAATGGACCGTACCGGCACTGCGCCCGGCGCCAATGACGATGCCAGTGGCTGCGCCGCCGTAATAGAATGTGCGCGGGTAATGAGCCGCCATGCCTTTCCGGCTACAGTGATCTTTGTAACGGTAAGTGGCGAAGAGCAGGGGCTGCTGGGTGCACACTTTTTAGCAGACAAGGCCCGTAAGCAAAAGTGGAATATTGAGGCTATGCTGAATAATGATATTGTAGGCAGCAACAACAGCAACGAAACTAACATTATTAATAATACGCAGATCCGCGTGTTCAGCGAAGGGCTTCCTTATGGAACAGATTCCGCTACCGCCGCCGCCATCCGGCAAATGGGCCTGGAAAATGATGGGAAGGCCCGGCAGCTGGCCCGCTATGTAAAAGAAACCGGTGAGCGGTATGTAGCTAACCTGGAAGTAGTGCTCATCTACCGTAACGACCGTTTCCTGCGCGGTGGGGATCACTCCCCTTTCGTAGAGAATGGATATGCTGCCGTACGCTTTACGGAAATGAATGAGAACTTTTACCATCAGCACCAGGACCTGCGTACTGAAAATGGTATTGAGTATGGCGACCTGGTAAAATTCATGGACTTTGAATACCTGCGCAAGAATGCCGCCATGAACCTGTCAAACCTTGCCAACCTGGCCAAGGCGCCGTCTATGCCGGAAGACGTATTGGTAGATGTTGCAGGCTTGGGTAATGCCACCACGCTGCATTGGAAAGCGCCGTTGAATGGAAAGGTAAAAGGTTATTATGTAATGATGCGGGAATCCAGCAGCGCGGTATGGCAAAAGAAATTTTTCACAACCGATACCACCATTAGGCTCTCTTACTCAAAAGATAATTACTTTTTTGCAGTGCAATCTGTAGGCGAAGCGGGAAATGAAAGCCTGCCTGTAGTACCCAAAGTGGCCGGCCGCCAAAATGTACCGGCAAAACCGGCTAAGTAAATATCGCGCTACTTTGTAATAGATAGGTTCATATACACCGCGTGTGCAGAATCTATCTTATCCTCATAATTAGGGATTGGAACGGAATCTTTCTCCATTGTTGCGCTCCAGTAATCTGCTATTCTTACCTTTTTAATCAGTGGGTACGCTTTAACAAACAGCTCCTGGTCATTTTTACGCCGGGTGCCTATTACAACAGCATAGATCCTGAAATCAAAAGTACCGTTCCTTTCTCCTAAACCATCTGATTTACGGGCCACGTACCGGGTAACCGTTGCATACGGAGCCATCTCTGAATAAACCTCTTTTTCAGCTCCCTCACCGTCGCGGGTATAGTGGGCAAGAAAGCCGTTACTAAACAGCCATGAGTAGCCATTGTCAATATCAGTATAGTAAGAGGGGTGATGGAATTGCATGGTATCCAGGCCATATAATTTTATAGAATCCTGCGTCATATAGGTGCCTGTCATTATTAATGTTTCCTTTTTTTCAGGAAGCAGGTCTATGTTTTCTGCGGTATCCACTGTATTTACAGGCACATATTTATCGGGCAGCGTTGTTAATACCGGCACATCCGGCACTTTATAGGTTTCTTCCTTTCCATTATTTGCACACGAGCAAAGTACATACAACGATAACAGATATACGTTTTTTTTAATTACTAACATACGCTTCGCTTTATGGTTTCCTGTTTAATAAAGATATTAAATCTGCCGGTATCTTATTATAAGATAACAGTCATTTAATGCGCGCATATCAATTTCCTCTTTGCGTAAATTGTTTTCCGCTTTTGATCAAAGGCCTACATCCGGAAGCTGCACTTTTGCATTGGCCTAAACGATACAGTGTGTAGCTGTATACATAAACAATATCTTTTTTAAAAACCAGAAAACCCGAAGTAACCAGACCTCATAGTTTACCTAAAAAAATTTTAGCACCATGGAACCCAGGATAGAGACGCTTCCCCGGATCGGCACCAGTATGCAGGCATATTCAGCAACAACGTATCCTGCCTTTTCTCCACCTATGCAACCTTTAATTATTGATGTTACCGATGAGGAAAGAATGGAGATCACCTACATTGGTAAAAAGCTAAAACGGAAATACCAGGACTACGAAAACCCTGAATTTATTTCCACTTTACATTTGAACGCATTTAAATTATTACCAGAACGTATTGCACGTATCTTAAGCAGTTTCGGAACCGATTTTACTGCGCAGCAATACGGCGCTATTGTGCTCCGGGGCCTCATAGAAATAGGGCAGGAAGAGCTGGGCCCAACGCCGCCTTCCTGGCAGGAAACAGACTATAATAAGATCGTGGAGTACGGGTTTATTTCCTCCTTATTACATGGTGCGGTTCCCTCTAAACCGGTAGAATATTTTGCGCAGCGCAAAGGCGGTGGTTTAATGCATGCCATTATTCCAGATGAAAAAATGACGCATACGCAAACTGGCTCCGGTTCCAGGACCGATCTGTTTGTACATACGGAAGATGCTTTCCTGTATAATGCTGCCGACTTTTTAAGCTTTTTATTTTTACGGAATGAGGAACGGGTGCCCTCTATGTTATACTCCATCCGTTCGCATGGCAAGCCTAACGGCACTATGAAAGAGCTGTTCAGGCCCATCTACAAATGCCCCAAGGATGCGAACTATGAACAGGATGATGCTACCGGCGAAGAAACCCGCACGGCGGTATTATATGGTAATGAGGATGCACCTTTTATGCGGTTTGATGCAGCAGAGCAGATCTATAATGTAAACGCAGACCAGTCGCCGGAAGCGCTGGAGAACTTAAAACGTTTCTGGGAAGAGGCAAAAGGATTGATCTATAATGAATTTATTCCCGAAGCAGGCGACCTGATATTTGTAAATAACCATTTGTGCGCACATGGACGTAATGCTTTCCTGGCGGGCTTCCGAGAGGAATACGGCCAGCTGGTGAAATGTGAGCGCAGGCTTATGCTGCGTATGATGAGTAAAACCAGCTTGATCAATATCCGGTCTGTTACACACCCGGAAAATCCCTACCTCATTATGGAAGAACATTATGGTAAAGTGTATCATTCCGCATTAGCAAATATGTAATAATACACCGGCCATACTACCCCTTTCCGGGACCGTGATACACGGCCCTGTAGCCCAACGTTTTTTTAAAATGAACCATTATAAAAATTAATGCATTATATGAGCAACACAATGTATGCTGAACTCCCGCAATCCGGACCAGATCTTTTAACCCAGGAAAAGGAAACCTATCCTGATATTTTTCATGAAGGCGCAGCTGCTGAATACAGCAAAGCCATTACCGGCGCGCACGACCTGGTAGTGAACTTCCTGCACAGGAACCGCAAACCTTTCAGCGGCATACCTGCTGCAGAGCTGAAGGCCGCTTTTGCAGCCATTGATTTTGATACGACCCTGCCTGATTATGAAAGCCTGCTGCAGGAAGTACAGGAGCTGTATGTAAAACATGCCACCGCCTTTCACCTGCCGGAATATATTGCGCACCTGAACTGCCCGGTGGTAATACCGGCTATAGGTGCAGAGGTATTGATTGCCGCCATTAACTCCTCACAGGATACCTGGGACCAGAGCGCCGGCGGTACGCTCATGGAGCAAAAGCTTATCAGCTGGACCTGTAATGAAATAGGATTCGGAAAAGAGGCGGATGGCGTGTTCACGGCCGGTGGCTCACAAAGTAACCTTATGGGCCTGTTGCTGGCAAGGGACTATTACGCAACCGAATACACGCAGCATAATATAAAAAAAGCAGGGTTGCCGGCTGAAGCCTCGCGCTACCGCATTTTTATCTCAGAAAAAGCGCATTTCAGCAATCATAAAAATGCCGCTTTACTGGGCCTCGGAGAGCAATCGCTGGTAGAGATAAAAACAGATGACCGTTTCCGCATGAATGCACTTTTGCTGCAGGAAGCCATTGAACGGGAGATCAGCCAGGGCAATATACCCATTGCGGTTGTAGCTACTGCCGGCACTACGGATTTCGGTAACCTGGATCCGCTGGCGGAGATTGGCCGTATAGCTGCCAAATACAGGCTATGGTATCATATAGATGCAGCTTATGGCTGCGGGCTGCTGCTTACGGAAAAATACCGTTCCCTGCTGAATGGTATGGAGCTGGCGCATTCCGTTACTATAGATTATCATAAATCATTTTTCCAGCCAATCAGCAGCAGCGCATTTATTGTAAGAGATAAAAAGTACCTGCAATTACTGCGTATGCACGTTGATTATCTGAATCCCAAGGATGAAGATTATGATGACCTGAACCAGATCAATAAATCCGTAACCCAAAGCACCCGCCGTTTTGATGCGCTGAAACTGTGGTTCACCCTGCGTTTGATGGGCAAGCAAAAACTGGGCGCTTATACAGAAACTATTATTGAAACAGCAGAAAAGGCTGCAGAAGTAATTGCGCTGGATGCAGACCTGGAACTGTTAAGCTATTCAGACATTGGTGTGATCCTGTTCCGTTATGCGCCGGAAACTCATAAGAACAGTAACCTGAGTGAGCTCAATCAATATATTAAAAAGACGCTGTTTAACAGCGGTGAAGTATTGGTAGCCAGCACGCGGGTGAATGGAGATTTTTACCTGAAGTTTACCATGCTGAACCCTCTTACTACGCTGGACCATATCCGCCATATCCTGAAGCTGATCAAACAACACGGTTCAGCCTATCACCCACAAAACTAATTGCACATGCTACAGGAATCATTGAAAAGCGCTGCGGAAGATGCAGTAGCACACCTGGATCCGGCCACCTGGACCCATGTGAACCGCTTACACCTGAAAAAGATCATTGCAGAATTTGCACATGAGCTGCTGATCGATCCACGGCTGGAATATATCTATAAAGGCTGGAACCACTATGTACTGTCACCAGCAAAGGCCATCAGCTACCGCTTCCGTGCAAAGATCTTAAGCCTGGATCATTGGTATATAGATACTAACTCCATAGAAAAGTATGTAGATAGTAAACCAGCTCCCCTGGAAGCGGTGAGCTTTATTACAGAGTTCAGTGAAAAGCTGGGTTTTGACCCCGAGCTGCTGCCTACTTATTTGGAGGAGATCATCAGCACCTTATATGGCAGCGCCTACATGCACACCTATAACACGCTTACGGCGGAAGCACTTACCCGGGCCGGTTACCAGGAAGTGGAACATTCCATGATGGCCGGCCACCCCTGTTTTGTAGCCAATAACGGGCGCATAGGATATGACACGGTTGATTACCGCCGTTATGCACCGGAAGCAGCCAGTCCCTTTGCAGTAATATGGCTGGCAGGACATATCAGCAGAACAGAGTTTACCGCTATAGCGCCGTTGAATTACCAGCAGGTAATGGAGCAGGAGCTGGATGCAGCTACCCGTGAAGCCTTTAGCCAAATACTGGTAGGAAAAGGCCTGGACCCTGCGCAATATTTATTCTTTCCCACGCACCCCTGGCAATGGTATAACAAGCTGGCCAGCATTTTTGCGCCGGATATAGCGGCTAATTACCTGGTATGCCTGGGATATGGAGCCGATACCTATTTGCCTCAGCAATCTGTTCGTACCCTCTTTAACGTGAGTACGCCTGAACGGTTTTATGTAAAATCAGCATTGTCTATCCTGAATATGGGGTTCATGCGCGGCTTGTCGCCTTATTACATGCGCACTACGCCTGCCATTAATGAATGGGTGAGTAACCTGGTGAACGGTGATGCTTACCTGCAGGAAAAGGGTTTTACCATGTTAAGGGAGGCCGCCACCATGGGTTACACCAACCGGTATTTTGAAACCGCTATTAAAACAGAAAGCGCGTATAAGAAAATGCTGGCCACGCTCTGGCGGGAAAGCCCCATGACCAAATTGCAGCCCGGCCAGCGTTTAATGACCATGGCGGCATTGCTGCATATTGATGCACACGGCACAGCTTTACTGCCGGTGCTCATCAAATCATCCGGGCTGGATATTACTACCTGGCTGCAGCACTACCTGCAATGTTACCTGAGCCCTTTGCTGCATTGCTTTTACTATTATGATCTGCGCTTTATGCCGCATGGGGAGAACGTGATACTGGTGCTGGAGAACAATGTGCCGGTAAGCGCCATCATGAAGGATATAGCAGAAGAAGTGGCCATTGTGAACAGTGAGCTGGAGCTGCCGGAGCATGTAAAACGCATTGTAATACCGGTACCGGATGAGCTGAAGATCCTGTCCATTTTCACACAGATCTTCGATTGTTTTTTCCGCTTCGTATCGCACATACTGGTGGAGCATGCCGGCTACCCGGAAGAAAAATTCTGGGAGCTGGCAGCAGACTGCATCCTGGAGTACCAGCAGCTGCATCCCGAGCTGGAAGAAAAATTCCGGCGCAGTGATCTGTTTGCGGACGAGATCATTAAAACCTGCCTGAACCGCCTGCAGATCCGCAATAACCAGCGGATGATAGAGCCGAACAACCCGTTCAAAAGCCAGCAGTTTGCCGGAACATTTAAAAATCCTTTAGCGGTATTTAAAACAAGTGTGCTTTAAACTAAACAGCAATATCATGTCTTATTCAATAGATCCCCGGGAAGCGGTGGCCCACCTGCAACCGGCAACCTGGGAAAAGGTGAACTGCCTGCAGATCCGGAAAATGATCGCGGAGTTTGCCCATGAGCAGATCATAACACCTGCATTTGAGTATGCAAAAGAGGGGTGGAATTATTATACACTGGCTGCAGAAAATATAAAAGTGGTATATCATTTTCGCGCAAAGATCTTACAGCTCCGGCATTGGTATATTGATACGCCCTCTATAAAAAAATTGATTGACGGTGCGCCTGCAGCTTTGGATGCGCTGGCTTTCATAGTGGAATTTAATGAACAGATGAACATGGACCCGGCACTGCTGCCGGTGTATATGGAAGAGGTAAGCGCTACGCTGTATGGCAGCGCTTACATCCATACACAGGATGGGCCTTCCGCAGCATACCTGGTTACCGCCAGTTACCAGGAAATAGAGCATGCCATGACCGGGCATCCCCGTTTTATAGCTAACAATGGGCGTATAGGTTTTGATGCTACGGACTATAAAAGTTTTGCGCCGGAAGCTGCTACGCCCTTTCCTTTAATATGGCTGGCCGGCCGCCGGGATTGTACGGAATTTACCAGCATAGATCCGCTTACCTATGAGCAGGTGCTGCAGCAGGAGCTGGGCGCTGAAAAAGTAACCACCTTTAATGCAATCCTTACTGATAAGGCATTGGACCCGGCGCAATATATTTTTATGCCGGTGCATCCCTGGCAGTGGTTTAATAAGCTGGCCGGCATTTTTGCGCCGGATATTGCCGCCCATAAGCTGGTGTACCTGGGGTTTGGGGATGATGAGTATTTGCCTCAGCAGTCTATCCGTACTTTTTTTAATGTAGATCAGCCACAGAAATACTATGTAAAAACAGCACTGTCTATTTTAAACATGGGTTATGTGCGTGGATTATCGCCCTACTTTATGCGTACCACCCCGGTCATTAATGAATGGGTGCATACCCTGGTAGAAGGTGATGCCTATTTGCAGGAAACCGGTTTTTGTACCCTGCGGGAAATAGCCACCACCGGCTATTCGAACCATATTTATGAGCAGGCTACTAAAACAGATAATCCCTATAAAAAAATGCTGGCCGCCTTGTGGCGTGAAAGCCCTATGCCCAAAGTGCAGCCGGGCCAGCGCCTGATGACCATGGCCGCGCTGCTGCATGTGGATGTAGATGGTAATGCATTACTTCCGGAACTGATCCGCAGCTCCGATAAGGATACAGATACCTGGCTGCGCCAATATTTCTATTGTTATATGAGCCCCCTGCTGCACTGTTTTTATAAGTACGATATGGTATTTATGCCACATGGAGAAAATCTGATACTGGTGCTGGAAAATAATTTGCCGGTAAGGGCCATCATGAAAGACATTGGCGAGGAAGTATCTGTTATGAATGCAGATACCGTACTACCGGAGGCGGCTAAACGGCTGCTGGTGCCGGTTGCTGAAGAAGCGCGTACGCTGCCCATTTTCACCCAGGTGTTTGATTCCATTTTCCGTTTTATCTCCGCCATTCTGGTGGAGCATGCAGATTACCCGGAAACCCGTTTCTGGGAGCTGGTTGCGGAAACCATATTACAGTACCAGCAAGGGCACCCCGAGCTGGCGGCAAAGTTTAAACGCGACGATCTGTTTGTACCACAGTTTAACCCGGATGCACTGAATAAAATGCAGATCAGCAATAACCGGCAGCTGCGCAACCGCGCTAATCCTTTTGAGGTGCATTCTGTGGGTAGCTTGCAAAATCCCGTGGCTGCTTTTAAAACCAAACTGCGTCTGCAACTGGAAATAGTATGAGAAAGCTGATCATTATTTGCCTGCTGGCCGTATTAGGTTGTAGCCGGCTGTACGCACAGCAGCAGCAGTTGTTTATAGAGGATATGACCTCGCGGGAGCTGGCCGAAAAGATCCGCGCCGGTGCACAAACGGTATTGATCTTTAGTGGTGGTACAGAGGCTTCCGGTCCGCACCTGGTATTGGGCAAGCATAATTACCGGGTGCGCCGGTATGCCGCACAGATCGCAGATAGTTTAGGGAATGCGCTGATAGCGCCCATCCTGCCCTTTGCGCCGAATCATCCTGTGCTGGAGCGTTTTCCGGGAACTATTTCCCTAAGCGATCAAACATTTACCAGCGTGCATGAAGACCTGGTACGCAGCATGGTGATGGCGGGTTTCCGGTACATAGTATTGCTCAGCGATCATTTCAACAGCCAGCAGCCATTAAGAATACTGGCTGCCCGCTTAGACAGCACGCTGCAGCCAGAAGGTGTACGTGTGTTTTTTTCAAGCGATGGTTATGCAAAAGCAAGAACACAGATAGAAGCCATGATTGCCGCCAAGGGACAGGTGCCCGGTGGCCATGGAGGTTTGTGGGATGCTGCAGAAACCTGGGCAGTCACACCAGCAGCGGTTAGAACCGCTTACTTCGCCAGCGGCGATACTACCAAAGGTGGTAACGGCCCGCTGGATGCAGCCGGTGTTTCCGGTGATCCCTGTATGGCTACACCGGA
>Ga0209758_1001735_pt1 | contig 24282 bp, 19 predicted proteins | sample AraplaMF_Col_mMF_FD_184258 | JGI IMG/M metagenome (GOLD analysis project Ga0209758, IMG submission 184258) | Arabidopsis root microbial communities from the University of North Carolina, USA - plate scrape MF_Col_mMF (SPAdes) (version 2) | ecosystem: Host-associated > Plants > Roots > Endosphere...
GAGGTCCCCGAGGCCTATCGCGGCCTGGACCGCTTCGTGGCCCGCAAGCAGATCGTCGCCCGCGCCGAGGAAGACGGCTGGCTGCGCGAGATCGAGAAGACCAAGCACATGGTCCCGCACGGCGACCGCTCGGGCGTGGTCATCGAGCCCTACCTGACCGACCAGTGGTACGTCGACGCCAAGACCCTGGCCCAGCCCGCCCTGAAGGCGGTGGAGGAGGGCGCGGCGGTCTTCGAACCCCGGCATTGGGAAAAGACCTACTTCGAGTGGCTGCGCAACATCGAGCCCTGGTGCGTCTCGCGCCAGCTGTGGTGGGGCCACCGCATCCCGGCCTGGTTCGGTCCGACCAACGATCCAGCGGACGCCGACCAATTCACGTCAAAGATCTTCGTCGCGGAAACCGAGGAAGAGGCGCTGGAGGAGGCCCGTTCGTACTATGGCAGTGTACCGGTGCGCATCGTTGATGGGCTTCCAATCGTTGTCCGGGACGTTGCAGGCAATCTCATTAGCGTCGAACTGAAGCGCGACGAGGACGTGCTGGACACCTGGTTCAGCTCGGCCCTGTGGCCGTTCTCGACCCTGGGCTGGCCGGAGAAGACCGACGACCTGCAACGCTTCTACCCGACCAGCACCTTGGTCACCGGCTTCGACATCATCTTCTTCTGGGTCGCCCGGATGATGATGATGGGCATCCACTTCATGGGCGAAGTCCCGTTCAAGCAGGTGTTCATCAACGCCCTCGTCCGTGACGAGAAGGGCGCCAAGATGAGCAAGTCCAAGGGCAACGTGATGGATCCCCTGATCCTGATCGACGAACTGGGCTGCGACGCGGTGCGCTTCACCATGACGGCGATGTCGGGCCAGGCGCGCGACATCAAGCTCTCCAAGCAGCGCATCGAGGGCTATCGCAACTTCGGCACCAAGCTGTGGAACGCCTCGCGCTTCGCCCAGATGAACGAGTGCGTCCGCGTCGAGGGCTTCGACCCGTCGACCGTCCAGCAGCCGATCAACCGCTGGATCCGCGGCGAGACGGTCAAGACCGTCGCCAAGGTGACGGCGGCCCTGGAAGCCCCGTCCTTCGACGCCGCCGCCGACGCGCTCTACAAGTTCATCTGGAACGTGTTCTGCGACTGGTACCTGGAGCTGGCCAAGCCGATCCTGAACGGCGACGACGCCGAGGCCAAGGCCGAGACCCGCGCCACGGCCGCCTGGGCCCTGGACGTGATCCTCAAGCTCCTGCACCCGGTGATGCCGTTCATCACCGAGGAGCTGTGGGACAAGACCGCCGAGTTCGGCGCGCCCCGCACGGGCATGCTGATCGTCGAGCAGTGGCCGCAGCTGCCGGAGAGCTGGATCGACGCGGAAGCCGAGGCCGAGATCGGCTGGCTGGTCGACACCGTCGGCGAGATCCGCTCGATCCGCGCCGAGATGAACGTGCCGCCGTCGGCCAAACCGCCGCTGTCGGTGATCGGCGCCAACGCCGAGACCAAGGCCCGCCTGGCCCGCCACCGCGACCTGCTGCTGACCCTGGCGCGCCTGGACAGCGCCCGCGAGGCCGACGCGGCGCCGGCCGGTTCGGTCCCGATCGTGCTGGGCGAGGCGACCGGCGCCCTGGCCATCGCCGAGTTCATCGACCTTTCGGCCGAGAAGGCGCGCCTGGCCAAGGAGATCGCCGGCCACGTCGGCGAGATCGAGAAGACCGGCAAGAAGCTGAACAACCCCGACTTCCTGGCCCGCGCCAAGGAGGAGGTGGTCGAGGAGAACCGCGAGCGCCTCGCCGAGGCCGAAGCGGCCAAGGCCAAGCTGGAAGCGGCGCTCGCGCGGCTGGAGGCGGTGGGGTGATCGGAGGGCCGTCCGCGCGTTGGTCACGACCGACCGCGACGGCTGTTCGCAGGACTCTGCTCGTCGCTGGCCTGCTCGTCCCGGGGCTCGCAACGTCGCCCGCCCTGGCGTCGGAAGCCCGGCGGGTGGTGGTCGATTATCTCGTCGCGACCTACGGAAGCGACAACCTGCCGCCGGCCTCCGACAAGGACTATCGCGTCATCGAGGTGGACCTGAACGGTGACGGCGAGCGAGAGATCGTCGCGTACGTGGAAACACGAGACTTCTGTGGAAGCGGCGGCTGCAAGCTTCTGGTCCTGCAGCGCCGGCCGACCGGTCCGAAGGCGATCATGGACACGACGATCATCCGGGCGCCGATCCGGATGCTTTCAAGCTCGAGCCACGGCTGGCGCGACATCGGTGTATGGGTGGGCGGCGGCGGTCTGAAACCGCATGAGGTCGCCCTGAAGTTCGACGGGACGCGCTATCCCCGCAATTCCAGCATGTCGCCCGTGCGGCCCGTGAAGATCGGCGCGCGTGGGCGTGTGCTGATCTCGGCGAAGCGTTGAATCCGATCGGGGATGCGCGGGTGCGCATCCCCGACGAAAGGCCGGCTACTTCTTCACGCCCAGCATGCCTTCGATCTCGGCCTTGCTGGCGTTGATCACGGTGGCGCCGTCCTGGACGGCCAGGTTCTTGACGTCCACGGCGAAGGTCTTGTCGTCCATCTTGATGGTGGCCATCGACTTGCCGGTGGCGTCCGGCTTGACCTCGGTGACCGAGCCGATGACCGCGCCGGTGTTGTCCTTGACGGGCTGGCCGGCGGCGACGGCCGCGGAGGCGGCGGCGGGCGCAGGGGCAGCGCTGGCGGCAGGGTCCTGAGCCGGAGCGGCGGCGGTCTGGGCCAGGGCAGGGGCGGCGAAGGCGATCGCCAGGGCGGCGGCGCCGAGAGTCAGAATTGAACGCATGGGGTTCCCATCTTGCAAAAATAGCGTCTCCCCCCGACGCCCCGTTACGCTGGCGTGACTTTGGGGCGTCGGCGGGACGCTGATGCGGTCAAAATGGGTCGGGGTTTGAACGCGGTTCGCTGGGCGGCCTCCAGCCGCCTTTGGACGGGGCGCTGCTCGGCGGCTGGGCGGGAGCGCTCCGGGCGCTCGGAGCGCCGGGGGCCGGCGCGCCGTTGCAGGGAACCCAGTCGTACTGGTCGTTGGCGGCGTTCCAGGACCAGGCGCCGCACGCCGGCGAGGGCGCTTCGTCCCGCGCGCCCGGCTCGTCGCTGTAGGTCGGCGGCCCGTCGTAGCGGTCGTGATAGACCGTCTCGGACCGCTCGATGACGACCGGCGGGGCGCTGTAGTAGCTGGGATAGGCGTAGTAATAGCCCGGATAGCCGCCGTACCAGTAGGGGTAGGAATAGGCCGCGCCCAGGGTCAGGCCCAGCCCGACGCCGCCCCAATAGCCGGCGCCCCAATAGCCGCCGTACCCGCGGCCGTAGCCGCCACGATAGTCGCCGTATCCGCCGCCCCGGTAGCCGCCTCCGCCGTGGTAGCCGCCGCCACCGCGATAGCCGCCGCCACCGCCATGGTAGCCGCCGCCATGGCCGCCGCCGCCTCCGTGATATCCGCCGCCGCCACGACCGCCGCGCGACTGGGCGTCGGCCTGCGCCGGGGCGAGGGCGATCGCCAGCAGGCTGACGGACGCGAGCGCTGTCAGAACGATCTTCATCTGGACCTCTCCACGAGGCCGAGGGTCCCTGAGCCAACGGCCGCGCCGTGCGTGACGGCGACCTTCGCACGATACGCCCGGGAAGCCTCCAGCGGAAGCGCGGCGCGAGGCCTCAGCGTCCGTAGACGGCGTCGCGGACTTCCTTGGTGAAGGGGCCGTTCATGCCCTCGAACGCGGTGTTGGTCATGATCACCACGGTCAGGCGGTTCTGCGGGTCCACGAACCAGTTGTGGCCGTAGACCCCGCCCCAGGCCATCGTGCCGGCGCCTTGCGGGGTCTTGCCGGCGGCGGGATCGTCCAGCACCGCCCAGCCATAGCCGAAGCCCCAGCCGGGACCTTGGGTCTTGGCCTGTTGGCCGACCTGGTCCTTGGTCATCTGCGCCACGGTCGAGGCCTTCAGGATCGGGGCGCCGCCCTGGCGGACGGTCTCCAGCAGGGTCAGGACGTCGCCGGCCGTGCCGACCATGCCCGCGCCGCCGGACGGGAAGGCGGTCTTGTCCAGGGCGCGGCTGGGCGAGAAGCGGATAGCGGTCGGGCCGATCGGGACGTCCTGGTTGCCGACGGTCATCCGCTTGGGCGCGGGCTGGGCGTTGACATAGGCCGCCGTCAGCCGGGCCGGGTCGCGGGCGACGAAGCCGGCGTCGGCCAGGCCCAGCGGCCCCGTCACGGTCTCGGCCACCACCTGGGGCAGGGGCTTGCCGGTCGCCTTCTCCAGCACCGCGCCCAGGACGTCGATGGCCAGGGAATAGCGCCAGGCCGAGCCGGGCGGGAAGGCCAGGGGCGCCTGGGAGAGGCGGCGCAGGTCCTCGTCCAGGGTGATGCCGGACAGGTCGATGCCGTCCGAGACGCCCAGCGTGTGGTACGGGTGCGACGGCGGCTCGGCCAGGCCGTAGGTCAGGCCGCTGGTGTGGGTCAGGAGCTGGCGGATCGTGATGACCGGGGTCGTCCCGTCGGCCAGCTTCGGCCTGAAGTCCGGCAGCCACTTGGTCACCGGATCGTCCAGGTTCAGCACGCCGTCCTCGACCTGCTTCATCACCGCCATGCTGACGAAGGGTTTGGTGACCGACGAATAGCGGAAGACCGCGTCCTCCTTCATGGGGCGTCCGGCCTCGCGGTCGGCCAGGCCGGCGGCGCGGTGGTAGACGACCTTGCCGTCGCGGGCGACCAGCACCACCGTCCCGACCAGCCGCTGCTCGGCGAGGGCGGTGTCGACCACCTTGTCCAGCCGCGCCGCCAGGGCCGCGTCGGGCGCGGTGGCCACGGCGACGGGCGGCGGCGCGGCCAGGCTCGGCGCGGTCGCCAGCAGGGCGGCGGCGAGGGCGAGGCTGGAGATCCACGGACGCATTCGACGACTCCCGGTTTGCGGACCTGAGGTAGGGCGATACCGGGGAGGGGGCAAGCGAGGGCCTGGACACCCCTCTAAGTAATCATTGTTCCCTTATGTTCGAACAGACGTTTGCATCCCGCTTCGGGCTGTGCTTTGTCGCTGGGGAAACGTGCTCGTCCAGCGAAGCGCGACCACACACCGGGAGAGTAACGATGACCCAGGCCGCATCCGCTTCAACTGGCGCGCCCACCCCCTCGATCCCCTGGCCCGCGATGTCGGTGAAGCAGGCCTACGCCATGATCACCGCTCCCGGGTCGCCCGGCGAGATGGAGGAGATCGACATCCGGGGCGTGAAGACCCGGGTCTGGAAGAACTGCCCGCCCACGCTTCGCGACACCCTGATGATGGGCCGCGCGCACGGCGAGAAGATCTATCTGGTCCACGAGGACGAGCGGGTCAGCTTCGAGGCCTTCTACCGCGCCGTGACCGTGTTCGCCGCCGAGCTGGAAGCGGCCGGCGTCAAGAAGGGCGACCGGGTCGCCCTGATCATGCGCAACCTGCCCGAATGGCCGGTGGCCTTCTATGCGGGCCTGTCGATCGGCGCGATCCTGACCCCGCTGAACGCGTGGTGGACCGGCCAGGAACTGGAATACGGCCTGACCGACAGCGGCGCGACCGTGGCGATCATGGACGTCGAGCGCTTCGAGCGCCTGGCCGAGCACTTCGACAACTGCCCCGACCTGAAGCGCGTCTATGTCAGCCGCTCCAGGGAGGAGATCGCCCATCCCTACGTCAAGCGGATGGAGACCGTGATCGGCTGTCCCAACGACTGGATCAAGCTGGACGAGAAGCCGCTGTCGATCATCGCCCTGGGTCCCGAGGACGACGCGACGATCTTCTACACCTCCGGGACCACGGGTAAGCCGAAGGGCGCGCTGGCCACCCACCGCGCCGTCAACAGCAACATCTTCGCGGCGGCCGCCGCCAGCGCCCGCAGCTTCCTGCGTCGCGGCGAGGCGCCGCCCCAGCCCGATCCCAGCCTGCCGCAGAAGGGCTCGCTGATCTCGGTGCCGTTCTTCCACGCCACCGGCTGTTTCGCGGTGATGAACCCGTCGCTGTTCGGCGGCGCCAAGCTGGCCATGATCCGCAAGTGGGATCCGGAAAAGGCCATGCAGCTGATCCAGGACGAGAAGCTGACCCAGATGGGCGGGGTGCCGACCATCGCCTGGCAGATCATCGAGCATCCCAGCCGGGGCAACTACGACCTGTCGTCGCTGGAGACCGTGGCCTACGGCGGCGCGCCCTCGGCGCCCGAGCTGGTGCGCAAGATCAAGGAGATCTGGCCCAAGTCGCTGCCGGGCAACGGCTGGGGCATGACCGAGACCTCGGCCACCGCCACCAGCAACTCGGCCGAGGACTACGAGAACCGTCCCGACAGCTGCGGCCCGGCCGTGCCGGTCACCGACCTGAAGATCATGACGGTCGAGGCGCCGTATCGCGAGCTGCCGATCGGCGAGGTCGGCGAGCTGTGGTGCAAGGGGCCGCAGGTGGTGAAGGGCTACTGGAACAAGCCCGAGGCCACCGCCCAGACCTTCATCGACGGCTGGGTGCGCACCGGCGACCTGGCGCGGCTGGACGACGAGGGCTTCTGCTACATCATCGACCGGGCCAAGGACATGCTGATCCGGGGCGGCGAGAACATCTACTGCATCGAGGTCGAGAACGTCCTGTACGACCACCCGGCGGTGATGGACGCGGCCCTGGTCGGCATCCCGCACAAGACCCTGGGCGAGGAGCCGGCGGCCGTGGTGACCCTCAAGCCCGGCGCCCACGCCGACGAGGCCGAGCTGCGCGCCTTCGTCGCCGACCGTCTGGCGGCCTTCAAGGTGCCGGTGAAGGTGGTGTTCTGGCCCGAGACCTTGCCGCGCAACGCCAACGGCAAGATCATGAAGAATGAGCTCAAGAAGGTGTTCGTCGAGGGATAGGCGAACGCCCCTATCTGGAGGCGGCGATGGTCCAGTCGAAAGCGGCGAGCGTCGACGCCTTCATGGCCGAGGTCGGCGACGAGCGCCGGCCGGCCCTGGAGCGGCTACGCGCCCTGTGCCGCGAGGAGCTGGCCGGCTGGCCCGAAGGCATGAGCTACGGCATGCCCGGCTACGGTCCGCCGGGCGCGCCGGTCGTCGCCTTCAACGACCAGAAGCAGTACATCGCCTTCTATGCCGGCCAGACCGCTGTGGCGCGGTTCGCCGACCGCCTGGCCGGCGTCGACTGCGGCAAGAGCTGCATCCGCTACCGCAAGCTGGACGCGATCGACTTCGACCTGGTGCGCGACATCCTGCGGGACGTGCGCGCCAGGCGCGAAGCCGGGGCCTGACCGCGGATCAGGCGCTAACGGGCGGCTTGCGCCCCGCCCAGGGCTGGGCCGCCTCAAGCTCGTAGGCCAGCTGCAGCAGCGTCTTCTCCGCCCCCGCCCGGCCCGCGAACTGGACGCCCACCGGCAGCCCGTCGGCCGTCCAGTGCAGCGGCACGCTCATCGACGCCGCGCCCGCCACGTTGTGCAGGGTGGTGTAGCCCACATAGGCGTTCAGGCGCTCGGTCAGGTGGGGGATGTCGACCGTCCCGGACACCCAGCCCAGGGGGACTGGCGGCGAACCCAGGACCGGCGAGACGATCACGTCATAGCGGTCGAGCCAGCGGTCATAGGCCTGGCCGGCCGCCTGGAGATCGGCCACGGCCTTGCGCAGGCCGTCGGGCGGCATCTGGCCGACCAGCTCGGCCATGGCCAGGGTGAAGGGCTCCAGCAGGCTGTCGTCCGGCTTGCGGCCTATGGCCTGGGCGACGGCGTTGACCAGCTCGGCCGCGCCGCTGGCCCACAGCGCCAGGAAGTTCTGGGCGAAGGCGGGCCCGTCCACCGGCCAGGTCGTCGGCTCGACCTTGTGGCCCAGCGATTCCATCAGCTTGCCGGCGTTCTCGGCGGCGGCGCGGACCTCGGCGTTCGGCTGGGCGCCCAGCATGGTGTTGACCACCAGGCCGACCCGCAGCCGGCGCGTGTCGGGGCCGGTCACCAGGCCGACGGGCGGGAACACCTGGTCGGCGCCGTGGCGCTCGGTGGCGGCCAGCAGGGTGGCGCTGTCGCGGACGCTGCGGCTGACGCAGTGGGCGACCGACAGGTCGACGCCGCGCATGGGCTCACGGCCGGGGACCTGGCGGCCGCGCGAGACCTTCAGCCCGAACAGGCCGCAGTTGGACGAGGGGATGCGGATCGAGCCGCCGCCGTCGCTGGCGTGGGCGAAGGGCGCCACCCCGGCCGCCGTCGCCACGGCCGCGCCGCCGGACGATCCGCCGCTGGACCGTTCCGGGTTCCAGGGGTTGCGGGTCGGCGGGAAGCCTTCCGGCTCGGTGGTGGGCAGGAAGCCGTATTCCGGCGTCGACGACTTGCCGATGACGATCAGTCCGGCCTTGTCGAAGCAGTCGATATAGGCCGGCTGGGTCTTGGCCGGCGGGTTGCGCAGCATGGCGCGCGAGCCGCTGTAGGTGGGCAGGCCCACATAGTCGTCCAGGTCCTTGACCAGGAACGGCACGCCCGCGAAGGGGCCGGCCGGCGGGGCCGTTCCGGCGTCCAGTCGCTTGGCCTTGTCGATGGCGCGGTCGAAGTCGGGGGTGACCAGGAAGCCCAGCTTGGGGTTCAGCGCCTCGGCGTCGCGCACGGCCTTCTCGGTCACCTCCAGGGCGCTGATCTCCTTGCGGCGGATGCGGCCGGCGATCTCGACGGCGTCGGGCGCCCAGGGCGCGGAGGCGGCGGGTTTGGCCGCGGCGTCGGATGCGGCGGCGGCGATCGTGGCGGCGCCGGCCACCAGGCCTTCGCGTCTGGACATCATGCGTTTCCCCCTTTTTGGGTTCCCTGTCCCGACGTCTAGGGTGCGTCGGTGATCAGTGATCACTGTGAACCCAAGGGCGTCCGCTCCGCAAGTCGTGCTACAGCCCCCGGATGACACGCAAACGCGCCGACATCCTGCTGGTCGAGACCGGCCTGTTCGACAGCCGGGCCAAGGCCCGCGCCGCCATCGAGGCCGGGGCCGTCAAGGCCGACGGCAAGGTCGTGACCAAGCCCTCGCAGGAGATCGAGGAGACCGCCGTGCTGGAAGGCGTCGCCGCCCACCCCTGGGTGGGGCGCGGCGCCCTGAAGCTGGCCCATGCGCTGGACCTGTGGCCGATCGCGGTCGAAGGGCGGATCGTCCTGGACGTCGGGGCCTCGACCGGCGGCTTCACCGAGGTGCTGCTGTCGAAGGGCGCGGCCAAGGTCTACGCCGTCGACGTCGGCCGCGAGCAACTGCATCCGCGCCTCGCCGCCGACCCGCGCGTGGTCGACCTGTCGGGCGTCGACGCCCGGACGCTGGACGAGGGCCATCTGGACGAGACGCCGGGCCTGGTGGTCAGCGACGTCAGCTTCATCTCGGTGGAGAAGTGCCTGCCGGTGGCCCTGGACCTGGCGGCGGCGGGCGCGGACCTGGTGACCCTGATCAAGCCGCAGTTCGAGGCCGGCCGCGACCGGGTGGGCAAGGGCGGCCTGGTCAAGGATCCCGAGGTCATCGCCGACTGCATCGCCCAGGTCCGGGCCTTCGTCGAGGCGGCGGGGTGGACGGTCAAGGCCGTGGCCCCCAGCCCGATCACCGGCGGCGACGGACAGGTCGAGCACCTGCTGTGGGCGGTGAAGGGCTAGGTTTTCAACCGCTCATCCTGGCATTCGCCGGGATGAGCGGTTTTTTTGAAGGCGCAAAGAAAAGGCCGTCCACCTCTAGGTGAACGGCCCCAAGATGATCGAATGAGAAATCGGGCGTCTTAGTCGACGACCTGGTAGCGGCCCGAGGCGTCCGGGCAGACGCGGACGAAGCGCTTCTGGGTGCGGCCGTCGGGCAGGTAGATCGGGCTTTCGGCCAGGGTGCAGCCGTTGGCGTCCGACTTGCTGTCGGCCACGCCGTAGGCGCGCTCGGACTCCGAGGTGTAGCCGTCGCGACGGTCGCCGTAGCGGCTGTCCTCGTAGCGGCCGCCGCCGTAGCGCTCGTCATAGCCCTGGTCGTAGCTGTTGTAGGCGCCCTGGCCGTAGGTCGGGGGAGGGGGCGGAGGCGGGTTGGCGCCGGGGCTGCAGGCGGCCGAGTTGCGGCCGATGGCCGAGCCGGCGATGGCGCCCAGCAGGCCGCCCAGCACGGCGCCTTCGGTGCGGGCGCCCTTGGCGGCCACGCCGCTGCCGATCGCCGCGCCGATGCCGGCGCCGGCCAGGCCGCCGCCCGTGCCGCGCTGCGTGGTGCTGCGGCGGCAGGGGTCGTAGTAATAGCCGTTGCTGTCGTAGTTGCCGCCGCCGGCATAGGCGCCGCCGGAGCCATAGGCGCCGTAGGCCTGGGCCGAGGCCATCGTCGGGGCCAGCGCGCCGACCAGGGTGGCCGCGGCGGCGACGCCGAGAACGGTCTTGAACATCTTGAAAACTCCTCCGACCGAGTCCGCGCCGATGCTGGGACCCGCCTTTCCGACGTAAAGTGCCAAGTCCTTGATGAACGGCTGTTGAGCGACCCGTTCATCTTCGTTCACGCGCATTCGCTTCGAATGCGCTATTGAGCGTCCGAAAGCTTGTCGGCGTCGATCGTGGCGCGGGCATGGCGGGCGTCCGCGTCCCCGAAATCATCACCTGAAATGGCCGGACCCGGTGAAGGTTCCGCCCCGCGAATTGGACTTTCTATGCGTGAACTGAGGATCCAGGCGGTCGGCGCCCAGGGCGACGGCATCGCCGACGGCTCTTTCGTCCCCCTGACCCTGCCCGGCGAGCTGATCACCGCCGAAATGGCCGGCGCCCGCGGCGAACTGGTCGAGGTGCTGGAGCCCAGCCCCGAGCGCGTGGCTCCGCCGTGCCCGCATTTCGGGGTCTGCGGCGGCTGCGCCTTCCAGCACTGGGACGCCGCGCCCTATCTGGAGTGGAAGCGCGACCAGGTGCGGTTCCAACTGGCTCGCGAGGGGCTGGAGACCGAGATCCTGCCGACCTTCGCCTCGCCGCCGGCCTCGCGCCGCCGCGTCGCCCTGCACGCCCGGGGCGGGAAGGGCGGGGCGCGGCTGGGCTTCAAGGAGCGCCGCTCCTGGAACCTGGTGCGCATCGAGCAGTGCCCGGTGACCCATCCCAAGCTGGTCGCGGCCTTCCCGAGCCTGGCCCGCCTGGCCGCGCCGTTCCTGGAGCATCCCAAGTCGGCCCCGACCCTGCACGTGACCCTGACCGCCACGGGCCTGGACATCGACATCACCGGCGTCGAGGCCAAGAGCGGCGGCCTGTCGGCCGACGCCCGGGTGCGCGCGGCGATGATCGCCGGCGAGAACGACTTCGCCCGGGTCACCATGGCCGGCGAGATGATCTACATGGCCCGCCAGCCGATGGTGAAGCTGGGGCCGGCCATCGTCTCCCTGCCGGCCGGCAGCTTCCTGCAGGCCGTGCCCCAGGCCGAGAAGGCCATGGTCGACTTCGCGGTCGAGGCGGCCCAGGGCGCGTCGAAGGTGGTCGACCTGTTCAGCGGCGTGGGCACCTTCACCTTCCGCCTGGCCGAGATCGCCGGCGTCCACGCCGCCGACAGTTCCGCCCCGGCCATCGCGGCCCTGAAGGGCGCGCTGGGTACGGCGACGGGGCTGAAGGCGATCACCGCCGAGGCCCGCGACCTGACCCGCCGGCCGATGCTGTCGACCGAGCTGAACAAGGTCGACGTGGCCGTGCTGGACCCACCCCGCGCCGGGGCCTTCGAGCAGCACGTCGAGATCGCCAAGTCCAAGGTGGCCCGCGTGGTCGGCGTGTCGTGCAACCCCGCCACCTTCGCCCGCGACGCCAAGATCCTGGTCGACGCCGGCTTCCGCCTGGAGCGGGTCTTGCCGGTGGACCAGTTCCTGTGGTCGCCGCATATTGAGCTGGTGGGGGTGTTCTCGCGCTAGGACGGTTTCGGCCGTCCGGAGCGACCATCTGGGAGAGGCCCATTGGACGAACGATCCGGCAAGGCGGGCGAACCCCGGGAAGACGTTCCCAAGAGCCGGAGCGCCTTCGCCCTGGACGGCGCCAGCCAGCGCGCCAAGGCGGCGGTCAAGGCCGCCTGGTGGACCGCCGCCGGGAGCGTCACGCGCGCCCTGGCCCAGCCGACCCGGGGCGAAGCCAAGGTCAAGTTCCAGCCGCAGGGGCCGCCGGTCTCGACCGCCCGGCTGCGCAAGGCCTATCTGGCCGCGTTCGAGAAGGACGCCGCCGACGTGGCCGCCGGCCTCTATCCGCCGTTCGACGGCGGTTCGGGCAATCCGGCCGAGGCCTTCCGCGAGGCGCTCGACGTGATCGCCGACGCCCGCGCCGTCGACCAGCGCCGCCGCCGGGGCGACGGCGTCGAGGTGCGCGAAACGCCCGAGAGCGAGGGCTATCCCAACTACTACCGGCAGAATTTCCACTTCCAGTCCGGCGGCTGGTTCACCGACGCCAGCGCCCGGCGCTACGAGGCCCAGGTCGAGGCGCTGTTCTCCGGCGCGGCCGGGGCGATGCGCCGCCGGGCCCTGTCGCTGCTGGCGCGCCACTGGCGCGGCAAGGACCAGCGCGGGCTGAAGCTGGTCGACCTGGCCTGCGGGTCGGGCGCCTTCCTCGGCGATCTCGGCGCGGCCTTCCCGCGCGCCGCCATCGCGGGCCTGGACCTGTCGCGCGCCTATCTGGCCGCCGCCCGCAGCCGTTCGGGCCGGGGCGGGGTCCAGGCCAACGCCGAGGCCCTGCCGTTCGCCGACGCCAGCCTGGACGCGGTGACCTGCGTCTACCTGTTCCACGAACTGCCGCCCCGGGTGCGCCCCGTCGTGGCCGCCGAGATCGCCCGGGTGCTCAAGCCCGGCGGGGTGCTGGCCTTCGCCGATTCGGTGCAGCCCGCCGACGAACCGGACCTGTCGCGCCTGCTGGAGGCCTTTCCGGCCTATTTCCACGAGCCCTACTACTCGACCTACGCCGAGACCGACCTGCCGGCCCTGTTCGGCGCGGCGGGGCTGAGCGTGGCCGCGAGCGACCAGGCGTTCCTGACCAAGGCGCTGCTGCTGGAAAAGACCTGTTGAACCCAGCCATCATGGCCATTGCCTAGGCCGACGGGCTCCTGTATTCGAACCGACCTCTTCGCCGACGCTCCTTGCGTTGACCCGGATGGCCCGGTGGCGGAGTGGTGACGCAGCGGATTGCAAATCCGTGCACCCCGGTTCGATTCCGGGCCGGGCCTCCACCTCCCTTCATCGCCTTCAGGCTTCCACGGCTCGCAAGTCCGGGGCGGCGACCGGCGCGACGGCCGACAGGTCCACGACCTCTTCGAAATATCCCGGCCTCATCGGGTAGGGGGAGCTGTCGGCCCGCCAATCCCGCTCGGCGAAGAGTTGCGCCATCGAGAACGGGTTGATGGCGTGGTCGATCGACTGGTTCATCGACAGGAAGACGCGGCAGCGGCCGGAGATCTGGTCGAGATAGTCGCGGGCGGTTCCTATGGACATTTCGGTCATGGAATCCGCGTTCAGGACGACGTCGAAATGGTCGGTGCTGGCGGCCAGCCAGGACGGCGGTGCGATCCGGACGCCGCCGCGCCGTTCGAACCCCGGCTCGCCGTGCAGCCTCACGACGTCCTCACCCAGGGTCACGGCCAGGAAGTAGGCCTGGGCGACGTTGGTGAGGGGCAGGTCGACGATGGTGTAGTCGGTGATCCCGAGCTGGTGGGCGTAGTAGGCGGTGCGGCCGAGGCCCGCGCCGATCTCCAGCGCCGACGCGGCGCCGTGGTGCTGCAGCCGCTTGGCCTGGTAGATGGCCTGGAGGGGGCGGTAGGAGATGATCCCCCGCGGGCTCTCCACGCCGATCTCGTTCGGATAGGGGTTGGGGAAGGCAAGGGGGGCGCCGAAGGCCCCGGCGACGGCCTCGACCGCCGCCGGCACGTCAGAAGCCGGGGCGCCGAGCGCGGAGGCCAGGGTCAGGAGGTGGTCGCTCGTCTGCTGGATGTCGGCGGCGCGGTATTTCGGGTCGCTCCGGAGCCTCTGGTTCTGCTCCGCATACAGACTTTCGAAGCCGTAGAAGAGGGAATTGCCGGCCGGATTGGCCAGCAGGGCGGCGACCTCGGCGGTCGTTCCGCTCAATAGCACACGGTGCGCATCGCCGCGCGGACCATCGTCGATCTGAGCCCAGAAGGAGTCCGTGCTGCTGCCGTCGTGGCAGGTGCGCTGATAGTAGGCCTGGATGCGTTTGGCGAGGCGCTTACGATCAGCATGCCGTGCTGATCTCAGGTTGTGGACGAAGGATCGGAAGGACCAGTTCTTCGCCGTTTCCGGTCGTCGCATCGTCACCCACCATTTCAGGATCGCTGGCGCCCGCAGCGACGTCGGAGCGAAGTGATCCCGTAACACCTTGAAAGCGGGGACGTCCACCGCATGGTGAACGCGTATGGCTCCGCTTAGGTTCCGGGACCAGCCTCAACCCTTCGAGGGGCGAAACGACCCGGGTCGCGCCGTGCGACGCGACGCCTAGGCGGCCGGGGCGTCGGCCTTGGCCTTACGGCTGTCAACGGCGAAGCGTTCGAGCGCGCGGGCGTGGCTGGGCATGCGGGCGGCGGCCTGATGGCAGGCGACGCGCAGATGATGGAGACGCTCGGCCAGCAGGCGCTCGTCCATCAGGTCGGCCAGCGGGTCGTAGGCTTCCGGCTCCCCGGACTGCCCGATCATGATCGCCAGCCAGTTCGGCTCCTGGAAGATCGTCTGGTTGGGGAAGATCGTCGCGCCGCGGGTGCGGAACAGCTCCATCTTCTCGCGCAGCGAGTCCGGCACGGGCATGTGGCGCAGCCGGTCCCACAGCGGTTCGCCGACCCGGCCGTTGGCGTGGTAGTGGTAGATCAGGAAGTCCCGGATCTGCTCCATCTCCTCGCCCATGATCCGGTTGTAGATCCCCGCGGCGGCCGGATCCTCCTTGGCCAGGGGGAAGCTGCCGGCCAGCTTGATCAGGCCGTGCTGGATCAGGTGGATCGAGGTCGACTCCAGGGGTTCCAGGAAGCCGCTGGACAGGCCGATGGCGGCGCAGTTCTTGAAGCGCGACGCCTTGCGCCGGCCGGTGGCGAACCGCAGGAAGCGCGGGTCGGCCAGGACCTTGTTGTCGGGATGCTCGCGCGCCAGGCTGGCCAGCAGGACGTCGGCCGCCTCGTCGTCGCCGATGTGGTCGCTGACATAGACGTAGCCGTTGCCGGTCCGGTGTCGCAGCGGGATGCGCCAGCGCCAGCCGGCCTTGTCGGCGATCGCGCGGGTGTAGGGGATGGGGTCCTCATACCGCGCGGACGGGACGGCGACGGCGCGGTCGGCCGGCAGGTAGTTCGACCAGTCGTCGTAGCCCACGCCCAGCGCGCCGCCGATCAGCAGGGCCCGGAAGCCCGAGCAGTCGATGAAGAAGTCGCCGGCCAGGGTCTCGCCGTCGTCGAGGGCGAGGGCGGCGATCGTGCCGTCCAGCGGGTCCAGGGTCACGCCCCGGATGGTCCGCTCCAGCCGCCGCACGCCCCGCTCCTCGGCGACCTCGCGCAGCAGCTTGGCGTAGAGCGAGGCGTCGAAGTGATAGGCGTGGGCCATGGCCGAGCGGGGATCGCGGGGATCTTCCGAGCGCCAGTCGAACTTGCCGGCCTTGGCCGCCAGGTCGCTGAGCGAGAACTCGTGGAGCTCGGCCTTGTAGCCGTGCTTGCGCGCGCGCAGCCAGTAGGCGTGGAACGACACGCCGTCCATGGGCGTGCCGTAGTTGCCGAAGGGGTGCATGTAGCGCCCGGCGGGGTCGCCCCAGCCGACGAACTCGATGCCCAGCTTGAACGAGCCTTCGGTGGCCGCCAGCATCCGGCCTTCGTCGACGCCCACCACCTCGTTGAAGAAGGTGATCGGCGGGATGGTCGCCTCGCCGACGCCCACCGTGCCGATCTCGGCCGACTCCACCAGGGTGATCTTCATCTGCTGGGGCGTGAAGACCTTGGAGAAGAAGGCGGCCGACATCCATCCGGCCGTGCCGCCGCCGACGATCACGAGGTGCGAGATTTTCCCGGGGTTTCCCATGGGCGCCTGCTTGGTCTCGTTTGAGTCGAACCCCGCCGGCGTGACGCCGGCGGGGCCGCTTTGGAGCAGAAGATCAGCTGGGGACTAGAAAGTCCCGCGGACGATGAACGACAGACGTCGATCGCTCACCGACCAGCTGTGCTTGGCGACCAGGGACTTGGAGAAGTTCCCCTGCGTGCCCAGGTACCAGGAATCCCGCTGGTCCATCTCCAGCACGGTCTTGGCGTTGAGCAGGTTCACGCCCTGGACGCCCACCTTGATCCGCGGGGTCACCGAGTACAGCAGCGAGCCGTCCAGCTGGCCGTAGTCGTCGGCATAGACCGGGACCATCAGGTTCGAGGCCGAGGCGCTCATCAGGTAGCGCGAGCGCCAGTTGTAGGCCAGGCGCGCGTCGATGCCGTACTTACTGTAGAGCAGGGTCGCGTTGTAGGTGTAGCGCGACAGCTGCTCCAGCGGCAGGTCCAGCTTCGAGGCGATGATCTGCGACGAGTCGGTCACGCTGCTGGACGCGTTCTGCGTGCCCTTGCTGTCCAGGATCGTCGCGTTCAGCTCCGTGCCCAGCCCGGCCAGCGGACCCGGCAGGAAGTCGAAGAACTGCTGATACTGCATCTCCACGCCGGAGATTTTGCCGTGGCCCATGTTCTGGGGCACGGTGCCGACGGCCTGGACCGACTCCCCGTTGTCCTTGGTGACGGTCATCAAGGTCTGGGCGGATTGGATGTAGTCGTAGACGTCCTTCCGGAAGACGCCCACCGACACCATGCCGCCGCCCTGGAAGTACCATTCGCCCGAGATGTCGTACGAATTGGCGCGCATCGGCTTCAGGTTCGGATTGCCCGAATAGAAGCCGAAGGCGACGTCCGTGTGGTACTGCACGGCCGAGCCGCCGGCCGCCGCGGTGTCCAGCTGGGCCTGGGTGTAGGGCGCGCCCGTGACCGGGTTGATGATGTTGTCCGCCACCGTCGCGTTGCGCGACTGCAGCGTGGCCGACATGTTGACCGACGGGTCCAACTGGTAGAAGTCGGGCCGCACGATGTTCTTCGACGCGGCGAACCGCAGGAAGACGTTGGGCCTGGCTTTCAGGCGCAGGTTCAGGCTGGGCAGGACGTCTGTGTATTCGCTGCCGCCGACCGAGGTGAAGGGCTGGCCGTCGGCGAAGTCGATCTTGGCGGCGGCCGTGGACGAGGCGAACCGCTTCTGGCCCGGGTCGATATAGCCGACCGTGCCGTAGCCGTGGCCCTCGACCTTGGACTTGACGACGCGCAGGCCGAAGTTGCCGTCCCAGCTCATCTGCTCGCCGCCCCAGCTGGCGTCCAGGTCGCTGCCGAAGCGGACCTTGCCGTAGAGCGCGAGGGTGTCTTCCCACTGGCGGTTGACGCCGCGGCCGCCGGAGTTGCCGAAGGCGGCGTTCACGTCGCCCAGCGGACGCCAGTAGCTGATGTCGCCGCTCGGACGGGCCCAGATGGGCGTGTAGCTCATCATGGTGCCCTGCTTGAACGGGCTGTAGGTTCCGCCCGCCGGCGACCACGACGGGATCGTGCCGTTGGGGCCGCCCGGCGGATAGTAGCCGTACTCGCCGTCGTTATAGGCCGGGCCGCCGCCGGGGATCGGCCCGTTCCAGACCACCTCGTTCAGGTACTTGTAGAGCTCGGTCGGGCTCTTCGCGAGATCGAAGGCCGGCAGGATCAGGCCGGGAACCGACAGGTCGCCCTTGAAGAAGTTGTCGAAGGCCACCGTGTCCTGGTGCTGGGTGTACTTGTCGGCCGTCGCGGTGACCCGCGTGGCCCATGGCGCCGAGATCAGGTTCCAGTTGTAGCCGGCGTCGCGCGAGGTGGCGTCGCGCGAGGTGGCGCGGACGCCCACCTTGACGTCCTTGATGAAGGAGTCGTCGTCGAAGCTGTAGGTGACGTCGAACTTGCCCGCGTATTCCCGGGCGTCGTTGTCGTCGATGTGGTCCATCGCGGCGTAGAGGTTGAACAGCGACGGCGTGCTGGTGGCGTTGGCCATCGTGATCTTCGGCATGTCGCCGGTCAGGTCCAGGCCGAAGCCGCCGGGCAGGGTGACGGTGTTGTACACCGTCAGGTCCGTGCCCTCGCGGTGCGAGTAGATGTACTGCAGGTCGCCGGTCACCAGGAACCGGTCGTTGGTCCAGCTGAAGCCGGTCGAGATGTCGTTGGTGTTGTCCTCGACCACGCCGTAGCGGGTGCCCAGGTTCAGCAGGAACGAGTTGGACACGCCGTTGCCGCCGCCGCCGCCGTCGACCAGCTGGCCCTTCAGGAAGTTGCCGTCGGCGTCGTAGGTGAACGCCGTGCCGGCGGCCGGGCCCACGACGAACGACTGGTTGTTGGTCGCCGAGCAGCAGGCCGAGGTCTGGGCGAAACGGTCCTGGAAGGTCTGCTTGGCCTCGGTGCGGAACAGGGTCAGGTAGAGTTCGAGGTTGTCGTTGGGGCGGTACTGGAAGGCTAGATTGTAGCCCTCGCGCTCGCGGTCCTGCAGGTTGTTGCGGTACTGCACGCCGACCGGCACGAACACGCGCGACAGCGGCTGGCCAGCGATCGAGTTGTCGCCGTTGAAGTTGAACGTGTCGCCGCCGTCGTAGGACGATTGGACCCCGACGCCGTGGGCGTCGTAGGGGTCGACGGCGATGGTGTTGACCGCGGTCTTCAGCTTGGACCTGGACACGCTCAGCAGCACGCCGAACTCGCCGCCGTCGGGCGTGTCGAAGCGGTCGCTGTAGAGGAAGCTGCCCGACGGCGTGCCTTCCTTGCGCAGGTCGCCGCGCGTGTAGTCGGCCGAGAAGGCCAGCTGGCGCTTGCTGCTGTCGAACGGCATGCGGGTGCGCAGGTTCACCGTGCCGCCCAGGCCGCCCTCGACGATGTCGGCCGACGGATTCTTGTAGACGTCCACGCCCGAGAACAGTTCGGGGGTCACGTCCTCCCACGAGATGGCCCGGCCGCCGCGCGCCGAGAAGGCGTCCCGGCCGTTCAGTTCCGAGCGGACCCAGGTCAGGCCGCGGATCTGGATGCCCGAGCCTTCGGCGTTCAGGCGGTCGACGTCGCGGGGCTGGTTGGTCCGGCCGATGGTCACGCCCGGGATGCGCTGCAGCGCCTCGGTGACCGAGCGGTCGGGCAGGCCGCCGATGTCCACGGCGGTGATCGAATCGACGATCTGCTCGGAGTTCTTCTTCAGGTCCTGCGCCGTCTGGAGGGCCTTGCGCTGGCCGACGACGATGACCTCGGAAATCTCTTCGGGCGAATCCTTGGTCGCGCCCCCGCTGGTCTGCGCCTGCGCCGACGCCACGAGCAGGCCGGTCGCCCAGACCATCGTCGCGGTCGAGACCAGCAACATCTTCTTCTTGTTCACGTTCCCTCTCCCAAATCAGCACGCCCTTTTGGGCTGTGCTCGCCGGTGTTTTCGTCTCGACGCGGGGTTGGGCGGTCAGTCGCCGTCCCTGCGTCGGGAAACACACTTTAATTAACTTGTTTTATTAAACCGGCGCGATTTGTCGTACAAGCCATAACATTCAACAATCGCGAGCGTGGTTTCGTGCGGTTGCACGGACGTGCGCCGGCGGACGTCGTCGAGGGGGCGACGCCGGGTGGGGCGAGAACGGAATCCAGGAGGATCGGCGGCCGCGCGAGCTTGGCCGGCCCGGCGGCCCGGCTAGTTGAGGCGGGGCTTCTTCAGCAGGGCGTTGCGGTCGACCGAACGGATCTCGACCTCGAACACGTCCTGTTCGCGCTGGATGCGCAGCGCGATGGTGACGCCGGCCGGGCCCTGGTCCCAGAGGGCGGTGTAGAACTCGGTCAGGTCCGAGACCTCGTCGCCATCGACGGCCAGGATCAGGTCGCCGGCCCGCAGTTCGGCGCGGGACGCGGGGCTGCCCGGCGACACGCCAACCAGGATGACCTGGGATTCGGTCTCCTGGGCGAAGACGCCCAGCCAGGGGCGAGGCGGATGGGCCGGCTTGCCGCGCGCCAGGTCGTCCAGGATCGGCGGCAGCAGTTCGGCGGGGACGAACATGTTCATGGGCTTGGCCACGCCGTCCTGCGACTGTCCCGACAGGCTGAGCGAGCCGACGCCGACTAGTTCGCCCTTGGGACCGATCAGGGCCGCGCCGCTCCAGTGGGGATGGGCCGGCTCGGTGATGATCGCCTCGTCCAGCAGGTATTCCCAATAGCCGGCGAAGGGCATGCGGGTCAGGGCGCGGCCGGCGGCGGCGTGGGCGCGTCCGCCGGCGCCGGCGATGATCACCGGGCTGCCCGGCTCCAGGACCTTCGAGGTGCCCAGGCGCAGCGCCGGCAGGCCCAGGGGCTCCAGCGCCTGGACCAGGCCCAGTCCCGTCTGGCCGTCGAAGCCCAGCACGTGGGCGTGGACGCGCCGGCCGTCGTTGAGGGTCAGCACCACCTCGCTGGCCTCGGTGATCAGATAGGCCATGGTCAGCACCAGGCCGCCTTCGCTGATCACCACGCCGTTCCCCAGCCGCTCGGTTCCCAGGATGCGCGCGGTGAAGGCGTCGGCCGGGACCTTGGACTCCAGGGCGACGACGCTGGACAGGGCGTGATCGAGGTCGAAGGCGTAGGCGCTGGCGGCGGGCCGCAGCCGCGCTTCGACCTCATGCCCCTGGAACGGTGAAGACAAGTCGATCTCCTCTAGGAGACTCAAATCTGGGGCGTGGCGCGGCGCGAACAAGAGGCGAGGGCGAAGAGGCGCGGCCGGCGGCGCGTCTTCAGGCGGCCAGGGCGGACAGGTCCGTCGGGCGCTCCTGGCGACTGCGGCGCCAGCGGCTGGGCGGCTGGCCCACCAGCCCGCCGAAGGACCGGCAGAAGTGGGCCTGGTCCGAGAAGCCGCAGGCCAGGGCGATCTGGGCCAAGCTGTCGTGCGTGGTCAGCATCAGCTGCTTGGCCCGGGTGATGCGCCGCTCGATGATGTAGCTCTTGGCGGACTGGCCGAAGCTCTCCTTGAAGGCGTGGGAGAAGTAGCTGGGGCTCAGGCGGACCGCCGCGGCCACGTCGCGGACCTGCAGGTTGCGGTCGCTGTTGCTGTCGATGAAGTCGGTCGCCGTCCGCACCTGCCAGGGCGCCAGCTTGCCAGTCTGCTGGTCGCGGGTCAGGCGCTGGACCTCGGCTTCCAGCAGCTGGCTGGCGCGGTGCATCAGCTCCCGCGCCGCGTCGGGATCGCGGTCGAAGGCGCGAGAGGCGTCGGTGACCAGGCGGGCCAGCATCAGGGTCTGGTCGCGGGGCAGGGTGGAGGTTTGGTTCGCGTTCATGGAAGTCATGTCCAGCTCGCCACCTCTTCTTCAGAACCATTCCCGGGTGTTCACCCCAGGTCCAGTTCCGGTTTTGCTAGCATTGGATATGAGAAGCCGCAATGGTGCAGGTTAAAGCTTAGCTGTTAGCAAGTTTCGAAAACCGCCGTGATTTGTCGCCTACTGTCCCGCCGGGCGGCGTCCGGGCGGGTTCCGGTTTCTCGGACTTCGATTTCGAACTGCGATGTTTTTGAACAATTGATGACGCTTTGGGCAAGGAGCCCCGGCGCGCGGTCGCGCGTCCGTCGCGGCTTTCTATGTTCTTGAATTGTTCTCGTTGGCGGTTCATGATCGGGCCATGGTCGCTCCCGCCAATCTCCCCGGTCACCCGCCGTCCGCCGGTCTCAGGGAAGGGGCGCGGGGGCGCGGGGCCAAGTCCAATCGCACGGGCCGTTTCGAGTCCCAGGTCAGCGAGGCCTTCGACGATGGCTGGGGCGAGGAGGAGGAACCGGCCCAGATCGCCACCACGCTCCAGCCGATGAAGTCGCGGACGATCATCGCCCGCAACGACAGCCCCGACGTGGGCTTCGAAAGCTCGATCAATCCCTATCGCGGCTGCAGCCACGGCTGCATCTACTGCTACGCCCGGCCGGCCCACACCTATCTGGGCCATTCGGCCGGCCTGGATTTCGAGACCAAGATCTATTTCAAGCCCGAGGCGGGCAAGCTGCTGGAGCGCGAGCTCTCCAAGCCGAAATACGTCCCCAAGGTGATCCATATCGGCGGCGACACCGATCCCTACCAACCCGACGAGCGCCAGCTGCGGGTGACGCGGGCGGTGATCGAGACGCTGGCCCGCTTCCGCCACCCGTTCACGATCATCACCAAGTCGAACCTGATCACCCGCGATCTCGACATCCTGGGGCCGATGGGCCAGGCGGGGCTGGCGCGGGCGGCGGTGTCGATCACCAGCCTGGACCACCGTCTGTCGCGCAGCATGGAGCCCAGGGCCTCGACGCCCGGGCGGCGGATCGACGCCGTGCGCCAGCTGGCGGCGGCGGGCGTGCCGACCACGGTGATGTTCGCCCCCTCGATCCCGTCGCTGAACGACCACGAGATGGAAGGCGTGCTGGAGGCCGCCGCCGCGGCCGGGGCGACCACGGCCGGCTATGTCGCCGTGCGCCTGCCGCTGGAGATCAAGGACCTGTTCGAGGAATGGCTGGCGGCCGAGCATCCCGACCGGGCCCGGCGGGTGATGTCCCTGGTCCGCCAGATGCGCGGCGGGGCGGCCTACAGCTCCGAATGGGGCAAGCGGATGACGGGCGAGGGGCCCGTCGCCCAGGTGATGAGCCAGAGGTTCCACCTGGCGCGGGCGAAGTTCGGCCTGGACCGCAAGTTGCCTCCGCTGGACTTGACCCAGTTCGCCGTGCCGCCCAAGGCCGGGGATCAGCTGTCGCTGTTCTAGGCCTGGGCCAGGCGCAGGCCGTCCGCCGCCGCCGAGACCCGGACGCCCGAATAGTCGGCGATGGCCGGATGGTCCAGGTCGAGCGGGTGGCGGTGGGTGGCGGTAATCATGATCACGTCGGCGCCGGCCGCCTCGCCCGCCAGCAGGCCGGCGGGGGCGTCCTCGAACACCAGGCAGGCTTCGGCCGCCACACCCAGCCGCCGGGCGGCCAGGGCGTAGCCGTCCGGGGCGGGCTTGCCGCGCGTCACGTCCTCGGCGGTGATCAGCACGGCGGGAACCGGCAGGCCGGCGGCCTCCAGACGCCGCAGGGCCAGTTCGCGCTGGGCCGAGGTGACGACGGCCCAGCGGTCGGCGGGCAGGGCGCGCAGGAAGGCTTCCGCCCCCGGGATCGGGATCACGCCTTCGACGTCGGCGACCTCGGCCCGCAGGATCGCCAGGGTCTCGAGGGCGATGTCGACGCCGGCGAGGTTCTGGCGGCGGATGGTCTCCTCGGCCCGCACGCCGTGGATGGTGGGCAGGAAGGCCTCGACGTCGAGGCCGTGGCGGCGCGCCCAGTCGCCCCACACCCGTTCGGCCACGGCGATGGAGTCGAGCACGGTCCCGTCCATGTCGAACAGGAAGGCGGCATAGGTCTTGGCGGGGATCATGGACGGGCTATGCCATGCTTCGCCGTCCAAAGTCTTGTCCGGGCAAGTCTCGGCTTGACCGGCGTCGCGCCGGATCGGAAGCAGGGCGCATGATCACCGTCGTCCTGCCGACCCGCAACAGCGCCGCGCGCCTGGTGCACGTCCTGCCCCTGCTGGTGCCCGCCGCCGTCGACGGCCTGGTCAAGGCGGTGGTGTTCGCCGACGCCGGCTCGACCGACGCCACCCTCGACATCGCCGAGGACAGCGGGGCGAAGGCGGTGCGCGCCGACGGCGACGCCGGGGCGCGGCTGGCGGCCGGCTGCGCGGCGGCCAGGAGCGCCTGGATCCTGGCGCTGGGCGAGGACCTGGTCCTGCCCGAGGGCTGGCGCACGCCGGTCGAGGCGCATCTGGCGGGCGGCGGCGGCAAGCCGGCCTGGATCGCGGCTCCGGGTCTGTTCGGTCGTCCGCTGGCGGTCCTGGCGTCGCGCGAGGCCGTCGAGGCGGCCGGCGGCTTCAAGCCCGGGGGCGAGCCGCTGAAGGCGCTACTGGGGCGGTTGAAGCCCAGGGCCGTTCGGCTGAAGGTCTAGCGAACTCGCCCTCTCTCTTTGAGAGAGGGAGGGGCCCGCCGCGAAGCGGTGGGAGGGTGAGAGGTTATAATCTCTCAGAGCAAAGCGCTGACGACGATGACATGTGGACCGTTGTATCTGCGGCAGAAATCAGGAGCGCTTTGAAGCGCCTCGGCCGCTCTGGATTTGCTGGTGGGCGGTGAAACCTCTCACCCTCCCACCGCCTGCGGCGGCGGGCCCCTCCCTCTCTCTATGAGAGAGGGTTTCAGCCCTACTGGTCCAGCCGGAAGTCGATCACCCGCGCGCCGCTGGCCACGGCGTCCAGGGTCTTGGTCTCGGCGCCCATCAGCTTGCGATAGGTCCAGTACGAGGCCATGACCTTTTCGACGTAGTTGCGGGTTTCCTGGGCCGGCAGGCTCTCGATC
>Ga0209758_1001736_pt1 | contig 24275 bp, 22 predicted proteins | sample AraplaMF_Col_mMF_FD_184258 | JGI IMG/M metagenome (GOLD analysis project Ga0209758, IMG submission 184258) | Arabidopsis root microbial communities from the University of North Carolina, USA - plate scrape MF_Col_mMF (SPAdes) (version 2) | ecosystem: Host-associated > Plants > Roots > Endosphere...
AAGGCCTCGTCATCGACAAGCATTCGCATCTCGGCCACCTCAAATGGATCCTGCACGAGTTCTGCAAGGCGTTCTTCGAGGTCGACCACATCAACATGCGCTTCCGCCCGTCGTTCTTCCCGTTCACCGAGCCATCGCTGGAAGTCGACATCCAGTGCCGCCGCGACAAGGGCGAGATCCGCTTCGGCGAAGGCGAGGACTGGCTGGAGATTCTCGGCTGCGGCATGGTGCATCCGAACGTGTTGCGCGCCTGCGGCATCGATCCCGACGAGTACCAGGGCTTTGCCTGGGGCATGGGCATCGACCGCATCGCCATGCTGAAATACGGCATCGCCGACCTCCGCCAGCTGTTCGACAGCGACGTCCGCTGGCTGAACCATTACGGCTTCAAGCCGCTGGAGGTGCCGACGCTGGCGGGGGGGCTGAGCGCGTAATGGCAGCTCTCAGGAAGATTCTCTCCGTTCCCTCCGCGGAGACAACCCTCTCCCTGACCCTCCCCCGCAAGCGGGGGAGGGAACGGATGGAGCCTGCGCGTACGAACACCCTGTCCGCTCGACAGGTCGGACTCCCTCTCCCGCTTGCGGGGGAGGGTTGGGGTGGGGGTCTCTCCTCGATGGGGCTGTCAATGGTCGATCCCAAGCATCCGGACTGGAAAGTACCGGCTAAGCTGCGGGCCAACGCACGCGCACTCAGGCGCAACTCGACTGATGCAGAACGTATGCTTTGGTCAGAGCTACGGGCCGGTCGATTGAACGGCGCGAGCTTTCGCCGCCAGGTGCCGATCGAACGCTACGTCGCCGATTTCATCTGCCATGCGGCCAAGCTCGTCATCGAACTCGATGGCGGCCAACACTTCTCGAATGAGGGCGAGCGCGCCGACGCGCGCCGCTCGGCTGCAATCGAAGCAATCGGCTTTAAAGTCCTTCGCTTCAGCAATCTCGATATCATGACCAATCGTGGCGGCGTTCTCGAAACCATCGCAACTACCATCGCGGAGAGAGCCCCCACCCCAGCCCTCCCCCGCAAGCGGGAGAGGGAGCAGACCGCCTTCGTGGAGAAAAAGCAGCCATGAAATTCACCCTCTCCTGGCTGAAGGATCATCTCGACACCGACGAGCCCTTGGAAAAGCTCGCCGACAAGCTCACCATGATCGGGCTCGAGGTCGAGAACATCGAGGACAAGGCGAAGGCGCTGAAGCCCTTCACCATCGCGAAGGTGATCTCGGCCGAGCAGCATCCGAATGCGGATCGCCTGCGCGTCTGCATGGTCGACACCGGCGCCGGGGCTGCGCCGGTGCAGGTCGTGTGCGGGGCGCCGAATGCGCGCGCGGGCCTCGTCAGCGTGTTCTCGCCCCCCGGCACCTACATTCCCGGCAAGGACATCACGCTCGGAATCGGCACCATCCGCGGTGTCGAGAGCCGCGGCATGCTGTGCTCGGCGGCCGAGCTGCAGATCTCCAACGATCATGACGGCATCATGGAATTGCCGGCGGACGCGCCCATCGGCGCTGCTTACGCCGAATGGGCCGGGCTCGGCGATCCCGTGATCGAAATCAATTTGACGCCGAACCGGCAGGACTGCACCGGCGTGCACGGCATCGCGCGTGACCTCGCCGCCGCCGATATGGGCAAGTTCCGGGATCCCGGCATCAAGCAGATCAAGGGCGAATTCCCCTGCCCCGTGAAGGTCACGGTCGAGGACGCCACGCTGTGTCCGGGCTTCGCGCTGCGCCTCGTGCGCGGCGTCAAGAACGGACCGTCCCCGGAATGGCTGCAGAAGCGGCTGACCGCGATCGGGCTGCGCCCGATCAATGCGCTGGTCGACATCACCAACTTCATGACCTACGACCGCGCGCGCCCGCTGCACGTGTTCGACGCCAGGAAGGTGAAGGGCAATCTGGTCGTGCGACGCGGCCGCGAGGGCGAGAGCCTGCTCGCGCTCGATGGCCGCACCTACAATCTCGATCCCTCCATCTGCGTCATCGCCGATGAGCACGGCGTCGAATCGCTCGCCGGCATCATGGGCGGCGAGGCCTCGGGCTGCGACGAGAACACCACCGACGTGCTGATCGAATCGGCGCTGTGGAACGAGATCAACATCGCCCAGACCGGCCGCAAGCTCGGGATCAACTCCGATGCGCGCTACCGCTTCGAGCGCGGCGTCGATCCGGCCTTCATGGTGCCCGGGCTCGAGCTCGCCACGAAGCTCGTGATGGAGCTGTGCGGCGGCGCGCCGTCGGAGAACGTCGTGGTCGGCAAGGCCTTCGGCGATGACCGCATCATCGATTTCCCTGTCACCGAGGTGAAGCGCCTCTCAGGCATCGAAGTGCCGATGCCGGAGATGAAGCGGATCCTGACCCATCTCGGCTTCATGATGGCGGGCTCCGGCCCGATCGTGAAAGTCGCGGTACCCTCATGGCGCACCGACGTGCATGGCAAGGCCGACATCGTCGAGGAGATCGTCCGCATCTATGGCGTCGACAAGGTGCCGATGACGCCGTTCGAGCGCGGCGAGGACGCGCGCAAACCGGTGCTGACGCCGCTGCAGCTTCGCACCCGCCGTGCAAGGCGCGCGCTCGCGAGCCGTGGCATGGTCGAGGCAGTGACGTGGTCGTTCATCACCAACTCTGCGGCAAAGCTGTTCGGCGGCGGCCAACGCGAGCTCGAAGTGGCCAACCCGATCGCGGCTGACCTCTCCGATATGCGGCCGAGCCTGTTGCCTGGACTGGTCGCCGCCGCCCAGGCCAATGCCGATCGCGGCTATGGCGATGTCGTGCTGTTCGAGGTCGGGCAGGTGTTCAGGGGCGATCGCCCACAGGACCAGTTCATGGCCGCGAGCGGCGTGCGTCGCGGGCTTGCATCGTCGGAAGGCGTGGGACGGCATTGGTCGGGCTCTGATCAGGCCGATGTGTTCGACGTCAAGGCCGACGCGCTCGCGGTACTGGCTGCGGCCGGCGCGCCGATGCAGGCGCTGCAGATCGTCGCCGGTGGACCGGCATGGCTGCATCCGGGTCGCTCCGGCACGATCCAGATCGGGCCACAGAACGTGCTCGGGTATTTCGGCGAGATGCATCCGCGCGCGCTGGAGGCGCTCGGCGCCGACGGCCCGCTTGTCGTGTTCGAGGTGACGCTCGACCGCATTCCCGAGGCGAAGAAGAAGCCGACCCGCGCCAAGCCGCTGATCGAGCTCTCGGCATTCCAGCCCGTCTCGCGCGACTTCGCCTTCATCGTCGATCGTGCCGTGAAGGCGGGAGACATCGTGCGCGCGGCGCAGGGCGTCGACAAGAAGCTGATCACCGGCGTGAACGTCTTTGACGTCTACGAAGGCAAAGGCATCGACGACGGCAAGAAGTCGGTCGCGGTCGCGGTCACGCTGCAGCCCCGCGAGAAGACTCTGACCGATCAGGAGATCGACGCCGTCGCCGCGAAGATCGTGGCGGAGGTGACGAAGAAGACCGGCGGCGCGCTGCGGGGATGAGCTTTACGGACTTCCTTCCCAAGGACGTCAGTCTCACCATCGCGCTGGCGCTCTGCGCCATCGCTTTCGTTTCGGGCACCGCGCGCGGCTTTTCCGGCTTCGGTTCGGCGCTGATCTTCATGCCGCTGGCGAGCAGCGTCGCGGCGCCTCGTCTCGTTGCCGCGCTGCTTCTCGTCATCGATTTCGTTGCCGCCGCGCCGCTTTTGCCCGATGCGTGGCGGAAGGCCGATCGCAAGGCGACGGCGGTGATCGTGCTCGGCGCGCTGGTCGGTGTACCCCTCGGCACCTATTTCCTCAGCGTGCTCGAGCCCGTCACCACGCGCTGGATCATTTCCGGTTTCGTCGCAGCGCTCCTGCTTCTGCTGCTGTCCGGCTGGCGCTACCGCGGCAAGGACCACATTTGGCTTTCGGTCGGCATCGGCGGCCTCTCCGGCTTTTGCAGCGGGTTGGCGCAGACTGGCGGGCCACCGATCGTCGGCTATTGGCTCGGCCGCCCCATCGCCTCGATCGTCGCCCGTGCCAACATCCTGCTGTTCTTCGGTGCGTCGGATTGCTTCTCGATGGTCAGCTACGCGACCACAGGCCTGATCTCGCGCGAGTCGCTCGTGCTGTCACTGATCGTCGGCCCGGTCTATGCGATCGGGGTCGCCTTCGGCGCCTCGCTGTTCGGCCGCGCCAGCGAAATCGTCTTCCGAAGGATCTGCTACGCCCTGATCGCAATCGCGGTGATCACCGGGCTGCCGGTGCTGGATAGGATTTTGCGATAGTCCGGCTTTAAGGCCGCCGCGGCGCGCGTCGCTTCTTGGTCGATTGCGTCGGCACGTCGGCCGGCTCCTGCTTCAGCGCACCGATCTTGCGTAATGCGGCATCGGCGGCGCGCTCGCCGCTGTCCCAGGCGCCGTCGACCGTGCCCCACAATGATTCATGCGTGGCTTCGCCGGCAAGAAACATGTTGCCGATCGGCTCGGACAATATCCTGCGCGAGAGCTGGCCGCCGGGCGAGGCCGCCGACATCGCGCCCATCACGTAGGGCGAGGCGTTCCAGCGCGTCGCGGCCGTCTTCTGCACGGCGGCAGCCGCCTCGCTGCCGAACAGTTTTGTGATCCACTCCCTGGCAAAGGACGCCATCGCCTTCTCGCCCTGATCGGAGAGATCGCGGCCGAACGAGCCGCCGACGTCGATCGAACACAGCGAGGATCCGCCGATATTTGCGAGCATCAGCGCGGTGCGGGTGGAGTTGCTCTGCTCGATCAGGATGTCGTCGCGCGACAGCCCGAGCGGATTGCCCGGCAATTGCAGCACGATGTGATCGTAGCTGCCGAGCGAGAGCTTGGAGGCCGCATCCAGCGTGCGCTTGGGGATGTCGGGCGCAAACTTGATCGCGCCACTGTTGAGCACATTGGTCGAGACCGTGATGATGGCGGCGCGCGCGACGATCTTGCCGGCCTGCGTCTCCACGCTGACTTCGCGATTGCTCCAGAGAATCCGGTTCGCCGGTGTCGCGAGCGCGACCGGCGCCTGCTCGCCAAGCCTGGTGATCAGCGTGCCGAGACCCTGGCGGCAGGCGATCGGGGCATTGCGGTCCTGCGCGCGCGCCTTGTCGATGGCCGACAGCTCCTTCAGGTCCTTGCCGGCAAAGCTCGCGCCGAGCACGAATTCGGCGGCGCCAGCCCAATCACCGAGGTCTTTCGGCAGGACCGAGGCGCAGGAGGTATCGAGCTTGCCGCGCGCGGCCTCGTCGATGGCCCTGTTGGCGCGCACCAGCGCCGCCAGAAACTCCTCGGTCTCGCCCGCACGCGCATTGCGGCGACCGATGCGCATCTTCTGACCCGAGGGTGCCGGAGAGACATCGAGCCCGGCGCTGCGCGCCAGCCGGATCATCGGATTGGTATCGGGATTGTGCATCCAGCGCGCGCCGCGATCGAACGGCACATCGAAGGTGGAGGTATCAGTGATGCAGCGCCCGCCGACCTGCGCGGCCGCCTCCACCACGATCACCTTGCGATTGGCGGCCATGATACGCCGCGCCGCAGCGATGCCGGCCGCACCCGCACCGATCACCACAATGTCAGCCTCGCGCGGCAGCGGCGCGGCCGTTGCGCGCAGGACCGGCGCGGCTGCCAAGGCCGCCGACGCCGATAGGAAGCTGCGGCGCGTGATTGTCATGTCATGGTTTCCGGAAACTTGCGGCCAGCGGGAACAGCCGGCGAACCTTGCCGCATCTGATGTTGCGCAGCAACCATCATGGTGAATCAATCGTGCTTGAACTCACAGAGCCATGAACCGAATTGCAACAGGTTTCGACCATGATACAGATGGAAAAAAGACGGCCAGAAAGGCCCGGGGAGAGTTCATGGGGACGGTCCTAGATTCAGTCGGCAAAGTAATTGCCGCGTACCTCTCGAAGGAGGTGCCGGGTTACGAGCCGTTCACGCCGAGCGACCCCGAACACCTGCGCGGCGTGATCCAGCCCGGCGACGTCATGCTGGTCGAGGGCAACAACCGCATCTCCGGCATCATCAAATATCTGACGCAGTCGACCTGGTCGCATGCCGCGCTCTATGTCGGCCCTGTCGAGGGCGCGGTCGAGCCCGACGGCGAGCCGCATGTGCTGATCGAGGCCAATATCGGCGAAGGCGTCACCTCCGCGCCGCTGTCGAAATATTTCCCCTATCACACCCGCCTCTGCCGGCCGGTCGGGCTGTCCTACGAGGACCGCACCACGGTCTGCCGCTATGCGATCAACCGCATCGGCTTCGGCTACGACACCAAGAACATCATCGATCTGATGCGCTTCCTGTTCCCGCTGCCGGTGCCGCAGCGCTGGCGGCGGCGCATGATCGCGCTCGGCTCGGGCGATCCGACCAAGATCATCTGCTCGGCGCTGATCGCGCAGGCCTTCGATGCCGTGCGCTATCCGATCCTGCCGAAGATCACCAAGGCCGGCAGCCGCGCCGCCCGCCGCGAGATCCTGCACATCCGCGATTCCTCGCTCTACATGCCCCGCGACTTCGATATCTCGCCCTATTTCGAAGTGGTCAAACCCACCATCGTGCATGGCTTCGACTACACGACCTTGCACTGGGCCGACAAGCAAAAGCCGCTCGAGGAGGTGGCGGGCTCATTCGGTGTGTTTCCAGAAACGGTCCGTGCGCCGCCGCTCGTTCCTGAAGCGATTGACGAAGAAGCGCAGGCTTCGGCTGAGCAAGTGAGCGCCGTCGAAGTTTCCGCGCGGTTTCCTCTGCTCCAGAGGATCGCCGCGTATCGTCCGAGACGCCGTGGGCGCTCGCGCGAGAGAGCTGCATAAGCTCCGCTATCGCGGCGGCGGTGAAAGTCTACCGCTCCGCCCGCCCGATCACCGCCATCAGCTCCGCGATCTTCTCGCGCTGATCGGCCTTGTCGCCGCTCGCGATCGCGTGCTCCACGCAATGGGCGACGTGGTCCTTCAGGATCTCTTCCTCGACCCGGCGGAGCGCAGCGCGCACCGCCGAGATCTGTGTCACGATGTCGATGCAGTAGCGGTCTTCCTCTACCATTTTCGACAGGCCGCGAACCTGGCCCTCGATCCGGCCGAGACGTTTTCCGACGGATGCCTTGATGTCCTTGCGCATGACGCCTATATACCCCTACCGGGTATCGGTTGCAAGACCGAGCACAAGGCGGGAGCATGGAAATGAGCGACGCGGATCACGGGCATCATCATAACGGACAGACGCACGGCGGATGCGGATGTTCCAGCAAGGCGGCCGCCCCTCCCGCGCCTGCGACCTCCTCATGCTGCGGCGGCCATTCCGGCCATGATCACGGCCATGACGCCGCCGCGACAAAGGTTCTCGATCCCGTCTGCGGCATGACGGTCGATCCCGCGACCTCGAAGCATCGCTTCGAGCATCATGGCGAGACCTTTCATTTCTGCTCGGCCGGCTGCCGCACCAAATTCGCCGCCGATCCCGCCAAGTATCTCGCCAAGGAAAAAACACCCGAGCCCGAAATGCCGGCGGGCACGATCTACACCTGCCCGATGCATCCGCAGATTCGCCAGGTCGGACCCGGCAGCTGCCCGATCTGCGGCATGGCGCTGGAGCCGGAGGTTGCGAGCCTGGAGACGGGACCGAATCCGGAGCTCGCCGACATGACGCGGCGCTTCTGGATTGGCGGCGCCCTGGCGCTGCCCCCTGTCGTGCTGGAGATGGGCGGCCACCTCGCCGGGCCGCACAACTGGATCGACCCAACCTTGTCGAACTGGATTCAGCTCGTGTTCGCAACGCCCGTGGTGCTGTGGGCCGGCTGGCCGTTCTTCGTCCGCGGCTGGCAGTCGCTGCTGACGCGCAACCTCAACATGTTCACGCTGATCGCGATGGGCACCGGCGTCGCCTATGTCTACAGCCTGATCGGCACCATCGCGCCGCAGATTTTCCCCACCAGTTTCCGCGGCCATGAGGGCGCGGTCGCAGTCTATTTCGAGGCCGCCGCCGTCATCACCGTGCTGGTGCTGCTCGGCCAGGTGCTGGAGCTGCGCGCCCGCGATGCGACCTCTGGCGCGATCAAGGCGCTGCTGCAGCTCGCGCCGAAAACCGCGCGCCGCGTCGACGCCGATGGTAGCGAGCACGAGGTCGAAATCGACACGCTCCATGCCGGCGACCGCCTGCGGGTTCGTCCCGGCGAGAAGGTGCCGGTCGACGGCGTGATTCTCGAGGGCCGCTCCTCGCTCGATGAATCGCTCGTCACTGGCGAATCCATGCCGGTGACAAAGGAGGTCGACGCAAAGGTCATCGCCGGAACGCTCAATCAGTCGGGCAGCTTCATCATGCGCGCCGACAAGGTCGGGCGCGAGACGCTGCTGTCGCAGATCGTGCAGATGGTGGCGGATGCGCAGCGCTCGCGCGCACCGATCCAGCGGTTGGCCGATCAGGTCGCAGGCTGGTTCGTGCCGTCAGTGATTGCCGTCGCCATCGCGGCCTTCGCTGCCTGGGCCTGGTTCGGACCGGAGCCGCGGCTGGCCTTCGGCCTCGTCGCCGCCGTCAGCGTGCTGATCATCGCCTGCCCCTGCGCACTGGGCCTGGCAACCCCGATGTCGATCATGGTCGGCGTCGGCCGCGGCGCGCAGGCCGGCGTCCTGATCAAGAACGCCGAGGCGCTGGAGCGGATGGAGAAGATCGACACGCTGGTGGTCGACAAGACAGGCACGCTCACCGAAGGCAAGCCCAAGGTGGTCGCGATCGTGCCGGCCTCCGGCTTCGCCGAAGACGACATCCTGCGGCTTGCAGCCAGCGTCGAGCGCGCCAGCGAGCATCCGCTCGCCGACGCCATCGTGCGCGCCGCAAAGGAGAAGCAGCTCGCGCTGGGCCAGGTCGAACAGTTCGATTCGCCGACGGGCAAGGGCGCGACCGGAAAGATCGACGGCAAGACCATCGTGCTCGGCAACGCGAAATATCTGACGTCGATTGGCATCGACACCAAGCCGCTCGACAGCGAGGCCGAACGCCTGCGCGGCGACGGCGCGACCGTCATCAACATGGCGATCGACGGCAGACTTGCCGGCCTGTTCGCCATCGCCGATCCGGTCAAGGCTTCGACCCCGGAGGCGCTGAAGGCACTCGCCACTGAGGGCATCAAGGTGATCATGTTGACCGGCGATAACAGAACCACGGCCGAAGCGGTGGCCCGCCGGCTCGGCATCGCCGATATCGAGGCCGAGGTGCTGCCGGACCAGAAGAGCGCGGTGGTGGCCAAACTGCAGAAGGCCGGCCGCAGCGTCGCGATGGCCGGCGACGGCGTCAACGACGCGCCGGCGCTGGCGGCGGCGGAGGTCGGCATCGCCATGGGCACCGGCACTGACGTGGCGATGGAAAGCGCCGGCGTCACGCTCCTGAAGGGCGATCTCACCGGCATCGTGCGGGCGCGAAGACTGTCGCAGGCGACGATGAGCAATATCAGGCAAAACCTGTTCTTCGCCTTCATCTACAATGCCGCCGGCATTCCGATCGCCGCCGGGATCCTCTATCCGGCCTTCGGCCTGCTGCTGTCGCCGATCATCGCGGCAGCGGCGATGGCGCTGTCCTCGGTGAGCGTGGTCGGCAACGCGCTGCGGCTGCGCGCGACGCGGCTGTGAGGAAGCTACGTAGCTCGCGCGGAAGGACGAGCATCGCCACGGGTAGCTTGCGCTAGTGGAGTGCCGCGTTTTCCCTCTCCCCTTGTGGGCCCCTTGTGGGAGAGGGTGGCTCCCACAAGGGGAGAAGGACGAAGGAGACGCTACGCCGCCTTCGCCTCCCGGCCTGGCAAGCCGGCTCGCGCGAGGCCGCCGTAGAGCTGCTCGTTCGGCATCTCCTCCCGCAAGATCTTGCGCACCGCGATCAGCTTCTCGAGATCGATGCCGGTCGCGAAACCCTTGCTCTCGCACAGGAACACGAGGTCCTCGAACACGACATTGCCGGTCGCGCCGGGGGCGAAGGGGCAGCCGCCCAGGCCGCCGAGCGATCCGTCGAGGATGCGAACGCCTTCGTCCAGCGCCGCGGCGGCGTTGGCGATGCCCATGCCGCGGGTGTCGTGCAGATGGATGCAGATCGGCTTTTTGCCTGCGAGCTTGACCGCGGCGCGCGACAGGTCAGCCACCTGTTTCGGCCCGGCATAGCCGACGGTGTCGGCGATCGCGACAAAATCGACGCCGGCCTCGAGGCACTTGTCGACGAGGCGCAGCACCTCCTTCGGATCGACCGCACCGGTGATCGAGCAGCCCAGCGCCATCGAGATCGCCGCGTTCACCAGCGGCTTGTGGGCGCTGGCATCGCGCAGCTCGCAGAGCCGCTTGATGTTGGCGATCGCCGAATCGCGCGAGCGATGCGCATTGGCCTGGCTGTGCTCCTCCGTCGCCGACACCACCGAGGCGATCTCGCCGACGCCTGATTCCAGCGCCTCGTTGACCCCGCGCTCGTTGAGCGCCAGCGCAATGCCATGAGCGCCGGGAAGGCTTGCCACCGTCGCGATGACATCGCGGACGTCGACGAATTGCGGAAAGGTCTTGGCCGGCAGGAACGAGCCGATCTCGAAATGCCTGACACCGGTGGCGTATTCCTCGCGCAGCCAGCGCTGCTTGGCTTCGGTCGATGGAAATGTCTTCACGAGCTGGAGCCCGTCGCGCAGGCCGACTTCGCGCAAGGCAATGCGATCCCCAGAGTAAATGGCCTCGATCCGGCTCATGCGCGCCTCCCAGCGGCTTTTGACGTGACATCGTTGCTGTCGATCTCGCCGCGAACCGCCGAGGTGTCGGCGCCAAGCGGCGCGACCTTGAGGCCCTCGCCGAGATGATCACCGTTCCACTCGATCGGCAGCGTCGGCACGTGGAACGGCTTGCCGTCGGCGGTGACGTTGGTGACGAGCCCGCCCGGCCGCAGCACATGCGGATCGGTCAGGAGATCCTCGGGTCGGTTGATCGGCGAGAAGCAGATGTTGAGCGCATCCAGCTTTCGCGACAGCTCGGCCACGTTCCACTGCCGGATGATCCCGGCCACGCGCGGCAGAATCCGCGGACGCGCGAGGATGCGGTCGGTGGTGGTGCGCAAGCTGGGATCGTCGAGAAACTCGTTCAAGCCGAACTCGCGGCAGAACGCCTGCCAGTGGCCCTCGGTCACCACGCCGATGAAAATACGGCCGTCGCCGGCGACATCGAAAATGTCGTAGATCGGCCAGGCGTGCTCGCGCTCCGGCATCGAGCGCGGCTTGTTGCCGGTCATCTCGTATTCGACCATGTGCTGGGCGACCAGGAACAGGCAGTTCTCGAACAAGCCGATGCGGATGTCCGCGCCCTCGCGCTTGCCGCCGCGCTTCTGATAGAGCGCCGCGAGAACCGCGATCACGCCGAACATGCCGCCCATGATGTCGTTGGCGGAGGAGCCGACGCGCTGTGGCTTCTCCTTCGTGCCGGTCATGGCGGCCAGCCCCGACATCATCTGCACGACCTCGTCGAGCGCGGGACGATGCTCATAGGGACCGGAGAGGAAACCCTTGTGGCCGGCGATGATCAGATGCGGATGGCGACGTCGCAATTCCTCGGCGCCGAGCCCCTGCTTCTCGAGCAGGCCGTCGCGAAAATTCTCCAGGAACACATCGGCCGTCTCCAGCAGCCGGTGCATGGTGTCGCGATCATCAGGCTGCTCGAAGTCCAGCACCACGCTGCGCTTGCCGCGGTTGAACAGCGGGAAGAACGCGGTGCCCATGCCGCCGAGGGAACGCGTCTTGTCGCCGGCGGGCGGCTCGACCTTGATCACCTCGGCGCCTAGCTGCGCGAGGATCATGCCGCAGGTCGGGCCCATGACCATGTGGGTCATCTCGACGACCCGCACGCCTTCGAGCGGCAATCCGGTCTCAGCCATCCGTCACTCCCTGTCGGTTCGGTCAAAGACTAGGTCTTCACAAGCCTTCTTAAAAATATAATCTGTCGAAGAATGCCTTCGCAGATCTAGAACGTTGGCCCGCCCATGGATTCGCGCCAGCTCCGCTATTTCATTGCCGTCTACGAGCAGCGGAACCTGTCGCGCGCCGCCGATCAGGTGAATGTCGCGCAATCCGCGCTCAGTCATCATATCTCCAACCTGGAAGCCGAGTTCGCAACGCCCCTGTTCGAGCGCAAGTCGCGCGGCATGGATCCGACCGCGGCCGGTGAGCGGCTCTACGAGCACGCCCGCATCATCCTGCGCGCGATGGCGGAGGCCGAGACCGAGGTGCGCGAGGGCGCACGCGTCATTGCCGGCGAGATCTCGATCGGCATGGCGAATTCCGGCGTCAAGGCGATCGGCGTCGAGCTGATGCGCACGGTGCTGACGAAATATCCAAAACTCAAGCTGTCGCTCACCGAGAGTCTTTCGGGCGCAACGCTGATGCACCTGATGGTCTCCAATGTCGACCTCGCGCTGGTCTACAATCCGCCGTCCGAGAAGGAGCTGATCACCGAGGCCGTCCTCGAAGAGGAGATGTTCCTGGTCGGCATTCCCAAGCTGGTCGGCAAGGGCAAGGCGCCGATCCGTTTCGAGGAGCTGAGCCGGCTGCCGCTGATCCTGCTGCGCTACGGCCTCGGCCTGTCCTCCCGCGCGCTGCTCGACGATCCCGTGCTGCTCAAGCGGCTGGAGGGCGGCGCGATCCTGCACGCCAACTCGATCACCGGCATGACCGGTGCGCTGGTGGAGGGGCTCGGCTGCACCATCGCCACCAAACTGTTCGCACGCGAGGAGCTGGCGGCCGGTCGGCTGATCGCGCGCAAGGTGGTCGAGCCGAAATTGACCCGCACGCTCTATCTCTGCCGCCTGCGCAACCGCCCGATGACCTACGCGATGGAAGAGATGCGCCGCTTGATGCTGTCGCTGATCGCCGAACAGGTGCGCAGCGGTGGCTGGCAGGCGACGCTGGCGGGGTGATGGGCGGTCAAGCCCTTCGGCGTCATGCCGGGCTTGACCCGGCCATCCACGCCTTGCCAGGCAGCTCGACGAACGTGGATGCCCGGGACAAGCCCGGGCATGACGACAATCTTGCGGGGTGACGTAAAGAAGGACCGTGTTCGCGTTTCTCGAACGCTCCCTTCGATATGTTCTTCTGGATTTCCGGCGTCACCCCGCCAACATGGCGCGGTCCGGCAGAGCTTACCGAAAATCCCAGAGATGAGCCGCCGGGAACCGCGCGCGGGTCCGCGCGCCATGGGAGGACATCATGAGCGTTGTCGGCATCGACACTGGCTTTGAGCTCGGCGCTGCACCATCAGGACCTGACGAGATCTCGCGGCGGCTCGAGGCGATGCCGGCGACGGGCCATGTCTGGAAGCTCGTCATCCTGCTTTCGCTCGGCGGCTGTTTCGAAATGTACGATCTGTTCCTGACCGGCTACATCGCGCCGGGCCTCAGCCGCAGCGGATTGCTCTCCACGACGACGCAAGCCTTCTTCGGCTTCTCCGGCATCGGCGCCTTCGTCGCCGCGACCTTCGCCGGCCTGTTCGTCGGCACCTTCTTCCTCGGCTTCCTCGCCGACCGTTTTGGCCGCCGCGCGATCTTCACCTATGCCCTGCTCGCCTACACCACCGCGTCCGTGATCATGGCCTGCCAGACCTCCTCCGGAGGTCTTCTGCTGTGGCGCTTCCTCGCCGGCATCGGCATCGGCGTCGAGATCATCACCATCGATGCCTATATCACCGAGCTGGTGCCGAGCCGGATGCGCGGACGCGCCTTTGCGGTGAACCAGTCGATCATGTTCATCGCCGTGCCCGTCGTCGCCTTTCTTGCCTGGTGGCTGGTGCCGCTCGCGCCTTACGGCGTCGAGGGCTGGCGCTGGGTGGTGCTGATTGGCGCCGCCGCCAGCATGATCATCTGGGTGCTCCGGCTGTTCGTGCCCGAAAGCCCGCTTTGGCTGGCGCGCCACGGCCGCACCGAGGACGCCTTCCGGATTCTCGCAACGTTGGAAGCCGGAGGCGGCGGCGCGGCACCCGGCGCCTCAGCTTCGCCCGCGCGGCCGGCGGCACAGACGACCGCACGCGTCGCCTTCGCCGATCTGTTCCGTCCGCCCTATGTTTCGCTCGTCGTCCTATTCATGGTGTTCAACCTCTGCCAGGCCTTCGGCTTCTACGGCTTTGCCAATTGGGTGCCGACGCTGCTGGTGGAGAAAGGCATCACCGTCACCAAGAGTCTGCAATATTCCTTCATCGTCGCCTTCGCCTATCCGATCGCGCCGCTACTCGCCGCGAGCTTCGCCGACAGGTTCGAGCGCCGCTGGATCATAGCCGGCGCCTGCATCGCCATCATCGTGTTCGGAATGGCGTTCGCGCAGCTGACCGCGCCGGCGTTGCTGATCGTCTGCGGCGTGCTGCTGACGGCCTGCAACACCACGATGTCTTACGCCTATCACGCCTATCAGACCGAGGTGTTTCCGACCCAGATCCGGACTCAGGCCTCCGGCCTGGTCTATTCGATGAGCCGGCTCTCCGCGACGTTCTCGGGCTTCATCGTGGCCTACATGCTGAAGCAGGCCGGCGTCACCGGCGTGTTCGGCCTGATCACCGCGGCGATGCTGATCGTGGTGGTCGCCATGGCGCTGTTCGGCCCCGACGTCCGCGGCAAGGCGCTGGATACGGTGTAGCGCGGACGCCGCAGGTCCCTTGACGCAGGTCCCTTGCCGAAGCGCGCCGGGGTGTCTACCTCTCGCTGATGATTTCGTGAGAGGTTCCCATGCTGGATGCCGCCGTCAAGGCGCTGTCGCAAATGATATCGCCGCCGATGCGGTCGATCCTGTGGCGATCGATCGGGCTGGCGCTGGTGCTGATATCAGTGCTGGCGATCGGGTTGCAGCGGCTGCTGAGCTGGTTCGCGACCTATGGCGAGGTCTGGCTGGAGGGCCTGCTGGGGCCGAGCTGGCATTCGTCGCTGGAGGTACTGGCCTGGATCATCTCGATTGCGGCCGGTTTCGGCGTCGTGTTCGGCAGCGTATTCCTGATGCCAGCGATCACTTCGCTAGTGGCGAGCTTCTTCGTCGACGACGTCGCCGACATGGTCGAGCGCGAATGTTACCCCGCCGAACGGCCGGGCAGGGCGCTGCCGTTCAACCAGGCCATCCTCGAAGGCATCAAGACCGCGCTGCTCACCATCGTGGTCTATCTCGCCGCGTTGCCGCTGGTATTTCTGGCCGGCGCGGGTTTCCTGATCTTCTTTCTCGCCGCGGCCTGGCTGCTCGGCCGTGAATATTTCGAGCTTGCCGCGATGCGCTTCCGCTCGCCTGAAGATGCCAAGGCGATGCGGCGCGACAATGCTGCGACCATCTTCACCGCCGGCCTGTTCATTGCCGCCTTCGTCTCGATCCCGATCGTCAACCTGGCGACGCCGATCTTCGGCATGGCCTTCATGGTCCACATGCACAAGCGCCTGTCCGGCCCGCGATCCGAGCTGATCGAACCGGCCCGGCAGGTGCGGTGATTGTGCGATCCAAGTGATCGGTGCGCTCCCTCCCCCGCTTGCGGGGGGACAATCCCCTAGAGGAAAGAGCCCTCACCCGCACCTTCGGCGCGACCTCTCCCGCAAGCGAGAGAGGTGTCCGGGCGCTACGCGACTTTGACCCCACACTTCCGCAACACCGTCTTGGCGAAGCCGAACGGCGCGGGCGTAAACGGGCCCGGCGGCGCGCGGGTGATCAAGGCGATGAAGCCAAGCGCGGCCACCGCCATCCAGAAGCACAGCCAGAAGCCGTCGATATAGGCGAGCACATTGGCCTCGCGCGCGACGAAGCTCGCAAGCGTGCCAACCGCGCGCGCCGGCGCCGAGCCGGCGCCATGAGCGGCGAAGTGACCGGCGAGCTGCTTCAGGATCCGCACCACATCGACGTCGCCGATTTCGAGGTTCTGGCCGAGATAGAAGGAATGGATCTGCTCGCGGACGCGCAGCCACGTTCCCATCAGCGCCACGCCAATTTCGGCGCCGCCGAGCCGCATGATCTGGATGTAAGCGGCAAACGAGGTGGCGCGGCTCGGGTCGGAATTGGACAGCGCGATGATGATGAGCGGCAGAAGCGTGGTCGCCTGTCCGACAGATTGCAGCAGCGCGATGCCGACGAAATCCTCGCGCGCCCAGTCATGGGTGAGCTGGGTACCCCAGAGACTGGCCGCGGCGAAGCACGCAAACCCCACCACCGCCACCGTGCGCGCATCGAAATGGCGCAGCAGCCAGATCGAGACGGGCACCAGAACGAACATCGGCAGCGCGCCATAGGTGAGCAGCAACAGCCCGCTCTGCTCCGGCCTGAGCTGGCCGACAGTACCGAGGAAGTTGGGCACCAGCGACGCATTGGACAGCGAGGTCAGGGTGTAGAGCAGGATCACCACGAGCGACAGGCAGATATTGCGCGAGAACAGCACGTTCACATGCGCCCAGGGTTGCCGCACCAGCGACTCGTTGACGATGAAGGTGGCGAACAGCACGCCGCCGCCCACCAGCAGCGCCATGACGGTGCCGGAGCCCAGCCAGTCCAGGCGGTTGCCCTGGTCGAGGCCGGCATAGATCATCGAAACCCCTGCGCCGAGCAGCAGCATGCCGCCCCAATCGGCCTCGCGCAGCAGCGCGCGGTTCACCTGATCGTTCGGCGTGCCCAGATAGACCATCAGGCCCATCAGCGGCGCGATCACGACGCCCTGCCAGTACAACCATTGCCAGCCGAGATGATCGACATAGAAGCCGACCAGTGAAGTCGATGAGTCCAGTGCGAAGCCGACGCGGATCGAATAGAGCGCGATCGCCGGCAGCCACCAGCGGATCGGCAGATTGCGAAACACGATCATCAGCGTCGCCGGCACGAAGGTGCCGAGCAACAGGCCATGCACGACGCTGAGTGCGATCAGCGCCGGATAGTCGCGCACGAACGGGATGATCAGCGAGACGAGCGCGTAGACCACGCTGGGGATGCCGAGCACCCGGCGCAGGCCAAATACCGTCGCAAGCCACGCCACCGCCGGCGCGATGAAGATCTGCGAGCCGATGCCGGCGGTGGAGAGCCAGGCGCCTTCGTCGAAGGAGAGTCCGAACGCACCTCGCAAGTCGGGCAGGCCGACCGTGGTCAGCCGGCTGTCGAAATTGGCGAGGAACGAGCCGAGCAGCACCGCCGCGACGGCGAACAGAGGCTGCGGCGCGATGCCGCCGCGCGAGACGGGGCCGCGGCCGGCATCGTCATTTTCCGCCATTCGCATCTTTCGTGTCGATGCGGGTGACGACCGACATGCCGGGCACGAGCCGCGTCAGCAAAGGCTGGTTGTCATCGAACCGGATGCGGACTGGAATGCGCTGCACGACTTTCGTGAAATTGCCGGTGGCATTATCGGGCGGCAGCAGCGCGACCTGCGCGCCGGTCGCGGGCGCGATGCGCTCGACCTTGCCGTGGAGCTTCTCGCGCGGGAAACTGTCGATCGTGATCTCGACCGGCTGGCCCGGCGCAACATGCGTGAGCTGCGTCTCCTTGTAGTTCGCGATCACATAGACCTTCGGCAGCGGCACCACGTTGATGAGATTGGTGCCGATATTGACGTAGTCGCCGGGCTGCACCTGTCGCTCGCCGACGACGCCATCGAACGGCGCCGTGATCCTGGTGTAGCCGAGCTTCAGCTTCGCGCTCGCCAGCGTCGCCTTGGTGGCGTCGAGATCGGCGGCGCGCTGCTTCTTGGTGCCTTGCAAAACTTCGAGCTGATGCTGCTGGGCTGCGATCACGGCCCGGCTGGCGCGCACATCGGCCTGCGCCTTGGCAAGGCCCGCGACCGCCTGCTCGAGCCGCTGCCGCGTGCCGGCGTCGGTCTGCGACAGCGATTGCTGACGCTCCTGCTCCTGCCTGGCTTCGACCTCCAGCGCCTCCGCCGAGAGGCGCGAGGCTTCGGCTTGCGCGATGGTCGCATATTGCAGCTCGATCTGGTTGGAGAGGTTGTCCAGCACGGCTTGCGCTGATGCCACCGCCGCCTCGGACTGAGCGACCTGCGCCTCGTAATCGGCGGGATCGATCTGGATCAGGAGATCGCCGGCCTTGACGCGCTGGAAGTCGGTCACTCCGACAGTCAGCACCTCGCCGGATACACGGCTCGCAAGCCGCGTCAGGTCGGCGCGCACGTAGGCGTCATTGGTGGTCTGGACCACTTCATTGCCGACCCATTCGTCGAAGCGCAGTGTCGCCAGCGCAACGAAGGCGAGCGCGACGATCACGGCGAACAGCGGAATGGCGAGCCGGCTCCAGAGCGAACTCACCGGCCGCTGTGTCGGCTTGGGCGGCGGGGCCGGTGCAACGGCAGGTGGCGGCACGATTTGTTCTTGTTGACTCACGGATAACCCCAAACCACTTCGCCTTGACCATCGTCATTCCGGGGCGATGCGAAGCATCGAACATCTCGAGATTCCGGGTCCGGTCCTTCGGTCCGTCCCGGAAAGACGGAGCACTCTCACTCACACCGTCTTCTCGGGCCACCGGCAGAGGTCGTTGATCAAGCAGACGTCACAGCGCGGCTTGCGCGCAAGGCAAGTATAGCGGCCGTGCAGGATCAGCCAATGATGAGCGTGCAGCATGAACTCGGCGGGGATCACCTTTTCGAGACCAAGCTCGACGTCGAGCGGAGTCTTGCCCGGCGCGAGCCCGGTACGATTGCCGACGCGGAAGACATGCGTGTCGACCGCCATGGTGTGCTCGCCAAAGGCCATGTTGAGCACGACATTGGCCGTCTTGCGTCCCGCGCCCGGCAGCGACTCGATCTCGGCGCGCGTGCGCGGCACCTCGCCGCCGAAATCGCTGAGCAGCTTGGCCGAGAGAGCGATCACGTTCCTGGCCTTGGTGCGGTAGAGGCCGATGGTCTTGATGTAGTCGCGCAAACGTTCCTCGCCGAGGTCGAGCATCTTCTGCGGCGTGTCGGCGACTTTGAACAATTCCCGTGTCGCCTTGTTGACCCCGGCATCGGTCGCCTGCGCCGACAGCACGACGGCGACCAGCAGCGTGAAGGGATTGATGTGCTCGAGCTCGCCTTTCGGCTCGGGATTGGCCTTGCGGAAACGGCTGAAGACCTCGTGGATCTCCGCGGGCGTCCAGGGCTTGATAGCCTTGAGCGATTTCTTCGCGGGCGCCGATTTTTTGGCGGGCCTGGGCTTGGCGGCCTTTGCCTTTTTCTTCGGCACGGCCGCTTTGCGTTGGGCCGGCTTGCGGGTGATTTTCGCCATGATCGGGATATACTGAGAGACGATGAGCACAGGCAACGAAATTGAGCGCGAGAATGAGCAGCAGATCTTTTCCGCGCTGCTGACGCCGCATCGCTCGCTCAATCGCACCGGTTTCCTCGCCGTGATGCTGTTCCTGAGCGTCGTCAGCTTCGCCACCGGCATTGTGTTCCTGATGAAGGGCGCTTGGCCGGTGCTCGGCTTTTTTGGGCTCGACGTGCTCGTGGTGTGGTGGGCCTTCAAGGTCAATTTCCGCACCGCCCGGGCGCGCGAGGAGATCACGGTCACGACCTCGGAATTGCGCGTGCGGCGTATCAGCCATCGCGGTCAGGTCGCCGAATTCACCTTCAATCCGCTCTGGGTCCGCCTCGACATGGAGGTCGACGAGGACTTTGGCATCGAGCATCTCTATCTGATCTCGCGCGGCCACCAGATCCAGATCGCCAGGTTCCTCGGACCGGATGAAAAGGCAAGCTTTTACAAAGGCTTGATTGAAGCGCTCAATGCCGCCAAACGGGGCCCGACCTACAACCCGATCACCTGATCGGCGGATCGGAAATCGGGTGGTTTCGACCCGGCGCCGCGCCTACATTTCCACTCATGATGACACTCGCCATACATGACCAGCGCCTGGCCAGGCCGGGCTCCCAGACCGCCGCGCTGCGCGACTACGATTCGGTGCGCCGGGCGATCGCCTTCATCTCGGAAAACTGGCGCGCGCAGCCGACCATCGAGGCGATGGCTGATGCGGCCGGCGTCACGCCGGATGAGCTGCACCATCTGTTCCGCCGCTGGGCCTCGATCACGCCGAAGGCCTTCATGCAGGCGCTGACGCTCGACCACGCCAAGGGACTGTTGCGGGATTCCGCGAGCATCCTCGACGCGGCGCTCGACTCGGGTCTGTCGGGTCCTGGCCGGCTGCACGATCTCTTCGTCACGCACGAAGCCATGTCGCCGGGGGAATGGAAGAACGGCGGCGCGGGGCTCACCCTGCGCTACGGCTTCCATCCCTCGCCCTTCGGCACCGCGATCGTGATCGCGACCGATCGCGGCCTGTCAGGCCTCGCCTTTGCCGATCACGGTGAGGAGCAGGCCGCGCTCGCCGACATGACGCGGCGCTGGCCCAACGCCACCTATGTCGAAGACCACGAAGGCACCGCGCCGCTGGCGGCACGCATCTTTGACACCAGACTGTGGCGGCCGGACCAGCCATTGCGCATCGTGCTGATCGGCACCGATTTCGAAGTGCGGGTGTGGGAGACGTTGTTGAAGATTCCGATGGGACGCGCGGTGTCCTATTCGGACATTGCCTGCAACATCAAGAGACCGAAGGCCTCGCGCGCCGTCGGCGCGGCCGTCGGCAAGAACCCGGTCTCCTTCGTCGTGCCCTGCCACCGCGCACTCGGCAAGAGCGGCACGCTCACCGGCTATCACTGGGGCATCACCCGTAAGCAGGCGATGCTGGGCTGGGAAGCCGGGCAGCTGGGGATGCAGTAGGCGAGATGCCGTTGCTGCGTGGGGTGGGTTAGCCGAAGGCGTAACCCACCTCTTTGATTTCCCCAGTGATCGTGGTGGGTTACGCCGAGCAGATGCGCTTCGCGTATCTACTCGGCTAACCCACCCTACGAGACCGTCGTCAGCCCGCCAGATCCAGCTTCGAGGCGACCGTCGAATCCGCGTTCAGCCGGTAGATGATCGGCACGCCGGTCGCGAGCTCGCGCTTCAGAATGCCTTCGGGCGAGAGCTTTTCCAGCACCATGATCAGCGCGCGCAGCGAGTTGCCGTGGGCGGCCACCAGCGTGCGCTTGCCGTTGAGCACGCCCGGGAGAATCTCCTGCACGTAGTACGGCAACGCGCGCGCCAGCGTGTCCTTCAGGCTTTCGCCGCCGGGCGGTGGCACGTCGTAGGAGCGGCGCCAGACATGCACCTGCTCCTCGCCCCATTTCTTGCGGGCGTCGTCCTTGTTGAGACCGGAGAGATCGCCATAGTCGCGCTCGTTCAGCGCGAGATCCTTCGAAGTCGGCAGGCCCTGCTGGCCGAGCTCGGCGAGAATGAGATCGAGCGTGTGCTGCGCGCGCGTCAAGACCGAGGTGAAGGCGACGTCGAACACGAGCCCTTGTGCCTTGAGCTTGCGCCCGGCTTCCTGGGCTTCCTTCACACCGAGCTCGGTGAGGTCAGGATCCTTCCAGCCGGTGAACAGGTTCTTCAGATTCCATTCGCTCTGGCCGTGGCGCACGAGCACGAGAAGACGTTCGCTCATTGACTGCTTTCCGTTCGCTAATTTGGTTAGATGTCGGCGAGGCCGAGCACGTCGGCCATCGAGTAGTGCCCTGGCGCTTTGCCATGCGCCCACATCGCCGCCTTCAGCGCGCCATGGGCGAACAGCATGCGATCCTCGGCCTGATGCGACAGCGTCAGACGTTCGAACGGGCCGAGAAAAGTCACGCTGTGATCGCCGGCGACGGTACCACCGCGCAAGGAGGCAAAGCCGATCGCGCCCGGCTTGCGCGCGCCGGTGATGCCGTCGCGGCCGCGCTCCGAATGCGCCTCGTCGAGCGGGATGCCGCGACCGCTCGCCGCCGCCTGGCCCAGCATCAGCGCGGTGCCGGAGGGCGCATCGACCTTCATGCGGTGATGGGATTCGACGATCTCGATGTCGAAGCTCTCGTCGAGCGCCTTGGCGACGCGCTTGACCACCGCGGCGAGCAGATTGACGCCGAGGCTCATATTGCCTGACTGCACCACGACCGCGCGGTTGGTGACACTCTTGATCACGGCATTATCCGAGGCCGAAAGCCCGGTGGTGCCGATGACATGAACGAGGCCACGCTCAGCCGCAATCGCGATATTGGCGATGGTCGCGGCCGGCACGGTGAAATCCAGGATGCCGTCGGCGTCCTTCGACATCGCCCAGAGGTCGGCGGAGAGCTTGATGCCATTGGCCGGCAGGCCCGCGAGCACGCCGGCATCCTTGCCGAGCAGCTCCGAACCCGGCGCCTCCAGGGCGCCCGCCAGCACCGCACCTTTGCTCTCGGCAATCGCCCGTACCAGCGCGCGGCCCATCCGGCCGCCGGCTCCGGCTACAATCAAGCGCATGTCTGACATGATGTGATCCTCTCAGCTGCGTTGTAGCGGCGGGATGCAGTTCCGGCAACCGAGGGGGACTGGTGAGGGCGATTCCACGTTCACCGTCATTCCGGGATGGTCCGAAGGACCAGGCCCGGAATCTCGAGATTGTCAGGTGCGCAATTGCGCACCATAGTTCGGCTCTGCGAGCCGCCCCGGAATGACAGCGGGCCTCAACCGTCCTGCGGCTGCGGGCCGTCATAGCCCTCGATGATGATGAGGTCGGCGATCGAGTGCGGCTGCCGCACCTTGATGTTGGCCTGGTATTCCGGCGAGTTGTAGCAGGCGATCGCGGTCTGGTAGTCCGGGAATTCGATGACGACGTTGCGGGTGCGGCTGGCGCCCTCGACGGTGGTGAACTTGCCGGCGCGAACGACGAAGCGACCGCCCCACTTCTTGAAAATGGGACCGTTGGCGACGGCATAGGGCTTGTAGCCCTCGTCATTGCTCACATCGACGCGGCCGATCCAGTAGCCTTTTGCCATTGGTCTTCTCCCTGTGGTGTTGGTTAGGCAAGTGCCCGGGCGATCTCGGCCTGGATGGCGTCAGCCGCAGCCCTGGGGTCAGCAGCTTCCACCACAGGACGCCCGACGACGAGATAATCGGCGCCCGCGCTGATCGCGCGACCCGGTGTCATGATGCGCTTCTGATCGCCGGTTGCCGAGCCCGCCGGACGAATACCGGGCGTGACCAGAGCCATCTGGTGGCCGATGATCTTGCGCAAGGCTCCGGCTTCTTCGGGCGAGGACACCAGCCCGTCGATGCCGAGCACCTGCGCCTGCTGCGCGCGCGCTTCGACAAGCTCGGAAACGCCGAGCCGGAAGCCTGCCGCGTGCAGATCGTCGTCATTGTAGGAGGTCAGCACCGTCGCGGCGAGGAGCTTCAGCTTGGAGCTGCCGCGCCCTTCGACGGCGCCCTTCATGGTCTGCGGATAGGCATGCACGGTGAGGAAGGTCGCGCCTGATTTGGTGATGCTCTCGACGCCCTGCGCGACCGTGTTGCCGATGTCGTGCAGCTTGAGATCGAGAAAGACCTTCTTGCCGCTGTCCGCAAGCTTTGCCACCAGCGGCAGCCCACCGGCATAAGCGAGGCGATAGCCGATCTTGTAGAAGGTGACGCTGTCGCCGAGCCTGGTGACCATCGCCTCCGCGGCCTCAACATTCGGTAGGTCGAGCGCGACGATCAGGCGGTCCTTCGGGGCGATTTCGGCTGGCGTCATGTCACCTCACATCATGCGTTGGGAAATGTCGATCAACTGCCGCACCAGCTCTTTCAACGCCGCGATATCGCCCTCGTTCTTCAACCTGTCCATATCGTCATAGGCCTGGTCGGCAAAAGCGAGCGTGAGCTGGCTGGCGATCACATTGGCGTGGCAGGAGGTCAGGATCAGGCGCAATGCCTGGAGTGCGCGGGCGGCACCTAACCGGCTCTGCGACGCACCGGCAAGCGCGAAGGCGCGGTTGCGGAACACGTCGCCGCGCGCCTCGTGCAGGTCGTGCACGCGGCTGACCCAGTCGATCGCATTCTTCAGCAGCGGCGGCACCGAGGCGTTGTACTCGGGCGAGACGATCAGCACGCCATGATGCGCACCGATCATGCGCTTCAGATTGATCGCATTTTTGGGCACGCCGGATTTGGCCTGGAGATCGCCGTCATAGATCGGCAGCGGAAAATCGGCGAGCGAGATGCGGGTGATTTCGACGCCGGCCCGGGCGAATTCATGCGCAGCAACCGCCGCCAGCTTCACGTTGTGCGAGCCGGTGCGGAGCGAACCAGGAATGACCAGGATTTTCGGGGCTGACATCCAATCCAATGCGTTCGGCGAAACGACCCCGCCGTGCATGGAAGAAAGCCGGCGGAATTAGTCCTTGCGATACACCCAGACGCGGGCCGGCGGAAGGTTCATCCAGATCCGTTCCGAGGCCTCTGTGGACACGCCGGGCAGCGATTTCGGGATCGGCGGCACCACCGCATAGG
>Ga0209758_1001740_pt1 | contig 24262 bp, 21 predicted proteins | sample AraplaMF_Col_mMF_FD_184258 | JGI IMG/M metagenome (GOLD analysis project Ga0209758, IMG submission 184258) | Arabidopsis root microbial communities from the University of North Carolina, USA - plate scrape MF_Col_mMF (SPAdes) (version 2) | ecosystem: Host-associated > Plants > Roots > Endosphere...
TTTACCGTCCCGAGCGTCGGCTGCTGTCGATCGGCTTCCGGGTCGAGACGGAGGAAGTCGATGCGGCCTGCTACGACCTGCTTGCCTCGGAGGCCCGTCTGACGAGCCTCTTCTCCGTCGCCAAGGGTGATCTGCCGACAGAGCATTGGTATAAGCTCGGCCGTCATGTCGTTCCGGTTGGACCGCGCGGCGCGCTGGTCTCCTGGTCCGGTTCGATGTTCGAATATCTGATGCCGCCGCTCGTGATGCAGGAGCGCAGCGGAGGCATTCTCAATCAGACCAACAATCTGATCGTTCTCGAGCAGATGAACTATGCGCGCAGCCTCGGCACGCCTTGGGGCATCTCGGAAGCGGCCTTCAACGCCCGCGACCACCAGATGAACTATCAGTACAGTAATTTCGGCGTGCCGACACTCGGCCTGAAGCGCGGACTCGGCCAGAACGCCGTTATCGCACCCTATGCCTCGCTGCTGGCGAGCCAGTATCACCCTGTTGCGGCGCTTGAAAACCTCAACAGGCTGAGGGCGGTCGGCGCGCTCGGCATGTATGGTTTCCATGATGCCGTCGACTTCACGACAAGCCGTGTGCCCGAGGGCAAGCAATGCGCTGTCGTCTACAACTACTATGCGCACCATCACGGCATGTCGATTGCCGCCGTCGCCAACGTCGCCTTCGACGGGCTGCTGCGGGAGCTCTTCCATGCCGATCCCGTGATCGAGTCTGCCGAACTGCTGCTGCAGGAAAAGGCGCCGCGCGACATTCCGGTCATGGCCTCCAAGCACGAGACCGATGCGCCGGCGACCATTCAGGGCGACCTGATGCGTCCGGAAGTACGCCGCCTGGAAGACCCGGCATCGCGCGAACGCGAATTGCTGCTGTTGTCCAACGGCCGCTATTCGACCATGCTGACGGCGACGGGCTCCGGCTACAGCCGCTGGAAAAACCTCTCCATTAACCGGTGGCGAGCCGATCCGACCGAGGACCGCTGGGGTTCCTTCGTCTTCCTGCGGGACACCGCATCGAACGAGTGGTGGTCTGCGACGGCAGAGCCGCGCTCGATCGCCAACGAGCATGTCCGCGTCAGCTTCAGCGACGACAAGGCGGAATTCATCAAGACCGTCGGCGAGCTGACGAGCGAAATGGAAGTCTTCGTCGCGAGCAATTATGATGCGGAAGGCCGCCGCCTGACGATCACCAACACTGGTACCGAAGACCGTGTTATCGAAGTGACCTCCTATATGGAGCCGGTCGCAACGCTCGATATCGTCGACACGGGCCATCCGGTCTTTGCCCGCATGTTCCTGAAGACCGAGATCGCCAACCGCGGCGATGCTATCTTCGTCGAGCGCCAGAAGCGCGGCCTGACCGATCCCGATGTCGCGATTGCCCAGCTCATCGTCGACACGTCCGGCGAAGATAGCCCGACGCAGTATGAAACCGATCGTATGCGCTTCCTCGGCCGTGGACGGACACTGACCGAAGCAGCGGCCTTCGATGCCGGTGCGGAACTCTCGGGCACCGACGGTTTCACCATGGACACCTGCGTGTCGCTGCGCCGGACGCTTCGTGTGCCGGCCGGCGAGAAGGTCAGCGTGACCTTCTGGACGATTGCAGGTGCGGATCGCGCCGAACTCGAGGCGGCGCTGGAGCACTATCGCCAGCCGGAAAGCTTCGCCCAGGGCCTCGTTCAGGCCTGGACGAGAACGCAGAGCCAGTTGCGCCAGATCGGCGTCAACTCGAAGGAGGCGGCCGCCTACCAGCGGTTTGCGCGCTATATCATCTATCCCGACATGGCGCTGCGTGCCGACGGCAAGGCGGTGCGCGAGGGCCTCAAGTCTCAGTCCGTCCTTTGGAGCGCGACGCTGTCAGGCGATGCGCCGCTGATGACGCTGCGCATCACCGACGAGCTTGGCACGGATCTCGTCAAGGAGTTGCTGCGCGCCCAGGGCCTGCTGCAATCGCGCGGCGTCGAGGTCGACCTCGTGATCTTCAACGAGTGCGCCGGCGAGGCTGCGACCGAGATGCAGCGCACCATCGACCAGCTTTGCGACGCGGCGCGCCACGCCAGTGAAGTGGCGGGCATCCAGCGCAACATCTATGTTCTGCGCAAGGATCTGACGACACCGGAAGCCTATGGCGCCATCATTGCCGCTTCGCGCGTCGTGCTGCGCGGCCGCGACGGCAGCCTCATCGACCAGTTGCAGAAGGCGCGTTCCATCTCCGGCTCGCCGGCGCTGCTTGGCCAGTGGGGCGATTCCACCCTCGTACCGAGAATGGCTCGCAGCACTGGCGCCCCGGCGCCAGCTGAAGGCGGCGATCTCGCCTTCTGGAACGGTTATGGCGGATTTGCAGCCGAAGGCAGCGAATATGTCATGCGCCTGTCGGGCGGTGAACAGACGCCGCATCCGTGGGTCAATATCATCGCCAATGAGAGCTTCGGCTTCCATGTCTCAGCGGAAGGCGCAGCCTTCACCTGGAGCCAGAACTCCCGCGACCATCAGCTGACGCCCTGGACCAACGATATGGTCACCAACCGACCGGGTGAGGCCTTCTATCTGAGGGATCTCGACCGCGGCTCGGTCATTGTGCCCTATGCGTCTCTGGCGCAGCGCTCCGACACGCGCTTTGAAGCGCGACATGGCCTCGGCTACTCGGTCTTCTCGACAGTTCAGGATGAAATCGCCCTGGAGGTCACGCAGACCCTCCATATGGAAAAATCGGTGAAGCTGACGCAGCTGCGCATTCGCAATGATGCGGGTGAGGCACGCAAGCTTCGTCTCTACGGTTATGCCGAATGGATCCTCGGCAACAACCCGACGAAGAGCAAACCCTTCGTTATCTCCAGCTTCGATCGCGAGAGTGGAGCGATCTTCGCGAGCAATCCGTTCAGCGTGAATTTTGGGACGCGTATCGCGGCCTTTGCGGCAAGTGAAACGCCATCGAGCGTTTCCACCAGCCGCCGCGAATTCATCGGCCGCCACGGAACGATCCAGCAGCCACGGACCGTCTCGGCGGGCTCGCGCCTCTCCAATGCCATGGATCTCGACGGCGATCCGGCAGCCGCCATGGCCTTCGATCTGACGATCGAGCCCGGCGAAGTGCGTGATATCTGCTTCTATATGGGCGATGGGGCCTCGCAGGAGGAAGCGTCGGCTCTCATTGCCGAGATCCGCTCCGTCAGCTTCGAGGACGTTCTCGGCCAGACCCGTGGTTTCTGGAAGAGCTTTACCGGCCGGACGCGTGTATCGACGCCGGATCAGCGGCTCGACTTCATGGTCAACAGCTGGCTGCCCTATCAGACCTATGGCTGCCGCATCATGGCCCGCACCGCCTTCTACCAGTCGAGCGGCGCGTGGAACCTGCGCGACCAGCTGCAGGATTCACTGGCCTTCCTGCTGCATTCGCCTGAGATCGCCCGCAAGCAGATCCTCAATACCGGTCGGCGCCAGTTCCCGGAAGGCGACTTCCAGCACTGGTGGCTGGCAGACAGCGGCGCCGGTGTGCGCACGAACATCTCCGACGATCCGGTCTGGCTTGCCTATGCGGTCGATCAATATTGCACGGCGACCGGCGATGCCGCGATCATGGACGAGATGCTGCCCTTCGTCGAAGGCGCGCAGCTCAGCCCCGGCCAATACGATGCTTTCCTGCAGCCGCGCGTTTCCGACGAGACCGCATCGCTCTATGAGCATGCCGCTCTAGGCCTGGATCTCGCGATCAAGCGCACCGGCGTCAATGGCCTGCCGCTGATGATGAGCGGCGACTGGTGTGACAAGATGGATCGTGTCGGCATGGCCGGACGTGGTGAAAGTGTCTGGCTCGGCTGGTTCCTGGCCGGTGCCTTGCGCCGCTTCATCGCCTACGCCGAAACCCGTGGTGACACCCAGCGTGTCGGCCGCTGGTCGGACCATCTGGCAAAGCTCAAGAACGCGATCGAAACGGCCGGCTGGGACGGCGAATATTACCGCCGCGGCTATTACGACAATGGCGCGCCGCTCGGCTCCAGTCAGTCCGAGGAAGACAAGATCGATTCGATCGCCCAGTCCTGGAGTGTGCTGTCGGGCGAAGGTAACCCGGAACGCAGCGAAATGGCGATGAAGGCCGTCCTCGACAAGCTCGTCGATGAAGAGGGCAAATTCATCCGTCTGCTGACGCCGCCTTTCGTCAAACCGGTCAACGATCCCGGCGTCATCAAGGCCTATCCGCCGGGTGTCCGTGAAAACGGCGGCCAATATACCCATGCCGCCACCTGGACTGTCCTTGCTCTCGCCCGAATGGGCCGCGGTGAAGACGCTTGGCGCGCCTTCGAAATGCTGAACCCGATCAATCACTCGCTCGATAAATCCTCCGCGGATGTCTATCGCATCGAGCCCTACGTGATTGCCGGCGACGTCTATGGCGAAGGCGGCCTCAAGGGGCGCGGTGGCTGGAGTTGGTATACCGGCTCGGCCGGCTGGTTCTACCGCGCGGCAATTGAGGGCATCCTCGGCATCCGCTCGGAGAACGGCCGCCTGCACGTCAAGCCGGTTCTTCCGGCCGGATGGGACGGCTTCTCGGCGGAGCTTGAACTGCCGAGCGGTAAATACCAGGTTTCCGTTTCGAAGGTGGACGCGGATCGCTGCTCTGTGACCATCAACGGCGCGGCGCTCGATGAACTGAGCGAGGGATATCTGCTGGAAGCCAATTGAGACCTTCCTGCGGGAGGGGGCAGATTGACTGGTGTCACTGCCCCCCGGCGATTGCCGCGATCTGCGTTATTCGATCCGTGGCAGAGTGAAGACAGCGCAGGGATCAGCGATGCCGCGTAACCGGTGTTCCCCCAGGGGAACCAGTTGTGTCGTAATCTGCGCGGCGAGTGCGCCTGATATGAGTACACGGTGGCCAAGCGACTTGCAGAGCCCTTCCAGCCGGCTGACCAGATTGACTGCGGGGCCGATGGCGGTGAAGTCGAGCCGGTCGGCCGCACCGACATTGCCCCAGAGCATCTCGCCGAAATGCAGTGCCACGCCGAACGGCAGCGGCGGCAGGCCTTGTGCTTGCCGCGCGGCATCGAGATGGGCCATGCCGGCACGGGCGGCCGCGACGGCGCGCAGGGAGGCCTCGCAGGCCTCACCAGGCGTGCCGGTAACGGGAAAGATTGCCAGAACACCGTCACCAATGAACTTCAGCACCTCGCCGCCGAAAGCGTGGACCGCTCCGGCAATACGATCGAACCACGCATCGAGAGTGGCGATCATAAGGGAGGGCTCCGTCGCTTCGGAGAGGGCCGTGAAATCGCGCAGATCAGCACAAAGCAAAGCGGCACGGATGGTTTCGCTGCTGCTGCGGCCGAGCATTCCGGCCTGCACCTGCGCGGCACTACGCCGACCGAGATAGGCCTCCAGCAGCGTTGTCAGCGCCGTTCGCGCGGTCAGAGCTGCCAGGGGTGCCGCCGCAAAGCGCGCGGTCTGGCGTAACCGATCCGCCTCGGCCGGACCGAACGGTCGGGTTCCGGCCCAGCCCAACATCGGACTGTCGGAGCCGCGGCCGATCTTTCCTTCGTGTATAGGTCCAAGCCCGGCAAGCCAGTCGCCCGCAGCCCTGTTGAGCGAGCTGCCGGCAAAGTCGAGCGCTTCGATGACTGCACCGGTCTCCGCCCGCCACAACCAGGTGCGGCGCGCAATGATCGGATGCGGAACGACAAGAGTGAGGGCACCGCCCGCAAGCGGCAGACCATCGGCAAGCAACTGCCTGCCAAGCTCGGCTATAAACTGTTCGGGGCTGGACGAGGCGCTGGCCTCATCGATCAGCCAGGCGAGTTGGGCGGGCAAATCCATCCCTCGATCATGCCATAGCGCTCAATTGATGTCAGCCAGGCGGCTGCCACAGCCAGACGTCGCCTCCCTGATGAATTCGTTTTCTCTTCAAATGAGAAGCTTGGTCATTTCCTGCCATGAAAGGAATCGGGCCCCGGGTCGCGTCCGGCCGCAACGATGCTCAATCGGCCAAGGTAGTGAGCCCAGCCCTCGGCATGGCCGGCGCATTGCTCGGCATTGGGCAGGCCGGTGTGCGTCAAACGCAAGAGCGTTCCGTCCGGCTGCTCGATCAGATCGATCTCGACCAGGCTCGACCCCGGCGGCACCACCTCGCTGCCATCCCAGCCGAAGCTATAGGCTAGGCGATGGACCGGCACCACTTCACGAAAAGAACCGCGAGCGAAACGTGCACCGGTCACGTTGACGAGATAGAGTCCTCCCGGCTGCGCCTCGATCTCTGCTTCTGTTCCCATCCAGCGCAGGATCTTTTCCGGATCCGTCAGCAGGGCGAATACTGCAGCAGGCGGCGCGGAAAGATGCGTTTCGCGGCGAACGACGAGGGCGTCTTGCATCGCTTTCTCCCAGTTTGGTCTGCACCGGCCGAAGGTATGACGCGGTATCCCGGATTATCTTAGGGGGAGGATCGTTCGCAGCAAGGGTGTCATGCGTTGCCAGCGCTTGAATTGTAGAGGCGCTCATCCTGAGAATTCACGTGGAGAAGGCCGCCGACCTCATACATGTCTGCCGCAGTCCGCCGTTGCGCTACGACGGATTTGCCTTCAGGAAGGCGATAAGGTCGTCGCTTTCGAAGCTCCAGAGTCCCCAGAAGCGCATCTTTGTTCCCGGGATTTTTCTGCTCGGGTTTGCCAGAAACTCCGCAAGCTCATGCTCGTTCCACACAAGCCCGTCTTCGCCGGCTTTCTTCAAGGCGGGAGAGTAGACGTAGTCGTCCATGATCGCTGCCCGCCGTCCCACGACACCCTTCAGAGAGGGGCCGAACGTACTTCTGGTGTCATCGACAATGTGACATGAAGAACAGGCCCGGAAAATTTTCGCACCACGATCTACGTCGGCCGCAAAACTGATGCCCGCTACTGAAGCTGCCGTGATCGCCCATACTATTGTTCTCAACATCGTTCTAGGTCTGGGCGTCGATCTTCGTGAGTTTGAAGAAGAACCGTCTTTCGTCGTCGCGCACGCACATCATGCCAGCCAACGTGTCATCGGCTACCCGTCTGAAGTGGTCGACGATCGGCTGCGCGTCGTAGATCATTGCAGCGCTTGCGATCTGCCCGGATGTCCGAACCTCCAGGGCGGCTGTCGTGCCTTTCGCGCGGAACGCCTTCTGAAAATGTGAAAACAGGTTTCGGGCAAGGGATGTCCGTCCCAACGGCGCAAGCCTGATCGCCAACCCGATAGGGGCGAAGCGCGGATCGATGGCCACGAGCCGCCCTGGAAGCCACTGAAAGAGCAGGGGGTCCGCCCGCCTGTCAGGATGGAAGCGCTTGCCGAACCATCGCAAATTCTCGAGAACGCCGTCCAGTGGATGTCCCGACGGAATGCCGGCACCTCTCCAAAGTCCGATCATCTCTATGGGATCGACAGGTTCGAGCGACTGGAACCAAGCCGACATGTCTTTCTGGAGGTCCGTCTGCACGGGTTCACCTTTTCTCATGATCACGCAGGAACGACATAGCGCTTGGCTGCGGAGATTCCGAGGGCCAATTCTCCGTCGCTATCCGGAACATTCGAGGTCCGTGCTGGTTGGACCGAATATGAAGAACACCAATCGCAAGACGGTGTCCGGCATAGTGGCGTTCATTGTCGCTTTCTCGCCCTGGCGTGGCGATAACAACCCGCGTTCATGCCCGAAAAGCCGCCGCGGGATACGCGGCCCGACATGCGATTGATCGGACGCAATGAGGCCGCTTATGACCAGACTCGACAAGCAACATCGCGAACATTCGCAGACACCTCCCGATGCTCCGGAAAACAAGGCCGGGCGCGGGCCGCCTATCAAGGAGTCGAGCGAGCAGGATGCCATAAGGCCAGGCATCAATGATCCCCGGCTGATGCCGATTGGCAAGCCAGGCATTCGCGTTCGTGAAGGGGAGCAATGACCTCCGTGTAGCTCGCAGCAGTTTGGCCTCTCGGGAACGGGGAGTGACACCAATGTGGACTTTGCGGCCAGTATCCCTGACCAGGCTTTCGATGCATCGCCTTTCCGGTAAGTCTCTCTTGTTTGGACTTGCCTTCGGGGTGCTCGTTGCCGGATCTCAGGCTGCCATGAGTCAGGCCGACAGCAAGGGGCGGCAACCGGAGTGTCAGGCGGATAGCCAGTCGTCAGCCGACAAAGATCGGCGGGCGGAGAATGGGAGATCGGAAAGCGAAATATCTCGGTGCAAAGGCGTACTGATGCCTCCACCGACTGGCGATCGCGGGTTGGTTGAACCGGCCCCATCCACCGACAACATGCCGGTCATCCGACCGGGCGACATCCCTCAACAGGTACCCGGACCCAAACAGCAGTAGAGGACGTATCTGCAATTTGGATTCCCACAAGATGTCGTCGTCACTTTCGATCATCAGCGCCAGACCGTCCTGCGCTCGCTCGACAAGCTAGCGGAGCAATTTCAGGGAGCCCGTCAGTGACCTCACCCATTTTGCCGGTCCTGCAAGACCCAGTCCATCGATCCCTTCTTCGCTGAGATCCCGGTCCGGAAAGCCGCGCTGATAGTCGGCATAGTCGTGCAGTGAGCGCGCAAAACCAGGGAACGGCACGATGGCGTGTTCCTCCTGCTGGCTCAGCGCCTTCAGCATGATCTGGCGGATCGTCTGCCCGTCGGCCTGCAGAATCGGCACGGGGCGGTTGGAGATGATATCGGTGGCCCTGCCGGCACGGTCGCTGAGCCTCTCGGCGCCGAGGAGCGGCATCTTGGCGCCCATGCCTATGCCAATGGCGCTGACGGTATTTGCGATGAGGGCAGGTGGGAGTTTGGGATCGACGACTATGGCGATACGAATATCGGAGAGCATGGGAAGGACCTGAGATTGCGATGCGCACAGCCTAAGCGATCCCCACAGAAGAATCTTATCTGATACTGCCGCCCAGCGATAATATTTGGTAGACGTGACCCGCTTAACGCAATTTTCGGGTAGATATTACCGATGACGACATTTGAGCCGGTTGAGCTGAAAATCCTCTCCAGCCTGCAGGCTGAGGGGCGGCTGACAAACCAGGAGCTATCCGAGCGCGTCGGCATATCGACGTCTCCTTGTTGGCGAAAGGTCCGGCAGCTCGAAGACACAGGTGTGATCCAAGGCTACAGGGCCGATCTCAACCGACGCAAACTCGGGCTCGGAGTCCTTGCTTTCATTCGGGTGAAGATTGACGGTCACAACGAAGCAGAAGCGGATGCTTTTGCCGCCGAAGTTGCGCGGCTGCAGGAGGTCGTTGCCTGTTACAGTATTGCGGGAGACTCGGATTTTCTACTGCAGGTCGTCTCGCCCGATCTCGATTCCTATGCCGATTTCGCCATGTCTGTCGTGCGCCGCCTGCCGCGCATCAAGGAAATGCAGACCACCTTCGTTCTTAAGGAAATCAAGCCGTTCGAAGGTTTTCCTGTAGGTCTTTAAGAGGTTGACCTGAACCCGATAGTCGTTGGAATAGCCGTCCAGCAGATGCTGGACGGCCGATTGTGCTGAAAAACAAGCCGTCATGGCTTCAACATAGGCCCGATCAAAATAACTACATTTCAACGAACTCAGCCTGACCGGTGGCGCTTGCGCCAAGCTTTTCGCAGCGCACAATAAGTATGACAATTTATTTTCTCGAGGCACCCTTCAGTTGGCCGCCAACGCGTGTGCCGAAGCAATCAGGTTCAGATGTTGGAAGCCGAAATTTTTGGTTTCCACCCGATTGACCGGATCGGAAATCCTGCGTTAGCTTGATTAAATCAATTTGATTGACTCTAAAAATAATAAGCAAGGGAACGTAAAAATGGGACTGGATAAGAGCGTAATCCGCAGTGTTTCCGCCCGCGCCGGTTGGGCGGCAGCGACCGCCCTGACGGCGGTCATGGCGTTTGGTGCATCGGCTGCTTCGGCTGCCGAAGCCGTGCTGACGATGCATATCGAAGAGCAGTCGAGCTGGGTGCAGAACTTCAATCCGTTCGACCTTGCCGGCCGCCGGCAGAGCACCATGGACTTCATCTATGAGCCGCTCGTCATCTTCAACGCGCAGGACGGCGGCAAGCCGGTCTGGCGCCTTGCCACGAACTACAAGTTTTCCGACGACATGAAGTCGATCACTTATGAACTGCGCCCGGGCGTGAAATGGTCGGACGGCAAGCCGCTCACAGCGGCCGACGTCAAATATACGATCGATCTGATGCTGAAGAACGCCGCGCTCGACACAGTCGGTGTCGGCGAAACCGTGGCATCCGTCGAGGCGCCGTCGCCGACCGAGGTCACGATCAAGCTCAAGGCCGTGAACTCCGACTTCCCGGAATCGCTCGCCGATCTCGCCGTCGTTCCCGAACATATCTGGAAGGATGTCTCCGATCCTGTCGCCTTCAAGAATGAAAAGCCGGTCGGGTCGGGACCAATGACGGAGGTGCGCCGTTTCACGCCGCAGGTCTACGAGCAATGCCGCAACCCGAACTATTGGGATGCTGCTTCGCTGCATGTCGATTGCCTGAGGCTGCCGCAGATTTCCGGCAATGATCAAATGCTCGCCATCCTGCCCGAGGGCAACATGGACTGGATCGGCTCCTTCATCCCGGAGATCGACAAGACCTTTGTTGCGCTCGACGCCGACCACAACGGCTACTGGCAGCCGCCCGCGGAAACCGTCGCCTTCCAGATGAACTTCAAGACCAAGGATGACGGCAATCTGGAAGCCTACAAGGACTTGAACTTCCGCCACGCCTTCAGCCTTGCCATGGACCGCAAGTCGATGGTCGACATTGCCGGCTTCGGCTATCCCGTTGTCAACGAGCATGCCTCCGGCCTGCCGCCGCGCTTTGAAGGCTGGCGCAACAAGGAGGCCGAAGGCGACAAGGACGCCTTCATGAGCTTTGACACCGACAAGGCCAACAAGATCCTTGACGATGCCGGCTACAAGAAAGGTTCCGACGGGTTCCGCACGTCCCCGAACGGCAAGCCGATCACCTTCCCGATCATCGTTCCCAACGGCTGGACCGACTGGATCGACGCCGTCCAGATCGCCGTCGAAGGCCTGCGCGCGGCCGGTATCAATGCATCGGTCGCCACACCCGAATACGAACAATGGCGCAAGCAGATTCTCGATGGCAGCTTCGAGGTTGTCATGAACTCGCGCGCCGATGGCGCAACGCCATTCCGCGGCTATTATCAGAGCCTGTCGACAGCCTATGGCGGACGCGTCACCGTCGCTCCTTCGCGCTACTCGAACCCGAAGCTGGATGCGCTCTTCGATCAGTATCTGAAGGCGACTTCGGATGATGATCACAAGAAGATCTTCAACGATATCCAGCTGCTGGTTGCCGACGACTTCCCGGTCGTGCCTGTCTTCAACGGCCCGACCTGGTACCAGTTTTCCAGCAAGCGCTTCACCGGCTGGGTTACCGACAAGGACCCGGTCATGAACCCGGAAGATCACGACAACAACCGGATGCGCCTTATGCATCTCCTGCGCCTGAAGCCGGTCCAATAAGACCGGCGAGGTAGGAACATGCGTGTTTCCGGACGGCGCCTTGGCGTCTATGCGGTCGCCCTGGCGTTCGCCATCGTGATGAATTTCATACTTCCCCGGCTCATGCCGGGGACCCCTGTTGACGCCATGGTCGCCCAGCTCGGCCCGCGGGCGACGCCCGCGGCCGTCGAAGCGATCAAGGCACGCTTCGGCGTTGTCGATCAACCGATGCTTTTGCAGTTCGTCGACTATCTGAAAGGTCTTGCGACCCTCGATCTCGGCGTCTCGGTCAAATATTATCCCCAGACCGTCGCGCAGGTTCTCAGCCGTTCGACGATCTGGACCATCTTCCTGGTTGTGACCGCCATCATCTTTTCGCTCTGCATCGGTGTCGTGCTCGGAGCGGTTTCGGCCTGGCGGCGTGGCGGGCGCTTCGACACGATCGTCTCGCCCCTCTCCGTCATCATGATCTCGGTGCCGCCCGTGATCATCGCACTGACGACACTTTTCGTGTTCGGGGTTTCACTTCGCTGGTTCCCGGTGGGTTACGCCTATGACCCGAATCTCGATCCTGCTTTCAACTTCACGTTTGCCGGCAGCGTCTTCCGGCATGCTATTCTGCCGGTGCTGACGCTCTCGCCTTTTCTGATCGGAGAATTCCAAACGACCATGCGTTCGTCGATGATCTCCATCCTTGGTGAGGACTATGTGATGATGGCCCGTGCCAAAGGGCTCAGCCATCTGAATGTCATGTTCGGTTATGGTGCGCGCAATGCCATGCTGCCGGTCCTGACGAATCTTGCGCTGATGCTTGGCGCCGTCTTTGGCGGCTCGATCGTCACCGAGATTGTCTTCAATTATCCGGGGCTGGGTCTGACGCTCTACACCGCGAGCATTGCCCGCGATTATCCAGTCATCCAGGGGCAGCTGTTGCTGATGACGCTCGCAACACTCGGCGCCAACTTCCTCGTCGACATCATCTACGGGTTCATCGACCCAAGACTGCGGGATGCCGTGTAATGAGCTTCACGCTGAGACCCATCCTTCGCCAGAAGAAGGCCGTCGCCGGCCTCATCATCGTCGTCGGCCTCTGGCTGATGGCCCTTTGTGCGCCCGTCATAGCCCCTGGAGAGCCCGGAGCGCGTGTCGGTCGCTCGCACCAACCGCCATCCATCGAACATGTGCTCGGTACGACGAAAATGGGCCGCGACGTCTATCGCCAGTTCGTCTGGGGTGCTCGCAGTTCCCTCTCGGTCGGTTTTGCGACCGGTATTGCCATCACGGTGATCGGCACCGCGATCGGCCTCGTCGCCGGTTATGTCGGCGGCAGGACGGATGCGGCGCTCGATCTTGCGACGAATGCAGTTCTGGTCGTCCCGAATATGCCGCTGCTGATACTGTTCGCGTCTTTCGCCGGCACGGTCGGCCCGATGACGATCATGACGATCATCGCGCTGACCTCCTGGCCCTGGGGCGCTCGAATGACGCGCTCTCAAACCATGACGCTGCGCAATCGTGATTTCGTTACCGCGTCAAAAATGATCGGCGAGCCCGTGTGGCGCATCATCTTCGTGGAGATCCTGCCGAACCTCACGCCGCTGATCGGCATCAATCTGGTCGGCAGCATCATCTATGCCATCGTCGCGCAGACCACGCTTGAATATCTCGGCTTCGGCGATCCCCTGAAAGTTACCTGGGGCACGATGCTCTACAATGCCCAGAACGCTTCGGCGATCATGGTCGGCGCATGGTGGGATGTCGGTGTTCCCGCGATCGGCATTGCACTGACGGGGCTTGGCCTCGCACTGCTTAATTTCACCTTCGACGAAATTGCCAATCCGCAGCTCCGCTCCGGTCCGGCCTTGACGCGCTGGTTCCGTCTCAGCCGTGCCCGCAACCGTCAATTGGAGGCAGGCCCATGAGCGGCAATCTCCTGGAAATCGAAAAACTCAATGTCGACTATCTGCTCGACAAGGGCGAGTTTCGCGCCGTCAAGGACGTCTCGTTCAATATCGGGCGGGGTGAAATCTTCGGTCTGGCCGGTGAATCCGGCTGCGGCAAGAGCACGATTGCCTATGCTATCACGCGGCTTTCCAAAGCTCCGGCCTGGATCAGCGGCGGCAGCATCCGCATGGATGGGCGGGATCTGCTCAAGATGCCGGAGCGGGAGTTGCAGAAAATTCGCTGGAAGCGCATCGGTATGGTCTTCCAGAGCGCGATGAACTCGCTCAATCCGCTGATGCGGGTCGAGGCACAATTCCATGACGTGCTTTACTGGCATACCGGCTGCTCGCGGCAGGAGTCGCGGGCACGGGGCGAGGAGATGTTCCAGCTCGTCGGCATCCCGCCGCACCGCATCAGCGATTATCCGCATCAGTTTTCGGGCGGCATGCGCCAGCGTATCGTCATCGCCATCTGCCTGGCGCTGAGGCCGGAGCTCATCATCATGGACGAGCCGACGACGGCGCTTGATGTCGTCGTGCAGCGCGAAATCCTCGAACAGGTCGTCGACCTGCAGCGGACATACGGTTTCTCGGTGCTGTTCATTACTCACGACCTGCATCTGATGGCGCAGCTCTGCCAACGCATCGGCATCATGCTGAAGGGGGAGCTCGTCGAAGTCGGCGACGTGCGCCAGGTTAGTCAGGCGCCGCTGCACGACTATACGCGTAAGCTCTGGAACGCCATTCCCCAGCTTCCAACCAAGCCCCGTCTTTCAGGAGCGTTCGCATGAAGCCCGAGGCACATCCGTCCCCAGCCGGAGCCGTCATACGGCTTGAGGAGATCAGGCGTCAATTCGGCCCGGTGCACGCGCTGAAGGGCGTTTCCTTCTCGCTGTTTCCCGGCCGCGCGCTGGCGCTCGTCGGTGAATCAGGCTGCGGCAAGACGACCTGCGCCCGCATCATCGCGCGCCTCGACAGCCCGACCGGGGGCAAGCTGTTCTTTCGCGGGCAGGATCTGACGGCCCACGGGACGGCAAAAGACGAACGTCTTTATCGCAAGGACGTGCAGATGGTCTTTCAGGACCCATTCTCGTCGCTCAATCCCGCCTTCACCGTCAGCCATCATCTTTCCCGGCCGCTGCAACTCCACCGGCAGAACACATCACGCTCAGCCCTTGAGGAGGATATTGCCGGACTGCTGGCAAGCGTCGGCCTCGATCCGGCCGTGTCGAAACAGAAGTTTCCGCATGAACTTTCCGGTGGCCAGCGCCAGCGCGTCAATATCGCCCGGGCACTTGCGGTAGCGCCAAACGTGCTGGTGGCAGACGAGCCGACCTCGATGCTCGACGTTTCCATCCGCAAGGACATTCTCGATCTGCTCGCCCGGGTGAAGCAGGAGAATGAACTGGCAATGCTCTATATCACCCACGACATCGCGACCGCTGCACATGTGGCCGAGGAAATCGTCGTGATGTTCGCCGGCCAGATGGTTGAGTGGGGTGATACCGAAACGGTGCTCTCCAATCCGCGTCATCCCTATACCCAGCTGTTGCTCTCCGCGGTGCCTGATGGCGGACGGCCCTTCGTGACCGGCGGCAGTGCACGCTTCCTTGAACAGGCAGAGCGCGTCCGGTCACTCAGCCGCCCGGAATCCACCGTGATCGAGCAGATCGGTCCCAATCATTTCATGCGTACGCTCGGCGCGCAGAGCTAACAGGATGTTTTTCATGGATTATCTCGTCAACTTGTCGACCCTTCCGCAGGACACAAAATCACCTGACGCGATGATAAAGGCAGGGGTCACCATCCGCCGGGCATTGCCGCCTGAACTCAAGCTGATTGTCCGCTGGATCGACGAGCATTTCGGCGAAGCCTGGGCAAGCGAGGCGACAGTTGCGATCACGCACCAGCCGCCCACTTGTTTCATCGCCACACGCGAAGGCAAGCTCGTCGGTTTTTCCTGTCATGAAGCGACCGCCCCCGACTTCTTCGGTCCAACCGGCGTGGACGAGAGCCTTCGCGGGCTTGGTATCGGCCGGGCGCTGCTCTTTGCCAGCCTCAATGACCTGAAGGCCATGGGCTACGGCTATGCGATCATCGGCGATGTCGGCCCATCCGCCTTCTACGAAAAAGCCGTCGGCGCCATTCCCATCCCCGATTCCGCTCCCGGCATCTATGCCGGCATGCTCAAGAGCTGACTTCCACAGTTCGAACAGAAAGAAACGACCATGTCCACACCGCGACATCAGGCCCTGCGGCTCGAAACCCTTTGGAATCCACCAGCCGATGGCAAAGATTTTTCCTATGTCCTGAACCTCAAGAACCTGGCTGCCGAGCCGCTTTCCGGCTTCTCGCTCTGCATCAGCGGGCCGGGGCGGGTCGATCCTGCCGGGCGCGTCGAAGGGGCTACGGTTTCCAGGAGACTGTCGAACTTCACCCAATTCCAGCCGCCGGAGGGTTTCGTTCTCGGCACGGGCGAAACCTGGATGATTTCGGTCCATGCGCTGAGCTGGCAGTTCCGCCATTGGACGGATGGCGCAACAAGCGCCTATCTCGCCTTTGCTGACGGGAGCACTATTTCGCTCGGGCTCGAACCGACGCGTTCATCCGCCAGCAACGCGCCATTGAAGCGCGGCGCCGAGATCTTTCCCGTGCCGGCCAGCGTGCCGGTGCAGGTGTCGGTCATTCCCTGGCCGAACCATGTGGCGGTCGCCTCAAGACAGGCCTTGCCGGCAGGTTTCACGTTGCAGGCTGATGATGCGGAAGCAAGGGCTGCAGCCGAAAGCTTCAAAATGCTGGTCGATCATCTCTTCGCTGTTGAGGGCATCATCCGCTCGACCGCGGAAGGCGCCGCAGCCGTAACGCTCAAGAAGGCCGTCGGTTTCGGCCCCGAGGCCTATCGATTGAGCTTCAAAGAGGAGGTGATCACCGTTGAGGCGAGCAGCCGGACCGGCTTCCTCTACGGCCTGATCACACTCGGCCAGATCTGGCGCGGCGCGCGCCTGCATCCGCGGACCTTCCAGTTCCCGGCCTCCGGCGAGATCGTCGATGAGCCGTCGATGGGCTGGCGCGGTCTGCATCTCGATGTCGCCCGCCAGTTCTATGGCGAGGCGGAAATCAGGAAGCTGATGGCGGTGCTCGCCTGGAACAAGCTCAATCGATTCCATTGGCATCTCTCCGACGACGAGGCCTGGCGTGTCGAGATCGATGCCTATCCGGCATTGACCGAAATCGGCGCGTGGCGGGGCCATGGCCTTGCCGTGCCGCCACTGCTCGGCTCCAGCCCGGCGCGCACCGGTGGTTACTACACCAAACCCGTTATCCGCGAGATCGTCGCTTATGCCAAGGAGCTTGGCATCGAGATCGTGCCGGAGATTGATATACCCGGCCACTGCTACGCCATGCTGCAGGCAATACCGGATCTGCGCGATCCGGAGGAAGCAGGCAGCTACTACTCGGTTCAGGGTTTCCCGGACAATTGCATCAATCCGGCGCGCGAAAAGACCTATGAGGTTATCGAGACCATCTTCTTGGAACTCATCGAGCTTTTCCCCTTCAAGACCATCCATATCGGCGCCGACGAAGTGCCGCTTGGCGCATGGTCCGGCTCGCCGGAAGCAGTCGCGCGGCTGCGCGCGGTCGCCGGCGACGATATCGCCGATGCACATGCCAAGCGCCTGAACGTGATCACCAACACGCATGGCGCCGACGACATCCATGGCTCGGGCGCGGCGATCCTGCAGGCAGAATTCCTGAAGCGCATCCAGAGCTTCCTGGCTTCCAAGGGCTGCATTACGGGCGGTTGGGAGGAGGCGGCGCATGGCGACGTCATCGACAAGGCGAAAAGCTACCTCTGCTCATGGCGCAATGTCGAAGTCTCCGCCGAGCTTGCCGATCGCGGCTATGAGATCGTCGTCTGCCCTGGGCAGGTCTATTATCTCGATATGGCGCTGCGGCCGGACTGGGATGAGCCGGGTGCGAGCTGGGCCGGCACGTCGGATGCGGAGAAACTCTATACGTTCGATCCGGTCGGTGGATGGACCGAAACGCAGAAACAGAAGCTTCGCGGCATTCAGGCCTGCATCTGGTCCGAACCGATGACCGATCGCGCCGTTTTCGACCGTCTCGTCTTTCCACGCCTGTCCGCGCTTGCCGAAACGGGCTGGACGAAGCCATCGTCGAAATCCTGGGAACGCTTCAAAGCGCTCGCCGGGCTGATGCCGTTGCTCTACGGCCTGCAGCAGTCGTAAGCTCGGATTAGGATAAAGGATCATTTTGCCATCACCGGATCCGGTGATGGTGATGGCAATGGATATTGACATCGCTCTCAAGCGGCGAGCTCGAGCGTTGCAGACACGCCGAAGCGAGCTGCGCTGGCAGTCAGTCCTGCTGATCCGGAGGCGGAGCGGCGCATCCAGGTTCGGCGATGCGAATGGGACGGGTTCCAACAGGAGCGCCGGTCGTGCGATCGATGGTGACGGGATCGATTTCGGTTCCGGTTACGGCATCGAAGAAACGGGTGACTTCGCCGCCGCCGCGGTGCTTGCGGCCCCAGGCGCCGATCGCAAACAGAACTGGCAGAAAATCGCGCCCAGCCTCTGTCAGCACATATTCATCGCGCGGCGGGCGCTCGGAATAGCGACGTTTTTCCAGCAGCCCTTCCTCGGTCAGCGATGACAGCCGTCCTGTCAGCATCGTCGGAGCAATGCCGAGGCTTTTTCGAAAATCATCAAAGCGGGTCAGCCCCGCATGGGCGTCGCGCATGATCAGCATGCTCCACGCATCGCCCACGAGCGCCAGGCTGCGGGCGATAAGGCAGGGTTGATCCGAAAGTTTCTTCATGTCGATATCTTTTTAGTAGTGACTCGCTATCGAATTGATAGTAACAGAACGCATATGGATGTTCCACGACAAAACGAAGGCAGAGATGAGCAAGAGAGAACGCGGCATTGCCCTGGTCACCGGGGCGTCCTCCGGCATCGGTTTGGTGACGGCGAAAGCGCTGCGGCGCGATGGTTATCGTGTGTTCGGCACCAGCCGAAGGTCGATGCCCGATACCGCCGACGGGATCACGATGCTGATCTGCGATGTGATCGACGATCAGTCCGTGCAGGGCGTCATTGACGAGGTTCTGAGCCGGGCAGGGCGGATCGATCTTCTCGTCAACAATGCCGGGATCGGCCTGCTTGGCGGCGCCGAGGAATCGACGACGGCGCAGGCGAAATCCGTGTTCGACGTCAACGTCTTCGGCACCATACGGATGACGAATGCGGTACTGCCGGTGATGCGGCGGCAACGCAGCGGCCGGATCGTCAACCTGAGCTCGATTCTCGGGCTGATCCCGGCGCCCTTCAACGCGCTGTACGCGGCGACCAAGCACGCGATCGAAGGCTACTCGGAATCCCTCGATCACGAAGTGCGCACGCAAGGCATCCGTGTGGTGCTCGTCGAACCGGGCGTCACCCGCACCTCCTTCGAGGAAAACATCACGCGGCCGGACCGGCCGCTCGCCATCTATGATGCGGTACGTGCCGACGCCGAAAAGCTGATGCGGGAAATCGTCTCGAAGGGCGATGCACCCGAAGTGGTGGCCGCAACTGTCGTTCGAGCCGCAAATGCGCCATCGCCAAAGAGACGCTACACGGCCGGAAAAGCCGCAGGACAGGTGCGCTTTATCCGCCGCTTTCTGCCCGAATCCTTCGTCGACAAGAACCTCCGGAAATTCAACAAACTTCCCGACTGAGCCTGCCTTGTCGCTTTGCCGGCTCATCACAGAAACGAAAGTTCGTCCATTGAAAGCATTCCTGATCGATCGCTACAAGAAAGGCGGCGCCCTCAGGCTCGGCCACAACCCCGAACCGCAACTGCGCGAAAACGACGTTATGGTCGAAATCCATGCCGCTAGTGTGAACCTGCTGGATGCCAAGATCCGGGATGGAGAGTTTAGGCTCATCCTGCCCTATCGGCTTCCGCTGGTGCTCGGCAATGATGTCGCGGGCGTCGTGGTCCGGGTCGGGGCTAATGTCCGGCAGTTCAAGCCGGGCGATGAGGTCTATGCGCGGCCTGGCCAGGATCGCATCGGGACGTTCGCCGAGTATATCGCCATGGACGCGGCTGATGTCGCGCTGAAGCCCGCCAATCTCAACATGGAAGAGGCCGCATCGGTTCCGCTGGTGGCGCTGACCGCATGGCAGGTTCTGGTCGAACGTGCCAAATTGCAGAAGGGGCAGAGGATACTGATCCATGCGGGCTCCGGCGGCGTCGGCACGGTTGCCATCCAGCTTGCCAAACATCTCGGCGCTTATGTGGCGACGACCACGAGTACGGCAAACATCGATCTGGTGAAAAGCCTCGGCGCCGACGTGGTGGTCGATTACAAGAAGGACGACTTCGAAAAGGTGCTGAAGGGCTATGACGTCGTGCTGAACAGCCTCGGCAAGGATACGCTGGAAAAATCGCTTGCCGTCCTGAAGCCGGGCGGCAGGCTGATCTCGATTTCCGGTCCGCCCGATCCCGATTTCGCCAGGGAGAACGGCTCCGGCTGGTTGCTTCAGCAGGTCATGCGCCTCTTGAGTTCTGGCATCAGGCGAAGATCAAAACGCCGGGGGATCGGCTATTCTTTTCTCTTCATGACGGCGAACGGAGCTCAGCTCGGCAAGATCACCGCGCTGATCGAGGCAGGCGCCATTCGCCCTGTCATCGACCGTGTCTTCCCGTTCGAGAAGACCAACGAGGCACTGGACTATGTGGAAACGGGACGTGCGAAGGGCAAGGTCGTCATCGCGATGAAGTGAGAGAAGGCCGATGACCCCTGCGCAAACATTTTCTTCTCGAGCGGCGGCATGGTAGCGGCCGTCATATCCTGACTTGACCGGCGAGCCTCGGCTCAGCCGACCGGCTTTTGCAGAACGTCGAAGCGTGGATTGGTCTCGGAAAAGATCGGCAGGGCCGCGGCACCGAGAATCGCCGTATCCTTGCCGGTCATGCCGATCATGACGCGTGGTAACGTCCGCTTCTGGTTGGGGTCGATCGGAATGTGCAGCGGCTCCAGCCGCTCGGCGAGCCGCTGCATCAGTGATGTCGATATGCTGCCTCCAAGCACGATGGTCTGCGGATCGAAGGCCAGCTCCAGAAAATCGACGGTCTGCCGCAGCGGCTGGACCGCCTGATCCAGCCAGGCGTCCAGACCGTCGCCGCCTTTGGTGATCAGTGCGTCGAGATCGTCAGGCAAAAGCTCTTCAGCATTCGCAATGCCCATGAACTCATAAGCGACAGTCGGAGAGATGTAACGATCCAGACAGCCTCGCTTGCCGCAGCTGCAGAGCCGGCCGTGCGGCTCGACGATGATGTGGCCGATCTCGCCGGCATTGTGCCGGCTGCCTTTGTAGAGATGTCCGTCGAGAAACATGCCGGCGCCGATACCGCCACCACCGGCAAGGAAGAGATAGACGAAGCTGCTAAAGCCGCGGGCAACGCCGTGCAGGCGCTCGCCGATGGCCGCGGCTGTCGCGTCATTCTCGACAAGCACCGGCACCTTCACGCGCCGTTCCAGCTCATAGCCGACCGGGAAGTCCTGCCAGCCGGGCAGGTTCTGCGGGCTGAGCGACGTGACGCCTCCCTCCGCATAACGGCCGGGCAGGGCCATGCCGACACCGAGCAGCCTGTTGCGATCGAAGGAAAATGCTTGCTGCAGATCCTCGACAATAGCACCGAGCACCGGCATCGCCTGTTCGGGATCCGGATGTTCGACATGGCGTTCGATGCGCGCGCAGACGGCGCCCGAGAGATCGGTCAGCATACCACTGGCGCGCTGGCGGCCAAGTTCGAGCCCGATGGAATAGGCCCCATGCGGATTGATGGAATAGGGAATGATCGGCTGGCCGCGGGCAAGCTTCTGCGCTTTCGCAGGCACGAGCAGGTGCGAGCGCTGCAATTCCTCGACGATGTTCGAGACCGTCTGCGCCGTCAGCGCCGTCATGCGGGCGATCGCGGCGCGCGACAGCGGACCGTTGGTGCGGATGGCCTCAATCACGACACGCCTGTTGTGTGACTTGGCCTGCTCGAGATTGGTACCTGAAATCGCTTTCATGATGTCTTTACAGAATTTGAGCCCCACCATTGCCACAAGATGATCACGCGGGAAAGAGGAGAAGTGTTCAGTCTTTTCAATGTGATCGCGGCGACAGTTGATGCCGATTGTTCTGGCCGCTCTTCACATATCACTTTAACGGCTATGTCGCAGCCATCGATGCGATTGGCGACGCCGGACAGGCACGGAATTCCTCTCAATGATTAGAGTACTGTCATGAAAATCCTCAGTCAGGAATCGACGATGGCAGGATGAAGTTCTATGGGAGACAAGGAGCCTAACCAATTGGGACGAATCATGAATTTGCGCGTCAGCCGGACCGCGGGAAACGCAGTGCTCTTCGGTATACTTCTGATGCTGCTTGGCGATTTCCTGTTTTCGCTGAATGACGCCATGGGCAAATGGCTGGTGGCGAGCTTTGCGGTCGGCCAGGTCCTGGTGATCCGCTCGCTCGGCTCCCTTCTGATCCTTGCGCCGATGCTTGCCAAGCAAGGACCTCGACTGTTTCAGGTCGAGCGCGTGCCCCTGCAGATCCTGCGGGTTATCCTGACGACGGGCGACGTCGCCTTTTTCTACGCCGCAGTTGCCTATCTTCCGCTTGCCGATGTCATGACCTTTTACATGGCCGGTCCCATCTATGTCGCCGCTCTTTCGCACTTCTTCCTCGGCGAGACGATCGGCTGGCGTCGCTGGCTCGCCGTCATCATCGGCTTCATCGGTGTCGTGATTGCACTGAGGCCTTCGACGGCCATGTTGTCCTGGCCATCGATCTTCGGCGTGATCGGCAGCCTTTCCTTCGCGCTGACGCTGATCCTTGGTCGCCGCCTGCGGCAGACGAGCGATGTCACACTCGTCACATGGCAGACGGTCGGTGCGCTGGTCACAGGTCTGATCCTGAGCATTGGCGACTGGCGTGCCGCGTCCGCACTCGACTTCGCCGCCATGCTGGCGCTCGGCATCGTCGCGGGCAGCGCGCATATGATGATCACGCGTGCGCTGAAGCTTGCCCCGGCATCCCTGCTTGCGCCGCTCCAATATAGCCTGCTGCTTTGGGCAATCGTCCTTGGCTACATTTTCTTCGGCGAACTGCCCGACAAACAGATCCTCGTCGGCTCGGTCATCATCGTTCTCGCAGGCCTCTTCATCTTCCATCGTAAGAACATGGTGGACGTCACGTCCAAATCTGACGTGCCGCCCGACGGGCATTAAAGGTCACGCGGTCTTGTGGTGATTTCAGTACCTGGGGAGCCTTTCACTCGGCGCTCTCACAGGTTAAACTCAGCCTGGTATCCATGGCAGTCAGCCGCATCAGATGACGTCGCGACCGCACCGTCCCCTCTGGGCATTCAACATGCGAAGGGGTGATCTGCTCGTCGAATCTCGATTTATTCGATTGTGGCGGATCTTCACCCTGCGCTGTTGTTGTCTTGAGAGTCAGTAGTCGCTTCATGAGGCGCCGGCTAGTTTGCCATGCGAATCCGAGTATGAAACGTGGATCTTTTTGAAAAATCGCCCAAGCAGTCACGAGTGACAGATGCAGGCTCTTGGCTTCTCTATACTGCTGGAATGCATATTTTTGAGTGAGTGCGACAGCGCTCTTGGCTGCGTATCTCGGAAGCTGCGGATTTGCGGCCAGCGAGCGCTTGATAACTTCCAAGGCACCCTGGCCCATTCGTACGTGATTGGATGACATATTGCCCGGATACTCTCTGTATCCCACCAGGCGTTCGGGGACGACTTCGATGCAATAGCGTGCGGCTAGCCTGAGTTCGAAGTCGAGATCTTCGCAGCCTCCGATACCCGCTGCTGCGTAGGAGCTATCAAATCCACCGATCCCGAGTGCAACGTCCCGTCGGACAAGAAGCGCGCTTCCGTTGCCTATATATTTGAACGTCAGATGTCGGGCATAGATATATCCCCTTGCGACATTGGATCCGCCGGGCCGAATGATCTCGTCGTCATGATTGATGACATAATGCAGCACGTAGACCGCAGCCCACCGCGGGGACAAGCGATTAAGAGCGTTTACCTGCTTCTCGATTTTTGTCGGGTGCCAGAGATCGTCCGCGTCAAGGAATGCCACAAATCGACCTGACGATGCTTCGATTCCGGTATTCCTTGCGGCAGCTACACCGCGGTTTGGTGTGGACAGGAGGCAGATCCGTGAATCCGTCATCGCTATTTGCTCGACCAGTTTTGCCGTGTCATCGGTGGACCCGTCATTGACGACAATGATCTCCAGGGCCGGATAGGTCTGGCGCGCAGCGGATCGAAGCGTGTTCTCGATATACGTGGAAGCATTGAAGGCCGGAATGACCACGGAAACCAGCGGCTGGATGGAATGAAAAGCGTCTCCATGATCCATCGATTATTCCTTATGCCAGAGCCGGGACGAGGCAGATTTGATGCTTCATCAGGCTGGCGACGGACGATCGGTGGCTGACGATAATCAGCGTTCGGCCCTGATATTCCCTAAGCAGAAGGGAAAGCACTCTCGCTTCCGTCGCCTCATCGAGCGCATTTGTGGCTTCGTCCAGGAGCAGTATCTCAGGCCGGCCGGCAAGCGCCCGCGCCAGGCCAATGCGCTGCCGCTGGCCGCCCGAAAGCCTTATCGCCTCATCACCCAGCCATTCATCGAAGCCGTAGGGTAATTTCTCGATAAACTCAGTCGCGCAGGCCATATCGGCGGCCCAACGGACATCTTCTTCGGAGATCTCGCGACGGAAGCGGATATTGTCGAGGACCGACCCCTCCATGAGTT
>Ga0209758_1001742_pt1 | contig 24216 bp, 23 predicted proteins | sample AraplaMF_Col_mMF_FD_184258 | JGI IMG/M metagenome (GOLD analysis project Ga0209758, IMG submission 184258) | Arabidopsis root microbial communities from the University of North Carolina, USA - plate scrape MF_Col_mMF (SPAdes) (version 2) | ecosystem: Host-associated > Plants > Roots > Endosphere...
GCCGCAGAGATCGACGTCGAAACCGGCCATTTCGCGGGTCTTCGGATCGGGTGAGGCGAAGGGAGGAACGTCGGCGAACGTCGCGCAGCGCAGGGTTTTCGCCGAGATGATGTTGTCGAGCTGATCGGCTTTTGCGGGCACGGCGGCGGCCATGCCGGCAAATGCGACGGTGAGGGTTAGGCATTTCCACTTCATTGCTGTTCTCCTTTGTTTTTGGTGGTTGGTATCAATGCCTGAGATCAGCGAGGAATCGCTGCGCACGGGGATGGCTTGGATTGTTGAAGAAGTCCTCGGGTGTCGCCATTTCGAGGATCTGGCCCGCATCGATGAACCAGACCCGATCCGCGACGTCGCGCGCGAAGCCCATTTCATGAGTGACGCAGAGCATCGTCATGCCTTCCGACGCCAGGCTCTTCATGACAGCCAGCACTTCGCCGACCATTTCAGGATCGAGCGCGCTGGTCGGCTCGTCGAACAGCATCACCGGCGGTTCCATGGCAAGGGCGCGGGCGATTGCCACCCGCTGCTGCTGGCCGCCGGAGAGTTGACCGGGATAGGCCCGGGCCTTGTCGGCGAGACCGACCCGATCGAGAAGCTTGAGGGCCTTGTCCTTTGCAACATCCGGCGCCACGCCCTTCACCCGGATCGGCGACATCGACACGTTTTCGACCACCGAAAGGTGCGGAAACAGGTTGAAGTTCTGAAATACGAAGCCGATCCGGCTGCGCAGTGCATTGAGTTCCTTCGCCCGCATGGCGGCGTGAATGTTTTGCCCGTCGAGCGTAATCGATCCGCTGTTGATCTCCTCGAGTCGATTGATCGTGCGGATCAGCGTCGATTTTCCCGAACCGGACGGCCCGCAGATGACCACAACTTCGCCGCGTGTCACCTGCGCATCGATGTCCTTCAGGACCGGGTAGTCGCCGTAGCTCTTGCAGACCTGCGAAAGCCGGATCGTCTGCAATTCCTGTGCTGAAACTGACATGGTCATAGCTGCTCCGATATGATTTTCGATGGCGCGACCAAGGCGGCAGAGGGAAGGTTGGAAAGTCCCGCACGCCGCCGCGTGATGCTCCGCTCGAGGCGATTTGCGAAGTAGGTGAGCGTCCAGCAGATGGCGAAGTAGACGATCGCCAGAATGAGGAAGACCTGGAAAGGCTGGGTCAGGAGCTGGTTGTTGACCTGGCTTGCGGCAAAGGTCAGGTCCGGCACGTTGATCACGTAGCCGAGCGTCGTGTCCTTGATCGTCGAGACGAAGGTGGAGATGATGCTGGGGATCATGTTGTAGAGCGCCTGCGGCAGGATGATGAAGCGCATCGCACCGAGATAGCCGTGGCCAAGCGCACGCCCCGCATCCATCTGGCCCGGTCCGAGCGCGACGATGCCGGCACGGACGACTTCGCTCAGGAACGCGCTCTGATAGACCACGAGTGTCGTCAGCATCGTCACGAAGCTCGGTACATCGGCGCCGGTCAGCAGCGGAACGAGGAAATAGCTCCACAGGATGAGCATCAGCAGCGGCACGCCCCTGGTGAAATAGACCAGCGCAGTGACCGGCCAACGCAGCAGTGGCGACTTGGAGAGCCGCGCCAATGCGAACAGGATGCTGACCGGAAAGGCGAGAGCGATGCTGAGCGCCGAAAGGATCAGCGTATTGGCGAGCCCGCCAAGAGGCCCATTGGGATATTGGCCGATCAGCAGCAGCAGCCAGTAGTCTCGAACGATGGCGATCATGTCGTGGATCATGCGCGCGCGCTCCTGGCAGGATCGGTGCGCATCGACAGATAGGCGCCGATGCTCATGATTACGAGCGAGAAGAAAAGATAGAGAACCGTGCCGATCAGGTAGATCTCGAAGGTCCGGAAGCTGAGGTTCTCGATCTCCTTCACGGCATGGGTCAGCTCCGAGGCTCCGATGACAACGGCGAGACTGCTGTTCTTGAACAGGGAAACGCTGTGGTTGATGAGCGGCGGCAGCGCGTTGCGCACGCCCTGCGGCATGATGACGAAACGCATCGCGGAGACATAGCCATGGCCAAGGGCGCGAGCCGCCTGCATTTGGCCGGGACTGACCGAGCGCACGCCGGACCGAAGATCTTCGCTGAAATAAGCCGCCTGGCAGAGCCCGAGCCCGATCACCGCGAAGATGGCTTCCGCATTATGGACTGCCAGCCATTCGGCTACCCCGCTCGGCATCAGGGTGAAAATCCCGAAGTACCACAGCATGAGCTGAACCAGGGTCGGGACGTTCCGGTGGTAGGAGACGTAAGCGGCGACTAACGGATCGCCGAAGCGAAAGGGCGACAAACGCAAAGCCAGCAGCAGAAGTGCCAGCGCCATCGCCATCGACCAGGAGCCGGCATAGATGATGAAGGTCATCTCGATTCCATGCAGCAGCATGGCGGTGTATTCCGGATTTCCAAGGATTGCCGAAAGGTCGAAACCGCTCACGGGCTTGGCTCCCCGGATTGATCCGTCTTCGCCGCAGCGGATTGATCCGGCTTCGCCGAAGGCTGGGGCTTTGCCGTCTGCAGGCCGCCCATGACCTGCAGCGTCGGCGTGATCTCCATGTGCCCGATATTGACGGCGACGGGGGCTGCTATGGCGAAGGCAATCGCGTCGGCGATGTCGGCCGCCTGCGGCAGTTCGAAGCCGTCGATGAACCGTTCGCGGATGCTGGGGTCATCGCCGTGGACGTGATTGAAAATGTCCGTGGCGACCCGGCCGGGGCAGATTTCCGTGACCCGTACCCGCTTGCCGAAAGCGTCGATGCGTAGCTGGTTGGACAGCATGCTCACCCCTGCCTTGGTGGCGTGATAGGATGAGTTGCCGCCGAAATTGTAAGCGCCGGCGATCGACGAGATGTTGATGACATGCCCGCGGTCGCGCGCCACCATACCGGGCACGACCAGCCGGCAGATGTGCAGGACCGCCCGGAGATTGACGTCGACGATGAGATCGATATCGCCCTCGTCGGCTTCCAGGAACTTCTTCGGCCGGTCGACACCGGCATTGTTGACGAGAATATCGAACTCCACCCGACGGGCGAGCTCGGCCATGGCCTGACGGTCGGTCACGTCGATGACGTGGGCGACGCAGCCCGTCCGCGCAGCCAGCTGCTGCAGCGCTTCGGCACTGCGGGCAACGGCATGGACCTCGATGTTCTCCCGGCGGAGCCGCTCAACCACGGCTGCGCCGATACCGGAGGATGCGCCGGTCACCAGTGCGGTCTTGTAGTCGGAGAATGGCATTGTCGTTCCCTTGTTGTTGATTGAAACAGTAGCGAAGCTTTAACCCCTTGCCTAAGACCGATTATCTCTGGAGCAATAAGCAACGGTTATGGAGCCGGGAGGGCTGCTGGAAGAAGAGAAAGAGGTGGTCCCAGCATCACCTCGCAGTATCCCTGCCTCGGGCTGCCAGCGACCGCGTCGCGTTGCAAAAGCAATGCGCGTCTGCAAACATGTAAGCCGCGCAGATCAGAACGGTAGCCCGATCCTCATGGACATCAGACGCCTCAAATCTTTCATCGTGATCGTCGACAGCGGCAGCATCACGCGAGCGGCGGACCTTCTGCATATCGCCCAGCCGGCCCTCAGTCAGCAGCTTGCGGCACTGGAGGAGCATTTCGGCCACAAGCTGCTGATCCGCAGCCAGCAGGGTGTCAGCATGACCGATGCAGGGCATGCAGTGTATCGCCATGCGCAGATTATCCTTCGGCAGATGGAGCAGGCGCAAGCGGATGCATCGGCAGCCGGCAATTCGCTTGCCGGCCGTGTGTCCGTCGGCCTCGTGCCGTTCAGCAGTGCGGCCACGCTGTCGGTCGACCTCCTGGCGGAGACCCGCAAACGACATCCCGGTATTCTGCTGCACCTGACCGAAAGCGTCGGCCAGACCTATAGCCAGATGATCATGAACGGCCGGTTGGAGATGGCGCTTCTCCATGGAACCGGACCGATCAAGGGCGTCCGGTTCGAGCCGATCCTGAGCGAAGAGTTTTTCCTTGTCGCGCATCGGGACTTTGCGATCGAAGCGGATGCGAAACCGGTTCCGCTCAATGCTCTCGACGGAATACCGCTGCTGTTGCCGCCGGCCTACAATTTCGTCCGCCGCGCGGTCGATACCGCCTTCACGCGCACCCGCACCAATTTGAAGGTCGTGGCGGAAGTCGAAATCGTCCGCACTCTGGCCCGCGCGGTGGGCAGCGGTCTCGGCGCCACGATCATGCCGAAAGCCATCGCCGACCGTATCGTATCGGAATCGAGTGAGCCGCTGATCTGCCGGCTCGTCTCGCCGCGGATCGAAGAAACACTGTCGCTGTGCGTTTCCGACCAGAATCCCTTGTCGGAACCGGCCCTCGCCGTCAGAGACATCCTTCTCGAGTTGACGGCGCGGCTGAAAAGCTAAACCCGAGGCGCGACGCCGATCAGCGCATATCCTTGCAGAATTGAGCTATGCGCGCGCATCCTTCGCCGAGCTTTTCCATGCTCGTGGCGTAGGAAATCCGGAAAAAGGGGCTCATTCCGTAAGCCGCCCCTTGCACGGTCGCGACATGATGCTCGTCGACGAGAGCCATCACGAAATCGACGTCGGTCTCGATCTTTCGCCCGCCCTTGCTGGTCTTGCCGATCAGCCCAGAGATATTGGGGTAGATGTAGAAGGCGCCTTCGGGCCTATGGCAGCGCAGCCCTTCCACCTCCGACAATCTGTCGAGGACGAAGTCGCGTCTTTCCTTGTAGATCGCGGCCCGCTCCTTCAAGAGATCCTGAGGACCGTCGAGCGCCGCGGTCGCCGCAGCCTGGGTCAGCGTCGCAATGCCGCCGCCATTCTGTCCGTTGACGTTGCTGACGGCGGATATCAGGTCTTTCGGCCCGGCGCAAAAGCCGAGCCGCCAGCCTGTCATTGCGTAAGCCTTGGAGACGCCGTTCATCGTCAGGACGCGATCATAGAGCCTGGGCTCGACTTCCGCGATCGTGCAGAACTGGAAGTCGTCATAGACCAGGTGTTCGTAGATATCGTCGGTCATGATCCAGACATTGGGATGTCGCAGCATGACCTCGGCGATGGCGGCCATCTCCGCCCTGGAGCAGGCGGCTCCGGTCGGATTGTTCGGGAAATTCAGGAAGAGCCATTTGGTGCGCGGCGTGATCGCTGCCTCCAGATCCTCCGGACGCAGCTTGAAGCCGGCCTGCTCGTGGCAGGGGACAGCGACCGGGACGCCGCCGGCGAATTTGACGATATCGGCATAGCTGACCCAGGAGGGCGTGGGAATGACGACCTCGTCGCCCGGATTGCAGGTTGCCAGCATGGCATTGAAGATCACCTGCTTGCCGCCGCCCGAGACGACGATCTGGCTGGCATCGTAGTCGAGATTATTGTCCCGCTTGAACTTCCTGATGATGGCGGCCTTCAGTGCCGGCGTGCCGTCCATCGGAGGATATTTCGTATCGCCGGCAAGAGCTGCCGCATGAGCCGCCTCGATCGCGTGGGCCGGAGTGGGGAAATCCGGCTCGCCGGACGAGAGGCTGACGACCTTGATTCCCTTGGCGGCGAGTTCCCTGGCGCGCTGGGTCATGGCGGCGGATGCGGATATGGAGACGTTTTTCAGGCGGTCAGCGATGACGGACATCGACTTGGTCCTTCGATGAGAGATGGGAACGGGAGACCGCCCGCGGGCGATCGGGATTGCGTCAGTCGGCGAGTTCAGCGGCAGGCGCGAGCGCGGCACCCGCGGCTTCGATTTCGCCGCGCACGATGCCGGCAAGCTCGAGGGCGCCGGGTGTGTCGCTGTGGACGAGAATGGAGCGGGCCGGCATCGCGATCACGGCTCCATCGATCGTCTCGACCGTGCCTTCGAGGAGGAATTGCCGCACACGTGCACGCACTGCGGCTTCGTCCTTGATGACGGCCCCCGGCAGCCCGCGCACGACGAGTTTCCCGCCGGCGTCATAGGCCCGGTCGGCAAGGAAAAGCGCCAACGTCTTCAAACGCGCGCGTTTCGCCGCCTGCTGAATCTCGCTGCCATGGGTGACGAAGACGACGAGACCGGCATCGACCGTGGCGATCGCATCCATCATCAGATCGGCGAGCAGGGTATCGCGATTGACCATATTGCCCATCGCCGCGTGGAAGCTGATATGGGAGACAGTGACACCCTCGGCTTTGGCGATCGCTATCAGTGCGCCGAGCTGATAGAGCATCTGCTGGCGAAGCTCGTCTGCCTGGAATGGTATTTCGCGCCGGCCGAAGCCGAGCCGATCAGGCAAACCGGGATGCGCGCCGATGCCGACGCCGTTCAGCTTCGCAAGCCGGACCATTCGCCCCATCGTATCCGGATCGCCGCCATGGAAACCGCAGGCGATGTTGGCCGACGAGACGAGTTTCATCATCGCTTCGTCATCGCACAGCCGGTAGGGACCAAATCCTTCGCCCATGTCGGAATTCAGATCGATCTTCATCAGTTCCTCCTTTTGACGGCCTTTTGGGCGACACGCATCAGGCCATCGCCTTCAAGGCGCGCTTGACCATTCGGGATGTCTGCCTGACGTCTTCGACATAGCGGGCGACAGCCTGTTCCACCGTGCGCGCCTCCGCATGCGTCGAGCGAACGAAATTCAGGCGGGCGCCGATGCGGGCTTGCCCGAGCCGCCAGAGATCGCATTCGATCACTCCGGCGATCTTCGGATATCCGCCGGCGGTATTGGCATCGCTCATCTGCACGATAGGTTCGCCGCCGGGCGGAACCTGGATCACGCCGGGCACGACGCCGTGGGAGCGCATCTCGATGGATGCTGTCGGCGTGATCGGCTCGCCTGATAAGCGGTAGCCCGTCCGGTCGCTTCGGGAGGAAATCCTCCAGGTCTGGCTCCAGAAGGCTTCGCCATCTCCGGCGAAAAGATCATGCTCGCCGGCCGGCAGGGCGCGGATCGGCAAAGCGCCGTCGACAGTGGCCGGGAAGACATCGCGCAGCGCCACGGCCGGTTCGACGACGGCGAGACCAGAGGCCGGCAACATGACCATCTCTGCGTCCTCGCCGACCGCGATCCGATCGCCCTTCGCCAGGGGCCGGCCGGCATTGCCGCCGAAGCCGCCGCGGAGCGATGTGCTTTGCGAGCCCATGACAACTGGGATATCCAGCCCGCCTCCGAGCGCAACATAGGGGCGTGCAAGCCGCGGGGGCTGTTTCAGTCCGAGAACCTGTCCGGGCTCCGCGAGATAGGCGCACCAGGGAAGCAGTTCCGATCCATCCAGATCGGGATTGCCGTCGGCACCGGTAACGGCAAAGACGACGCGCCGCTCGAAACGCAGGCTGAACGGGAAGGTCTGCACCTCTATCGCGGCGGCATCTTCGTCATTGCCGACGAGAATGTTGCCGATCCGGACCGCGAGCGGATCCATGGCGCCGCTCGCCGATACGCCGATGTCGCGATAGCCGGGGCGGCCAAGATCCTGCACTGTATTGAACGGGCCGCTTTCGATGATCTCGATCATAGCTCAATCCCTGCTGGCAGGAACCGCACCGTATCTCCTGGCGCCATCATGGCGGGGGTCGGTGACGTGGGGTCGAACATCTCAAGCGTCGCGAAGCCAATGGAATTCCAGCCATTCGGACCTGTGAGCATGGCGACGCCGGTCTGCATGCCGCCGATGGTCACGCAGCCCTTCGGCATTTTCAGCGAGGGCACGGTCTTTCGCGGCATGTAGATGCGGGGATCGAGACCATGCAGATAACCGAAACCGGGAGCGCTGCCCAAGGCGAACACACGGTAGGTCGCTTCATGATGGATGCGGACGACCTCGCGGTCGCTCAAGCCTGAGAGATCGCAAAGGGCTGGAAGATCCGTCGCATGTTCGCCGCCATATTGGACGGGGATCTCGATGGTCTTGCCCTTGAGATCGATGCTACGGGCATTCTCCCATGCCTCCAGCAGCCGGGCGACCACCGCATCAGGATCCTCGGGAGTCTCCTTGAAGATCACCAGCAGATTGGTCATGCCCGGGATGTTTTCCGCAAGGTCCGTCCAACCTTTCACAGTCTGGGACAGAGCCCAGATCCGCCGCTGCGCGATAAGGTCGAAGTCGCCTGGCGCTTCGAGCAGGAAGGATCTGGCGCCGATCGAGGAAACCCGCGCCAGGTTTTTGGTGGCCGGAACGATCTCGCGTTGCGATGCATGTCTGTTCGTCGTGACGATCATGACTGGAGCTCGATTTCGAACAGAGGATCACCGAAGCCGACCGGTGCGCCGGGTTCTGCGAGCAGCCTGGTCAAAACACCGGAACGGCTGGCGCGAAGGAGAAGCAGGATGTGCCCTACCCCGACAAAGCCGACGATATCCGCTTCGGATACGGAGCGCGGCAGATTTTGCGGCGCGGCGGAGGCGGGATGCTCGACATGGAAGCGGCCGGCCATCGGCGCCTTCACAACGACCGATGCGGAGCCGGGAGCCAAACCAGGAGCATGGGGCGTCGCTTCGGGCGGGCTGATCCGGGCACCGTCTTTTCCAGCGACGACGATGCGAAGCTGTCCGTCCGGCCGGGAGATTTCAAGACCGTCCACGCCGGCGGCCGTCAGCGCCTCGGTGAGAAATGCGATCGTCGCCGGATCGCTCAAATCGATCGCGCTCATGCCGCCCTCCGCAGCTTCAGCCATTGTTCGAGATAGTGAATGTCCGTCTCGCCGCGCGCGAATGCGCCATCCTCGAACAGGGCGCGCAGGAAGGGGATATTGGTGGAAATCCCTTCGACCTCAGTGCCGGCAAGCGCCTCGCGCATTCTTGCCATCGCTTCTGCCCGCGTCGGCGCATGCACGATCAGCTTGGCGATCAGCGAATCGTAATAGGGCGAGACCTTGTAGCCGGCATGAATATGCGTATCGACGCGGATGCCAGGTCCCGCCGGCAAAGCTAGGTGGGTGACAACACCCGCCGACGGCAGGAAGGTTTCCGGGTCCTCGGCGTTGATGCGGCATTCGAAGGAATGGCCTTCGCATGTTACATCGCCTTGGTTGAGATCCAGAACGTGACCCTGAGCTGCTCTTATCTGCGCCTGGACGATATCGACGCCGCTCGTCATTTCGGTGACGGGATGTTCGACCTGAAGTCGCGTGTTCATCTCGATGAAATAGAAAGCGCCGTCCTCATAAAGGAATTCGAAGGTTCCGACGCCCCGGTAGCCGATCTGGAGGCAGGCCTGCACGCAAGCCAGGCCGACCGGCTGGATGATGTCGGGCGCGATTCCAGGCGCCGGCGCCTCCTCCACCACTTTCTGATGGCGGCGCTGCATCGAGCAATCCCGGTGTCCCAGCCACACGGCATTGCCGTGATCGTCGCAAACAACCTGGATCTCGATGTGGCGCGGATGCTGGAGGAATTTCTCCATGTACAGCGAGGGTGAGCCGAAGGCCTTGCGGGCCTCTTCTCGTGTCAGAGCGATTGCTTCATGCAACACGTCGGCCTTTGGCACGACGCGCATGCCGCGTCCGCCGCCACCGCCGGCCGCCTTGATGATGACAGGATATCCGATTTCCAGCGCTATGCGCTCGATCGTGGCGGGATCATCGGGCAGCGCGGTGTCCGGACCGGGAACGCAGGGCACGCCGGCCGTCATCATCGCTCGCTTTGCCGAGATCTTGTCGCCCATGGTCGCAATCGAGGAGGTGGTCGGACCGATGAAGATCAGCCCCGCCTTTTCTACAGCGTCGGCGAAGGCAGCGTTCTCGGACAGAAAACCGTAACCGGGATGAATGGCGCCCGCACCGGCGAGACGTGCTGCCAGAAGGATGGCATCCTGATTGAGATAGCTCTTGGCGGCACTCGACGGGCCGATGCAGAGAAAGCTGTCTGCGGTCTTGCCGTAAGGCGCTTCCCTATCGGCCTCGGAGCAGATGGCGATCGTCTTCAGGCCGAGCTCGCGGCAGGCGCGCTGGATCCGGACTGCGATCTCGCCACGATTGGCGATCAGAACGGTATCGAAGCGGCCGGCCGCGGATTGTTCAGGCGTTTCCGGCATCAGGCAATCTCCGCCAGCAGGTCGCCGGTCTCGACCTCGCCGTCGTCGATTTCGGTGAGGTGCGTGATGCGCCCCGACCGCGGCGCGGCGATTGTGTTGAAGACCTTCATTGCCTCGACGATGAAAAGGGTCTGCCCCTCCTCCACCTCGTCCCCGATCGCGACGAATGGCGGCTCCCCAGGCGCCGGGGTCCGGTGCAGAACGCCGAAGACCGGCGCCTTCACCGCATAGGTTTTCTCAGGCCTCGAAGGCATATCGGAGCCAGCATCCTGGGCAAGTCTTGTCGTCGATCCTGCCTCTTGCTGGGGCTCGGCAGCAGCCTCCTGACCCGGCGACGTGCGGAAGATCAGAACCGTCACGTCCTTCTCCGTCACGGTCAGCTCGGTAATGTTTGATCGTCCGACAAAGTCGATCAGCGTCTTGATCTTCAAGAGGTCCATATGCGTGCTCGGAATTTCAAATTCCACCGCGCATAGCTGAAGTTTCAGATCGCCCGGCGTTGTGATTTTCGTAGCACGACGTATGGGCTGATGGGGTCAGACGAAGTTTTGATGGAGCGCAATCCGCGCCCTATCGGGACATGTCGCCGGACGCCCTGCATGGCAGCCGGCGCGCCCGGCGAGGCGAATTAGAATCCGTCGAAGAGCAAAGCGTTTTGGAAGCGGCGCCTCTCTCCGAAATGAATCATACCTGCTTCTCTCGCAGGTCTGTCTCACGGGCGCGTCCCTTTGGTGGCGCGACCGACAGGCGGACTGCGCATGAAGACAATGGCAGGCAAAGTCGTAGATCATCGGCTCGAATGGACGTGATCTTTCGAGAATCAGACGACCAAGAACCCCTGGTAAGCGTCCTTAAACTGTCTGTTCAGTTTAATAGCAACCCATAAGGGATTTTTGGCGTCGGTCGGATCAAGGCCATGCGCGGGCTTGGCAACGACCGACCATAACTTGTCCGTACTTACAGCATCCGGATCAGGACATATTTCCACTGCAACCTCATCGGTGCCGTCCGAATTACGCGCTATATACACAGTCATACCCTGAATGAAGCCAGTGCCTCCAAGTGAAAAACGAGTACTCTTATCAGTTGCAGCTTTCACAAGGTTGTCGCTCAGATACTTAATGTCAATTTCATGTTGATCACCAGACTTTGCAGGCATGTGAACCTCCCTTGTTCGTCCGTATCCGCAAATTAATCACCATCGCTCGATCTGCGAGGTATGAATCCACCCGATCGCGACATCACCCCGCCGGAGCGGGACAAGGCTCCGCCCGATCTGGACATTCCAGTTGTCATTCCTCTGGGATCAGCAGAGACCTCAGCAGAGAGCAGGATTTGTTCAAAGGTTCCTGTTTGGGCATCGAGCCTCATCGAGAGATCGCCCTTCTCATAGATCCAGACCATAATATCCTCAGCGAGAGCTCCAATTTGGGAGCCGAGGCCTGTTAGTGCACTTGCACCAGGAGATCGGTATAGTCTTCCGTATTCGATATCACCTTCGGCGTTCCTCGGAGGAGAGTTGTCAGGAACCATGCCGTCGCCGTGGACAAGGAAGATTGCTGGCCTTGCCAGTTCAATAAAAGCTCCTTCGAAAGAGAAAGCGTAGATGCGCGCGAGCGTCGCGCCCGGCTCAGCGAGTTGGTTCCTCAGGAAATTGTTCGCACCTGCTTGACGCGGGCCTAAAGGCCCGGAGGTGCCGCCTCTAAGAACAACGTCTTGAAGTTCACGTCCAAACAAATACACGGATGATATACTGAGTAGATTTTCTTGGTGTGCCACCTTTCCCTCCATCTACCTGGTTATTGACCGATGCCTGATCTCGACAGCAAAACTTTCTCGCGATAGCTCATCTTCGGAAGGTCCAGATGATCCATCGGCAGCAATGTCCGCGCAGAAAGGACATGACTGCGATGCTCGCCGCCTTTAAGGTGTGCGCCGGCGTGTAATTCGCCGATCGCCCGTCGCCTGAAGTTTCTGCTGATGATCCGTGCGAATTGGCCGCCACTTTCATCCCGATCAATCGCAAGCATCGTCCTCGCAACGTCGCCGTAGTCCAGAAAGTCGGGAGCGAGAGCCCACAAGGTTTCTGCCAGATACGTCCCGACGATATCTCGTGCGTCGAGCAGTGCTTCGACAAAACCATCCGAGTTGCGCGCGAAAGCGCGGTCGAAAGCATGCTGCACGGGTGCTTCAGCAGCCGGATCGAACTCGGCAATATCTGCGAGGTCTTCGACGGCACGCGAGATCAACCCGCGCCCCACCAAGCTCTCATGGAAGATATCGACGAGGATGTCGAATATCGCGCCGGTGAGCGGTTGCGAGAGCTCATGCTCGTCCTTCCACCCATGTGCGAAGTCGGCCATCGTCCGTTTGTTGTTTGCCGACCGTATCTGGCGATGCGGCGAAAATTCCGAGAAGCGCGCCAGGCGATTTGCCCGGTAAAGGTTACCGCGCGTCTCCGCGAGAACATTGTTGATCACGGACGGAAAATGCATGGCCGCGATCAGCGACACGCAGTCGGAGAAGGCCTCCTGGAAGCCAAGATATTCGGGGTACTCGGTTCCCGGGCGCGGCACACCCAGTACGCTGAAGATGATCGCGTGCCCCACCTCATGAGCGATGACGTCAAAATCCAGGCTGAAGGGAAGGACGCGCCCGTTGTTTTCGAACTGGCTCCCAATTTCCAGGAAACCATAGCCGTATTGGGCGTTGTCCCATCGCGGCAGGATCGAGATTTCCAGCCGGTCATAATGATCGCGAAAATGCCAGGTGAGCGGCTGGCCGAGATAGCGCTCCCACACATCCAGTGTGAATCGCACGCAACCAAAAACATGCGCGGCTTCGAAGCCAGCCATTGAAGATCGGGGATAGTCGAAATTGCCGTACTCGTCGGGGGTGGCCGGCTGAAGGATTTTCCCGGTCCAGGGCGGCAGATACATGTACGGTGTTCCGAGCGGCCCGCGGTTCACACCGTAAGGACTGGTCTTGCCGACCGGCTCCACAACGAACATGCGATCGTCGGCCGGACCAGCCGTCAGGCTACCCAGCGGAGACGACACTTCGACAATCTCGGGACTGGACCGAGCATCTTCAAATGGAGGCTGTACAAAAAGTCTGAACCGGGTGCTCATCCGCTTCCCCTCAAAAGACTTTTATGGTGCAAGTTTAAGTTGACCTTCGGCGCTCGCGAGAATTTTAGCAAGTAATGAAATAGTATTAGCGCCAGCCTGCCAAATGTACGAGGCGTTATTCAGAAAGTTCAACCAATCTCGAATAGCGCGGGTGACTGCGAATGGAATCGAGGTCGGAATCGTTCTTGAACCACAGCCGCATCTCGGCGCCGACCTGAGGCATCCAGGCTTCCAGCACCTCGATCGCTCGGTCAATCTCGCCAAGCAGCGCATAAGTGCAGGCGGCGTTGTACTGAATGTTTATGTCGTTGGGATCAGTCGCCAGTGAGCGGGCCAGCCACTCCAGTGCCCGATCGCGGACACCGAGAAACGCGAGCACGGTTGCTCCAAGACAGGCAACATTGGCATTCTCCGGATGTAGCCGCAATTCTTCCTCCGCCTTTTTCAACGCGATCCAAGCATAACTATTGGCCTGGTCTGTTTGCCCGAGTGAACGAAAGACGTGCACAAGCATGGTCGGCGCACCATAATCGGCAGGCTTGATTTCCATTGCACGCTGAAAGTAGGTGGCCGCCAGCTCGAACTGACCGTCGGTGACGCAAAATTCGGCATAATACCGGTTCGCCTCGTGGCAATCGCCGTCGAGCGATAAAGCCTGCTCGAATGCGGAAACGGCCTCAGCGCGATTGCCGGCCACCGCCAACGCAAACCCCTTGGCCGCGTGTGCCTCCGCCAGATTGGGATCGATAGCGAGCGCCCTCGCGGTGTTCGCAAGAATGTCCTCCACCGGGATCTGCACACCGAACTGGGACCGCAGACGCGCATCGCAAACTGCGACGCCCGCATAAGCGCGGGCATAGTCCGGATCCAATTCGATAGCTCTCGCGAAGCTCTGTCTGGCCATGAGATGGTTTGAGCGCGAGGCAATGTGATAGTATTCGCGGCCCCTGAGGAAGTGCGTATAAGCTTCAACGCTCGCTGTCGGCGCCAGCTCGATTGCCTTCTTTTCCTCCGGGAGTAGCTTGACCTTCAGTTGCTCGACGATCGCCTTCGTGATCTCGTCCTGCACTTCGAAGATGTCGGTGAGGTCGCGGTCGTAACGCGCCGCCCACACGTGGCCATCGCTGGCTGCGTCGATCAATTCAGCATTGATCCTCACATGGTTGCCGGCCTTGCGGACGCTGCCCTCTACGACATAGGCAACCCCGAGTTCCCCGGCGATGCGCTGCAGGTTCTCGCTCCGGCCTTTGCATGTGAAGACAGTGTTGCGGCTCAGTACGAATAGGCCTGAAACATTCGATAGGTCAGTGATGATGTCCTCTGTGATGCCGTCGCTGAAAAACTCTTGGGCGGGATCGTCGCTGATGTTGGCAAATGGCAGGATTGCAACCGATGGCTTGTTGACGGGTGCGCGCGTGTGCCCGCTTGCGGCAAGCGGCACCTCCTCACCGGAGGCGACATTGCCCCAATCGGCAAAATAGACATGGACCGGGCGGGAAATGTTTTTGACGGTCTTGGCGCCCTGGTCCGCGAAATCGAGGCCGAGCTTGTTTCCGACTTCGTGGCGCACAGCCGCCGAACAGGCAATGCCGCCAGGATCTGCAAGGGCTTGTAGCCGGACCGCCACATTAATGCCGTCCCCATGAAAGTCATCCGCATCGAAGACGATGTCGCCCAGATTCAAGCCTATTCGAAACGCAAAGTGCCTGTCCGCTGGAATCCCCATGTTGCGCTCCAGCATGCCGCGCTGGATTTCGACTGCGCATCGTGCAGCACTGAGCACGCTGCCGAACTCGACCAGGAAACCGTCGCCCATCACCTTGATTATACGCCCGCCGTGGGTCGCGACAGCGGGATCGAAGAGCTCGCGGCGATGCTGACGAAGAGCGTTAAGCGTCTCCTCTTCGTTGGCTTCCAGGAGACGGCTGTAGCCTACCACATCGGCGGCCAGGATAGCCGCCAATCGGCGCTCGACAAGCTCTGCACACATGCCCGTCTCCCCAACGTGCTGGTGGCAATATTACTCAATTCTAGAAGTTAGCCGATCATGTTGCCGGATGATTGTATTACTGACAACTAAAATATCCCTCTGTCGCCAAACCAACGGTTTACGCTGAACACTGTAGGGCTGTAATGGCGTCGACCGACAAGAGATCGAAGTACCGAGGATCAAGCGGCGGGTTTTGATTGATGTCGAGGGTAATCCCCTCGCCGCGGCCGGCTCCGTCAGTTCTTCGGAGCAGCGATGCTCTCCCGCAAGATCAGGCTGCTGCGGATGACGGTACGAACCGTCGCCGTATTCTGCCTCTGGCCAATGGCGTCGAAGAGGAGATCCACCGCGGCGCGCCCCATCTCTTCGACCGGCTGCTTGATCGTCGAGAGTGGCGGAGAGCAAAATTCGCAGACGGGGGAGCCGTCGAAGGAGACGACGGACACATCACCGGGAATGCGCAAGCCCGCGCCCTGGATACGGCTGACAAAAGAAATGGCCATGTCATCGCTGGTCGCGATGACGGCTGTTGGTTTCTCGGTCAACTCGGCGAAATCATCCGCCGCCTGGACACCAATGTCGAAGCCGTGCTGATAATCGAGATGACCACCCGAGCGATGCACCGAATCCTCGGACAATCCTGCCGCCTCGAGCGCCTCGAGCACGCCGCCGTAACGCTCGACATCGTGATAATTGCCTTCAGGCCCTGCAAGATAGAAGAACCGTCGATGACCCAGTCGGATCAGTTCGGCCGTGACGTCGCGCACGGCTTCGCGGTCGTTCGTAACGACGCTCTGCAGGCCGGCATCGCTCATGTCGAGCAGCATCGACACGATCGGCAGGCCGGAGTTGGCCAGCGAGCGTCCGTCAACCTCCGGAAGCTTCGACGACAGGATGATGGCTCCGCGCACGCTGCCGCCGAAGGCGAGGTCGAGAATGTGCCGTTCGGAAATCTCGTCGCGGTCGAGGTTGGCGATCATCAGGTTGTAGCCGCCCTGGATCAGCGATTTATTGATACTCTGCAGCACCTGCGGAATGACCTGGGAAGCGCCATAGTAGAGCGATCCCGGCAGAATGATCATGATGATATTGGATTTGCCGACCCTGAGACCGCGCGCCATCGCGTTCGGGGTGTAGCCCAGTTGCCTGGCTGCGGCATTGATCTTGGCGCGCGTCTTTTCGTTGACCCGTCCGGGATTGGCGAGCGCCCGGCTCACTGTCGATATCGCAACGCCGGCGAGCCGCGCGACATCGGCCATCAACGCGCCTGATTGATCCTCCCCGACTACATCCTTGTTTTTGTTCACGGTTCTTTCTTTCTCCGGGATGCTTTTGTTTGCAACTCTAAGACAAGTGGCAGCTTATAGCAAACGTTTGCCAAAAACCGCTTGCGTAAAAAAACAGCTTGGCTATTATCTAATCATGGCAAACGATTGCCATTCGCTAATGCATTGAAAATTCTACGACTTATGAATGCGGAACGGCCCTTCCGCAAACGGATAGGTCATGCCTTGAAAAGGGAGTGATTATGGCTGCTGACGACAGGCTGCGCTTTGGCGTCGATCTCGTGACATTCTTCCATCCCGGCTTTTGGGACGTCGACAGCCATGACGCGATCGTCGACTATGCACGCGCCGCGCCGCGCGCCTTCTGGGACAAGATCCTCGACGGCGTCCAGGCCTCCGGCGTTACCGGCGTCGAATTGACCTTCTCTCCCTTCAACTGGCAGGACGCCATCAAGACCTACGGTTCCGTCGACGCCTTCGCGGCCGAACTGGCAAGACGCGGCCTGACGCTGTGCAGCGGCTTCTTCGCGGAACTTGAGGCGGCCGGCGACTTCGCCGAGCCCGAGGCCCAGCGCGCGCTGATCGACAAGGCGGAACGATATGCCGACTTCCTGAAAGCCTGCGGCAGCGACATCATGGTGATCGGCGCGCCCTTACGCCAGACGCTCGGCGCCCAGCCGGTGCAGTTCCATGATTTCGATCGCGCCAAGGTGATTGCCGATTTTCTGAACCGGCTCGGCGCGACCCTCTATGCCAGGGGCGTACGGCTGGCGCTGCACACCGAGGCGCACTCGATCTTTGCCGCCGCGCGCGACGTCGATCTGATGATGCTTCTCACCGACCCGGCCTATGTGCACATGTGCCCGGATACCGCCCACATCATCGTGGCCGGCTCCGATCCCGTCCAACTCGTCGATCGCCATCACGAGCGCATGATCATCGCCCACTGGAAGGATGCGCGCGGCCCGATGCCCGCCGACACGCCGATCGACAAGCACATCCATGAACGCCACCAGCCCTATTTCTGCAGCTTCGGCCTCGGACGGGTCGACTGGCCGGCCTGGATCCGGCTGCTGCGCGACCGGGCCTATGAAGGCTGGGCGATCCTCGAACTCGATGCCGCGCCGGATCCCGTCCGCGACATCGCCAACGGGCTCACGCTCGTCCGGCAGGCGCTCCTGCCGATCTATCGCTGACAACAATTCCGACGACAACAAACGCCCCGCAAAGAGGGCATTTTCAAGAGGTGGAACTATGAAGACCATGATGAAGCTTTTTCTTGCCGGCGTGGCATTCGCCGGTCTCATGACCTCGGCGCATGCCGAGGACAAGCCGACGATCGAGATCATGTCGTCCTGGACGTCGGGCGGCGAAGCGGCGGCCCTCAACGTCATCAAGACCGAGTTCGAAAAACGCGGCGGCGTCTGGAAGGATTCCTCGATCGCCGGCTTCGGCGCCGCCGATGCCGCCTTCCAGAACCGCATCGTCGCCGGTGACGCGCCCGGCGCCAAGCAGGGCGTCATCGGGCTGGCTGCCGCCGATTTCATCAACCAGGGCCTGTTCAATCCGATCGACGACGTGGCCGCCGGCGGCAAATGGGCCGACGCCCTGCCGAAATCGATCCATGATCTCATCTCCTATGACGGCAAGGTCTACCTTGCGCCGACCGGTGCCCATGGCGAAAGCTGGCTCTTTTATTCCAAGGAAGCCTTCGGCAAGGCCGGCATCGCGCAAGAGCCCAAGACTTGGGACGAGCTCTTTGCCGATCTCGACAAGCTGAAGGCTGCCGGTATGGTTCCGGTCGCCTGGGGCGGCCAGCCCTGGCAGCAGACCAAGGTCTTCAACATGATCCTGCTCTCGCAGGTCGGCATCGACGGATTCCTGAAGATCTATGTCGACAAGGACAAGAGCCCGGCATCGGTCGAGGGCGTGAAAAAGACACTTGCAGTCCTCGGTAAGCTGCGCGGCTATGTCGACGCGGGTGCCGCCGGCCGCAACTGGAACGATGCGACCGCCATGCTGATCACCGCCAAAGCCGGCGTGCAGTTCATGGGCGACTGGGCCAAAGGCGAATTCACCGTCGCCGGCAAGGAGCCGGGCAAGGACTACGGCTGCATGATCGTTCCGGAGTCGAAGGGCATGGTCTACATCGCCGACGCCCTCTGGTTCCCCAAAACAGGCAAGGCCGAAACCGACAAGGCCCAGAAACTGCTCGCCGAAGTCGTCATGGACCCGACCATCCAGGTCGAATTTGCTCTCAAGAAGGGCTCGGTTCCGATGCGCGCCGACGTCGACAAGTCGAAGCTGGACGCCTGCGCCCAGAAGGGCGTCGAGCTGATGAGCGCCGGCGCCATCGTGCCGGATCAGGCGATCGTGCTGACGCCCCAGCAGGTCGGTGCGCTCGACGATTTCGTCGACGAATATTGGAGCGGCGGCTCGAACGATGCAGGCGCTGCGGCCGAAAACTTCTTCGCCATCTTCGAGTAGGATAGTGACTGTGGCGTCGGTCTGACCCGACGCCACAGCTGCCGGGCGCCGCCTCGCGCGGCGGCGCCAGCCCTGCTTTCCATTCCGTCAACGAGCTGGCCGATGTCCGTCAAACGCAAGCCCAATCTTTCCGCCACCATCGCGCTGCTGCCGACATGGTTCGTTGCGGTCGTGGTCTTCATCGGCACCATGGCCTGGTCGATCCGGCTGTCCTTTACCAATTCGACGCTCTTTCCGTCCTCGAGCTATGTCGGCTTCGCCCAATATTCGAAGCTCTTCTCTTCCGCCAAATGGCTGGCATCGCTGCAAAACGTGTTGATCTTCGGCGTCCTTTACGTCGCAGGCTGTCTGCTGCTCGGCTTCCTGCTGGCCGCAGCACTGGACCGCAAGATCCGTTTCGAAAGCGCCTTCAGGACCATATTCCTCTATCCCTACGCCATGTCCTTCGTGGTGACGGGACTGATCTGGCAATGGATGCTCAATCCGACGCTCGGCATCCAGGCAAGCGTGCGCTCGCTCGGCTGGGAAAGCTTCGTCCTCGACTGGGTGGTCAACCGCGACATGGCGATCTATGCGCTGGTGCTTGCCGGCGTCTGGCAGGGCGCGGGGCTGGTCATGGTCATTGCGCTCGCCGGCATGCGCGGCATCGAGGCCGAGCAGTGGAAGGCGGCGCGGATCGACGGCATTCCCGTCTGGCGGATCTATGTCTCGATCATCCTGCCGCAGCTCGGGCCGGCGCTGGCCGCCGCCGGCATGCTGCTCGCCATGGGCGTGATCAAGACCTATGACATAGTCGTCGCCATGACCAATGGCGGCCCCGGCAATGCGACCGAGGTGCCTGCGAAATTCATCATGGACAATCTGTTCGGACGCCAGAACCTCGGCCTCGCCACAGCCGGCGCGACGGTGCTTGTCCTCGGCGTGATCATCGCCGTCGCCCCATTCCGCTACATCATGCACATGCGCGACAAAGCGAAGGGAGCCGCGTGATGGCCGATCCTCATCCGAACGGGCCGAAACCGGCACGGATCACCGCCGGGCGCATCGGCCTCTATGCCTTCCTCGTCGTCGCCGCACTGTTCTTCCTTCTGCCGCTCTATACCATGGTCGTCACCTCCTTGAAGTCCATGGACGAAATCCGGCTCGGGCAGATCTTTTCCCTGCCGGCGACGCTCGATTTCTCTGCCTGGATGACCGCCTGGTCGGGCGCCTGCATGGGAACCGTCTGCGTCGGCATTCGCAGCGGCTTCTGGAATTCGGTGGCGATCACCCTTCCCTCGGTCGCGCTCTCGGTCTTCATCGGCGCCGTCAACGGTTATGCGCTGTCGCTCTGGCGGCCGCGCGGGGCAAACCTGCTTTTTGGCCTACTGATGGCCGGCGGCCTCATCCCCTACCAGATTTTCCTCTATCCGATGGTCCGGGCGATGGCGAATATCGATCTCTACAATTCGCTGGCCGGCATCATTCTCGTGCATGTCATCTTCGGGCTGCCGCTGGTGACGCTACTCTTCCGCAACTATTTCGTCAGCGTGCCAGAGGAGCTTTGCAAGGCGGCACGCGTCGACGGCGCGGGCTTCTGGCGCATCTTTTTCGAGATCATGCTGCCGATTGCCGTGCCGATGGTCGTCGTGGTCTCCATGCTGCAATTCACCGGCATCTGGAACGACTTCTTGCTCGGTCTCGTCTTTGCCGGGCGCGACAACCTGCCGATGACCGTGCAGCTCAACAATATCGTCAACACCACGATGGGCGAGCGAACTTACAACGTGAACATGGCGGCGACGATCCTCACCGCCATCGTTCCGCTCGCCATCTATTTCCTGTCCGGCCGCTGGTTCGTGCGCGGCATCGCGGCCGGCGCAGTCAAGGGGTAACGCTTCCATGCAATCTGCCGTCTCCGTCAAGGACCTGAAGATCGCCTATGGTGACCATACGGTCATCGAGAAGATGTCGATCGACATCGCGCCGCGAGAGTTCCTGGTGCTGCTCGGCCCTTCCGGCTGCGGCAAGTCCACGCTTCTGAACGCCATTGCCGGCCTCCAGGACATTACATCAGGCGAGGTCTGGATCTCGGGCAAGAATGTCAGCTGGGAGGAGCCGAAGGACCGCGGCATCGGCATGGTCTTCCAATCCTACGCGCTCTATCCCCGCATGTCGGTCCGCAAGAACCTCTCCTTTGGACTTCGCGTCGCCCGTCTGCCGAAGGCCGAGATCGAGGCCCGTGTCGCTCGCACCGCCGCCCTTCTCCAGCTCGACAAGCTGCTCGACCGGCGCCCTGCCGAGCTATCGGGCGGCCAGCGCCAGCGCGTCGCCATCGGCCGGGCGCTGGTGCGCGAAGTCGATGTCTTCCTGTTCGACGAACCGCTGTCGAACCTCGATGCCAAACTGCGCAACGAATTGCGCGTCGAGATCAAGAAGCTGCACCAGCGCCTCGGCAATACGATGATCTACGTGACCCACGACCAAGTCGAGGCCCTGACGCTTGCCGACCGCATCGCCATCATGCGCGACGGTGTGATCCAGCAGCTCGCCTCGCCGGCCGAGATCTACCGCCGCCCGGCCAATCTCTTCGTTGCCGGTTTCATTGGCGCTCCGGCCATGAATTTCATCGAGGGCCGGATCGAGCGCGGCGACGGGGCGCCCATCTTTCTGGGCAACGGGCTGACCATCGATCTCTCCGGCTATTCCTTTGGTGCGGCCGCGGCGGAAGGACCTGCTACACTCGGCTTTCGCCCGGAACACCTTGTGCTCGATGGGGCGGCGAGCGGCCTGCCCACCATTCCGGGCCGCGTTGCTGTCGTCGAGCCGATGGGTTCGGACGCCGTTGTCTGGTTCGACTGGGCGGACCAAAGCCTCTCGCTCCGGCTGATGGGCGAAGTGACCCTTGAGCCCGGTGACGCCATGGCTCCCGGGCTCGATATCGCCAAGGCGTCCCTCTTCGGCGCTGACGGATCGCGGCTGTGACGCACCATCCCTTTGTTTTCCCGCAATTCCGGGCGCGTTTCGCGCCGTTTTGAGGATTGCTCCAGGACAGGATTTGAAAAGACATGTCTGAGATCGTCTATGATGCGCTGGTGATCGGCTCCGGCGCGGCGGGTTCATTTGCGGCAAAAGAACTGACGGCACAGGGGCTGTCGGTGCTGTTGCTCGAGGCCGGTCCCGCCGTTGGGCCGAAGGATTTCGATCCCGCGCGCAAGAAGGCGCCGGCAAGCAGCATCAATATCTGGGAGCGCGCGCGGGCCACCTTGAAGGGCCAGCCGATCCAGGCCCGCGCGGCCTTCTTTACCGAGCGTTTCAGCCACTTCTTCGTCAACGACCGCAAGAATCCTTATACGACGCCGAAGGGCGAGCCCTTCCTCTGGATCCGCGGCCGCCAGGGCGGCGGGCGTCTCCACAGTTTCGGCCGGGTGCTGCTGCGCTGGACTGACGATGATTTCAAGATCCGCTCTCGCGCCGGAAAGGGTGTGGACTGGCCGGTCTCCTATGAAGAACTGGTGCCTTTCTACGACGAGGTCGAGGCTTATCTCGGCCTCTACGGCAATAGGGATAACGTGCCGAGCTTGCCGGACGGCATCTATGCGAAGCCGGCAAGCCTGACGCCCGCCGAACAGATCTTCAAGCAGGCGGTCGAAAGCCGCTGGCCGGACAGGCACGTCGTCTCCTGGCGTTACATTGCGCCGGACGCCGACCGCATGCCGCGACCGCTGCGAGAGGCTCAGGCCACCGGTCAGTTGACCGTCCGCTACGACGCCGTCGTTCGCCGCATCACCACGGACGAGAATACCGGCCACGCCACCGGGGCGGAGTTCATCGATCGCAATACAGGCGAGGTATCGACCGCGCGCGCCGCAACTGTGGTGCTTTCGGCCTCGCCGATCGAGAGCGTACGGTTGCTGTTGAATTCGGCGTCGGCGAAACATCCTGATGGGCTCGGCAACAGCTCGGGCGCTCTCGGCCGCTATTTCATGGATCAGCTTCCGTGCCTCGCCTTCGGGTCCTTTTCGAAGGCGAAGGGTTGGGCGGTCGACGAGTCCGCGCCGACCGACCCGTTCTACAATCCGTCGGGCGGGATCTTCATTCCCCGCTTCGGCGAGAGCGACGCCGCCCGCGGCGATTTCGACTACCAGGGAAGCGTCGGCCGCGCGCCGGTCTCCGGGGACACCGATGCACGTCTGGCTTTCTTCGGTTTCGGCCGCATGCTGCCCTACGCAGATAATTGCATCACGCTCGACGTCAGGCGTAGGGATGCCTGGAACATTCCTGTGCCGCATATCCGCTGCGTCATGCGACAGGAGGAACAGGCGCTCCTCAGAAGGCAGGAGGAAACGCTGATCGCGATGATCAAGGAGGTCGGCGGCGACCTCGAATTCATCGGCTCGCCTACCGGCCTGAAGGAGATGGGCAAGGGCGCCTTTCCCGAAGCCGACGCCTTCAGCCGCTTCATGTTCCGCAAATGGTTCCGCAAGACCATGTGCATGGGCGCGGCAATCCATGAGACGGGCGGCGCGCGCATGGGCGAAACCCCGGAGGCTTCGGTGCTCAACCCCTACAATCAGGTCTGGGATGTCCCGAACCTCATCGTCACGGACGCCAGCGCCTTCCCCGGCAGCGGCATCGCCGGCACGACGCTCACCGTCATGGCCTTGACGATCCGCGCCTGCCGGAATCTTGTCGACCAGTACCGGACGGGACAGCTATAGGCGCGCCTCGGCGGCTGAAGCGCATTCGACGCCGCAATCATCGGCTTAAGAGATCGGGACGTTGCTGTTCCGGCTTTGGCTTAGCCGAACCGTCACACAAACTTCGCAGTGACATGCTCCTGTCAAAAAAGCAGGAAGGAAAAGCCCATGTCTCAAACACATCAGGACCAACTCAGCCGTATTAAGGCCGAGATCGCCGACAGCTTCGATGAAGAGCTGGAAATGCAGATGGAGGAAGACCGGCTGGACGATCTGGTCGCCGAAGGAATGTCGGAACCGGCGGAGCAGACGCTCGAGCGAAAGACCTACTTCCGCGAGCTCTTCCGGCTGCAGCACGAACTGGTGCGGCTGCAGGATTGGGTTCAGCATAAGAAGCTGAAGGTGGTGGTGCTGTTCGAAGGCCGGGATTCGGCCGGCAAGGGAGGCGCGATCAAACGCGTGACCCAGCGGCTCAATCCGCGCGTCTGCCGGACGGTCGCGCTGCCCGCCCCCACCGAGCGGGAACGTCATCAATGGTATTTCCAGCGTTATGTCCCGCATCTTCCGACCGCCGGCGAAATGGTGCTCTTCGACCGAAGCTGGTACAATCGCGCCGGTGTCGAGCGCGTCATGGGGTTC
>Ga0209758_1001747_pt1 | contig 24190 bp, 21 predicted proteins | sample AraplaMF_Col_mMF_FD_184258 | JGI IMG/M metagenome (GOLD analysis project Ga0209758, IMG submission 184258) | Arabidopsis root microbial communities from the University of North Carolina, USA - plate scrape MF_Col_mMF (SPAdes) (version 2) | ecosystem: Host-associated > Plants > Roots > Endosphere...
TCAGCGTGATGAAGTCGCACTCCGGGTCCATCAGCAGGTTGAGCGCGAAGTTCTGCTCGCGGTTGCGCGCCGTCACGCCCCACACCGCGTTCTTCTGGTGGGTGTACTCGCGCAGCGTGCGCAGCACGGCGGTCTTGCCGGTGATCTCGGTGACCTTGGCGTACAGCGGCGCGGCGCCGGGGGCCTCGAGGTAGACGAACTGGTTCACCAGCAGCGCCGGCACCATCGGGCCGCTGATGCGGTAGTAGGTGAGGCCACCCTGGTTCCAGCTTTCCATGGTCTTGCCATGGCGGTCCCAGAAGTCGTTGGGCAGCGCCAGCACGCCGGTGTAGAGCAGGTCGCCGTCGTCCAGCGTCTTGTCGTTGGTGTAGTCCTCGGCGGCCAGGCCCAGTGCCCGCGCCTTGATGCGCATGTTGATGTCCTTGGACACCAGCACCACCTCGCGGCCCTGCTGCTGGTCGCGCAGCGCCTGCACCACGCCCAGGATCTGGTTGTCGGCCTTGCCTTGCGGCAGGCCCTGGGGCAGCGTCACGTTGACCAGCGTGGTCTGGAAGAACAGCTTGCCGCCGGCTTCGCGGTGGCCGGTGGCGGCCAGCGACAGGCCTTCGGCCATGTCGCGGCCCGGCTGCTCGGACAGGCTGCCTGCCAGGGCGTCGAGGTCGCGGCTGACCTGGCGTGCGTTGCGCGCCACTTCCGACATGCCCTTCTTGTGGTCGTCCAGCTCCTCCAGCGTGATCATCGGGAGGTAGACGTCATGTTCCTCGAAGCGGAACAGGCAGGTCGGGTCGTGCATCAGCACGTTGGTGTCGAGCACGAAGAGCTTGGCCGGGCCGGTGCCGCGCGGCTTGCGCGGCTTGGGTTCGGGGGCGCTGCGGCGCGCGACGGCGGGCGGGGTCACCGGGGCGACAGCCTTCGCGACGGCCACCGGCGCGGCCTCATGCGGTGTTTCCAGCAGGTCGAGCACGGCCGGCGAGGCCGGTTCTTCGCTGCGCTGTTTCTGCGTCCGTTTGCCTGGTTTGGGAGCGGCCTGGGATTCGTAGTCGGCGGGGGTCAGGAGGGCGGCACGTTTGGCAGGCGGCTTGGGCAGTGGCATGTGTGTGTTTCAGGTGGCTTTGGGAAATCAAGAAGCAAAAAAGCCGCGCGGTCACCCGAGCGGCTTGTTGGCTGGCAGTCTGGATTCACAACTCACAGGCATGAACCCATTATGCACATCCCCGGTGTCACCTCAACATGACTGACGCCGGCGTGGTATTTCGGCGGCTTTGCCAGATATGTGCGCGTCGGGGGTTCAGGCCTTCTTGAGCCCCTTGACGGCCTTCAGCACCTCGTCGACGTGGCCGGCGACCTTGATGCCGCGCCACTCGGCGCGCAGCACGCCGGCGCCGTCGATCAGGAAGGTGCTGCGCTCGATGCCCTTGACCTTCTTGCCGTACATGATCTTGTTCTTGACGACGCCGAACATGTGGCAGAGCTTTTCTTCGGTGTCGGCGATCAGCTCGAAGGGCAGCTCGAGGTTCTGCTTGAACTTGTCGTGCGAGCTCATGTTGTCGCGCGAAACACCAAAAACCACCGCACCGGCCTTGACAAAATCCTTGTGCCGATCGCGGAACTGCATGGCCTCAGTGGTACAACCGGGCGTGTTGTCCTTCGGGTAGAAATAGAGGACGACGATCTGCCCCGCGAAGGCGGCGGGCGTGAACTTCACGCCACCGGTTGCGAGCGCTTCAAATTCCGGGAGGGGTTTGTTGAGGGCTGGCGTCATGAAGAATTCTGGGGGAGTGGCGCCCCGGAAGGCGTAGCCGTAGATTATAAGGCCACGGCTATTGCTCCCCCAATGGCCATCAGCCTTCGAGCAGCAGCGCGAGCACCGCGCGGCGTCCTTCGGAAACCAGCACGTTGTAGGTGCGGCAGGCGGCGCCGGTGTCCATGGTTTCCATGCCGATGCGGCGTTCGATCAGCGGGCGCATCAGCGCCGCCGGCGGAAAGCGCAACCGGTTGCCGCTGCCGAAGATCACCAGCTCGGGCGACAGCTGCGCGATCGCGCTGAAATGCTCGGCGCTGAGGTCCTCGAAGCGCTCGACTTTCCATTCGACGACCTCGCCCTGCCACGGCACCACGATGCTCTGGCGGTGCACGACGCCGTTGACGGACACCGCCCCCGGGATCAGGCCGGAGATGGCGTTGACGCCTTCGATGCGGTCGGGTTGGAGTTTCATGGGCGTGTCGATCAGGCGAATTGTGGTTCCGTGAGCGCCATATCTTGTCACGATGGGGGGATCGAAAAAAGCGATGGGACATTGGGCCCTCGATGACCACTCAGTGCCAACCCGCGGGCCGCGATGACGTGGCGCGAGGCTGGAAAGATCGAGGAAACATCGTGAACCACACGCCGGAGCCTGCGGGCTCGTTCTGCGCGCTCACCGCGGCCTTGCTGGCGTTGCCAGGTGTGCAATCGCTCGGCGGGCCCCTCGACCAGGACCCGCATCGATGCGCCGTGGACGTGGAGGGCGTCGCGTTCGCCGTCGAAGCGGTGGGAGACGCGATCCGGGTCCTTTGCTGTCTCGGCACCGTGCCGTCGGAATGCGCCAGGGAGGCATTGATCCGTCTGCTGGAGGTCAATTTCGTGCTGGCGGCCAGTGCGCAATCGGCAAGGCTCGGCATCGACCCGGCATCGGACCAGGTGGTCTACCTTTTCGATGCGCCCCGCTGGCAGGTCACCGCAGCATCACTCGCAGCGGCGCTGCGGGCCAGTGCGGAACGGGCGCGGCATTGGCAAGCATCGCAGTGGAATGACGAGTCGCCGTGCTCGATCATTGCCGGGTCGGATGCGCTGCTTCGCAAGGCCTGAGGATCACATCTCGCATGCGAGCCCTCATTTGGCGTCGTCTCGGCTGGCAAGGTGCCCAGGAGTTGCCGCCGTTGGCCCAGGATGTCCAGGTCGACGTCGAGCATGCGCTGCAGTCGGGCGGGGTGGACGCTGCGTCCGATACGCAGAGGGCATCCAGCGCGTTGGAGAACGCCGCGGGCCAGCTCGTCGATCCTGAGGTGCGCGTGCGGGCACGGGTTGCTCGCGAGAAGTCGTGCGTGGCGATTCACCGTGCCATCGAGTTGTTGCTGGAGGCGCATGCCGGCGTCGCCGTGGACGATCTGGCACGACACTATGTCGAATCGGTCCTGGCCAAGGAAGAGTTCGGCGTGGATGCCGTCGAGCCATTCCTGCTGGCGCTGGATCGAGCGGTGACCGGGCTCGAGCATGCCGGAGGGGACAGCTACGACCTCGCGCAGCATGCGCGCGCGCATCTTCAAACCATCATTGATGCCGGCGATGCGGCGGAGAACGTCGACAGGGTGTACGCCGTTGCCGCCGCGACGGTCCAGGGTGACAGCGGTGACTGGCCCTGCACCGAAGCGGAAACTCGCCAGTTGATGAAGCTGGCAACGCGCCATGCGAAACGCGGCGAGTTCAAACAACTGGAGCCTCTGCTCCAGCGAATCGTGGCAGCACATCGAGATGCCGGCGTTGCGGCCCTGGCGCAGTGGGTGCAAAGACAGTTGGTGACCTGTCAGCTCAACGGCGATACCGGCGATCAACCCGAGTTGAAGGTGCTCGGCGCTCTGCTGAGCAAGGTCAGGATGCAGGGCGTCCTGCAGAAACTCTACCCGGCGACGGAAAGCGACACGTCCTCCGAAGAGCCCGGCGCGGAGGCCACGCCGTCGGCGCTCCCGGCCTTGCCTGTGGTTCCTCCGGCGACCAGCTGGGGTGAGTACCTGCCGCTCGGGTTCAGGTTGCTTCTCGCCATGGCCCAGGAGGGTGGGCCTTATCTGGCCGGGCGCGCAGCGGGCGCAGTGGCGACGACTCAGCTCGTCCAGGCGTTGTTCGAAGCAGGTGGCGACGCCACGACGCCAGCCATCGTCCTCTATGGGATGACATCGGTGCTGGCGTTGTTCAACGAGTTCTACTTCGACGCCAGGTTGCGCAACAGGCAGCGATCCGAGATGCCGCATCGGCCGACGTTCATGCCGCTGCGAAAACCGCCTGAGTTGCGATCGGTACGCTTCATCAAGGCTTTCACGCTGGCATCGACACTCTTGGTGCCACCGGCGTTCTTTCTCTTCGGTGTCGCCATCCATGGCAGCGCCGATGGAGCCGGCTTGACGCAGGCCAACGCGACAGTGGGGGCCAACACGACCGATTGCGAGTACCACTTGCCCGTGGACGGCACGCTGGTTGCGTACGCAGCCAGTTGGGCCCTCGCGCCGCTGCAGCTCTTCCTGACCGGCGATCTGGCGCGATTGGGACGTGAGGCTGCCCAACGGGCGTTGCAGAGTCCTGCGACGTCGCCGATCACCTTGGTCTACAAGTTGCCCAACGGGGAGATCCACAAGCTGAGCGACAACGATGTCTTTCGCCTCTACCTCTTGCGCGACTCCAAGTACGTGGGCGCATCCGTTGGCTTCAACTTCGGGTTGAAGTATGCGTTGCCGTCCTTGCATGCGGCGTTCGACAAGGCGCTGTGCTACGCAAGGGCATTGCTGGGGGTTGACTTGGCCAACCCGCTGGGTGGCGCCTTGACGGAGGCGCTCGACGCGGTGATCCCGGCGGTGGCGATGCTGCTGGTGGCACGGTTCCCCGAGGCCTTCGGCCTCGATCCGCAACTCGCCCCCTACGTGACGGCCGTCTACAGTGAACAGAAGGGGCCGTTCCAGGACTGCATGGCCACCTTGCACGACATCGAGCTCGGAACATCGACGCGGTGGTGGACCCAGCGAACCGCCTCGGATGTTCCAGCCTCCCTGGCCTGGATGGCCCGGGAATTGGGCTCCGAAAGCATGGCGAAGGTGATGGAGTTCGTCGGGGCAGTGATGAACGGCGTGGTCGGCGCGCGTCGCGGCAACTGGGGCGCCTACTTGAAGGACCCTCACGGCACGCCAATACCGCGCGGACTCGGGAGCTTCGTGGCGTCGCCTCGCCGTCGGTGGGAAAGAGGGGCCCAGACGGTCCGGGTGCTGAAGCTCATGGAAAGTGCCCTTGAGCAGGGGCTGTACGACACGCCGGTCTAGCCGGAGGCCGTCCTCTGCGGCCAACCACCTGAGGCGCCGGCATGGCCTGCCGCGGTCGTTGGCGTACAGGCGTGTGCGAAAATTTGCCTCCCGCCCCCGCCTCGGAGCCCCCGTTGAAACCCATCGCCAAGTCCAGCAAGCTCGCCAGCGTCTGCTACGACATCCGCGGGCCCGTGCTCGAGAAGGCCCGGCAGATGGAGGAAGAGGGCCAGAAGATCATCAAGCTGAACATCGGCAACCTGGCGGTGTTCGGCCTCGAGCCGCCGGACGAGATCGTGCAGGACATGATCCGCAACCTGCCGCATTCGGCCGGCTACACCGATTCGAAGGGCTTGTTCGCGCCGCGCAAGGCGGTCGTGCACTACACGCAGGAGAAGAACGTCGCCGGTGTCACCGTCGACGACGTCTACCTCGGCAACGGCGCGTCCGAGCTCATCGCGATGAGCATGAACGCGCTGCTCAACGACGGCGACGAGGTGCTGGTGCCCGCGCCCGACTACCCGCTGTGGACCGCCTCGGTCGCGCTGTCCGGCGGCACCGCGGTGCACTACGTCTGCGACGAGCAGAGCGACTGGTACCCCGACATCGCCGACATCAAGGCCAAGATCACGCCGAACACCAAGGCCATCGTCGTCATCAACCCGAACAACCCGACCGGCGCGCTGTACCCCGACAGCCTGCTGCGCGAGATCGTCGACGTCGCCCGCCAGCACCAGCTGATCGTCTTCGCCGACGAGATCTACGACAAGACGCTGTACGACGGCAACACCCACACCAGCATCGCGTCGCTCGCGACCGACGTGCTGTTCGTCACCTTCAATGGCCTGAGCAAGAACTACCGCTCCTGCGGCTACCGCGCCGGCTGGATGGTCGTCTCCGGCGAGAAGCGCCATGCGCGCGACTACATCGAGGGGCTGAACATGCTGGCGTCGATGCGGCTGTGCTCGAACACGCCGGGGCAACTGGCGATCCAGACCGCGCTCGGCGGCTACCAGAGCATCAAGGACCTGGTCGCCCCCGGCGGCCGGCTGTGCCGCCAGCGCGACCTGGCGCACTCGCTGCTCACGCAGATCCCCGGCGTCAGCTGCGTCAAGCCGAAGGCGGCGCTGTACATGTTCCCGCGCCTGGACCCCAAGCTGTACCCGATCGCCGACGACCAGCAGTTCGCCTACGACCTGCTGGCCGACGAGAAGGTGCTGATCGTGCAGGGCACCGGCTTCAACTGGCTGCGCCCCGATCACTTCCGGCTGGTCTTCCTGCCCAATTCGGACGACCTGGCCGATGCCATCGGCCGCATCGCGCGCTTCCTCGATCACTACCGCAAGCGTCACTCTCACTAACTCGGCTACTCACCATGACAACACGCAGTGTTGCGGTGGAGGCTCATGTCGCGCAGCGACGTGATGCCGAAACCAAACCCATCCAAGTCGGCTTGCTCGGCCTCGGTACCGTCGGGAGCGGTACCTTCAATGTGTTGCAGCGCAACCAGGAGGAAATTCGGCGTCGTGCCGGCCGCAGCATCCAGATCACGATGGTGGCGGCGCGCAATGTCGAACGCGCGAAGGGCATCGTCGGCGACAGCGCCCGCGTGGTGGCCGATGCGCGCGAGGTCATCGCCAACCCGGCGATCGACATCGTGGTCGAGCTGATCGGCGGCTACGACGTCGCCAAGACGCTGGTGATGGAAGCCATCGCCGCCGGCAAGCACGTGGTCACGGCCAACAAGGCGCTGCTCGCGGTGCACGGCACCGAGATCTTCGCGGCTGCCCATGCCAAGGGCGTGATGGTGGCCTTCGAGGCCGCGGTGGCCGGGGGCATCCCGATCATCAAGTCGCTGCGCGAGGGCCTGTCGGCCAACCGCATCGAATGGATCGCCGGCATCATCAACGGCACCACCAATTTCATCCTGTCCGAGATGCGCGACAAGGGCCTCGACTTCGACGTCGTGCTGAAGGAAGCCCAGCGCCTGGGCTATGCCGAGGCCGACCCGACCTTCGACATCGAAGGCGTCGACGCGGCCCACAAGCTGACCATCATGAGCGCGATCGCCTTCGGCATCCCGGTGCAGTTCGCGCGCGCCTACGTCGAGGGCATCACGAAGCTGCAGGCGGCCGACATCACCTATGCCGAGCAGCTGGGCTACCGCATCAAGCTGCTGGGCATCACGAAGCGGCGCGACGACCTGGGCGGCCACGGCGGCATCGAGCTGCGCGTGCACCCGACGCTGGTGCCGGCCAAGCGGTTGATCGCCAACGTCGAAGGCGCGATGAACGCCGTCGTCGTGCACGGCGATGCGGTCGGCACGACGCTGTCGTACGGCAAGGGCGCCGGCTCCGAGCCCACCGCGTCGGCGGTGGTGGCCGACCTGGTCGACATCACCCGGCTGCACACCGCCGACCCCGACCACCGCGTGCCGCACCTGGCCTTCCAGCCGAACCAGCTGGCCGACACGCCCATCCTCGGCATGGAGCAGGTCGTCACCTCGTTCTACCTGCGGCTGCAGGTGGCCGACCAGGCTGGCGTGCTGGCGCGCATCACCGGCATCCTGGCCGAGCACGGCATCTCGATCGACGCGCTGCTGCAGCGCGAATCGGCCGAGGGCGAGGCCCACACCGACGTCATCATCCTGACCCACGACACCGTCGAGGGCGAGATGAACAAGGCGCTGGCGCAGATGCAGGCGCTGGCCACGGTGCTGGCACCGATCGTGCGCATCCGCAAGGAAGAGCTGTCGTGAAGTACATCAGCACCCGCGGAGATCAAACGCAGCGCGGCTTCTCCGACATCCTGCTCGAAGGCCTGGCCCCCGACGGCGGCCTGTACCTGCCCACGCACTACCCGCAGGTCGACGCGGCCACGCTCTCGCGCTGGCGCGAGCTGCCGTACCACGCGCTGGCCTTCGAGATCCTGTCGCTCTACATCGACGACATCCCGGCCGACGACCTGCGCGCGCTGACCGCGAAGACGTACACGAAGGCGGTGTTCGGCACCGAGCAGATCGTGCCGCTGACGGCGCTGCGCCCCGGCCTGTACCTCGAGGGCCTGTCGAACGGCCCGACGCTCGCCTTCAAGGACATGGCGATGCAGCTGCTGGGCAACCTGTTCGAGTACGAACTGGGCCGCCGCGGCGAGACGCTGAACATCCTCGGCGCCACCTCGGGCGACACCGGCAGCGCGGCCGAGTACGCGATGCGCGGGAAGAAGGGCGTCAACGTCTTCATGCTCAGCCCGCACGGTCGCATGAGCCCGTTCCAGCAGGCGCAGATGTTCAGCCTGCAGGACCCGAACATCCACAACATCGCGATCGAGGGCGTGTTCGACGACTGCCAGGACATCGTCAAGGCGGTCTCCAACGACCTGCCGTTCAAGCGCCGCCACAAGATCGGCACGGTCAACTCGATCAACTGGGCGCGGCTGCTGGCGCAGGTGGTGTACTACTTCGCCGGCTATTTCCAGGCGACCCGGGAGGGTGCCGAACAGGTCAGCTTCGCGGTGCCGTCCGGCAACTTCGGCAACATCTGCGCCGGCCACGTCGCACGCTCGATGGGCCTGCCGATCCGGCAGCTGGTGCTGGCCACCAACGAGAACCGGGTGCTCGACGAGTTCTTCCGCAGCGGCACCTACCGCGTGCGCTCGGGCAGCGAGACCTTCGAGACCTCGAGCCCGTCGATGGACATCTCCAAGGCCTCGAACTTCGAGCGCTTCGTGTTCGACCTGCTGGGCCGCGACGGCGCCCGCACGCTGTCGCTGTTCAAGACGGCGCTCGAGCAGCAGGGCCGCTTCTCGATCACGCCCGACGAGTTCAAGCGCATCGCCGGCCACGGTTTCGTGTCGGGCCACAGCACGCACGCCGACCGCATCGCGACCATCCGGCTCGCCTTCGAACGCTTCGGCACGATGATCGACACCCACACCGCCGACGGGCTGAAGGTGGCGCTCGAACACCTCGACCCGGCGGTGCCGATGATCGTGCTCGAGACCGCGCTGCCGGCCAAGTTCGCCGAGACCATCGTCGAGGCGCTGGGTCGCGAGCCCGGCCGTCCCGCCGGCCTGGAAGGCATCGAGGCGCTGCCCAAGCGCTTCCAGGTGATGCCGGTCGACGCCGAGGCGGTGAAGCGCTTCATCGCCGAACCATCGTGAAGGTCATCGGCTTCAGCGGCTATTCGGGCGCCGGCAAGACCACGCTGCTGGAGCAGCTGATCCCGCAGCTGCGCGCGGCCGGGCTGCGCGTGTCGGTGGTCAAGCACGCGCACCACGATTTCGACATCGACCAGCCGGGCAAGGATTCGTACCGGCACCGCCAGGCGGGCGCCTTCGAGATCGTGATCGCCTCCGACCGGCGCCTCGCCAAGATCCGCGAGTACGAGCAGCTGGCCGAGCCGACGGTGCACCAGCTGATCGCCGAGCTGGTCGACTGCGACTGGGTGCTGGTCGAGGGCTTCAAGCACGCCGACCTGCCGAAGATCGAGGTCTGGCGCGCCGACACCGGCAAGCAGGCCAACTACCCGACCGATCCGTTCATCGTCGCGATCGCGACCGACAGCCCGGAGCGCCTGCCCGAGCCCACCGCGCGCCCGGTGCTGGACCTGAATGACCCTGCCGCAGCAGCCGCCTTCCTGCTCGCGGATGCTTCGCGCTATGACTACCAGCCCCCCGCCGTCGCCTGACCGCCCGCGCCCGCCGCTGCTGACGCTGGACGAGGCGCTGGCCCGCCTGCTGGCCGCGGTGCAGCCGCTGCCGGCCGGCGAGGCCGAACACGTGTCGACCTTCGAGGCCCGCGGCCGCACGCTGGCCGGCGACGTGCGCTCGCAGGTCGACGTGCCGCCGCTCGACAACACCGCGATGGACGGCTATGCGCTGCGCAGCGCCGACGTCGCGGCCGCCGGCACGCTGTTGCCGGTGAGCCAGCGCGTGCCGGCCGGCACGGTGCCCACCGAACTGCAGCCGGGCAGCGCCGCCCGCATCTTCACCGGCGCGGCCGTGCCGCCGGGTGCCGATGCGGTCGTGATGCAGGAGCAGTGCGAGGCGCTCGACGGCCAGGTGCGCGTCAACGAGGTGCCGCAGGCCGGCCAATGGATCCGCCGGCGCGGCGAAGACGTGCGGCAGGGCAGCGTCGTGCTGGCGCGCGGCACGCGGCTCACGCCGCAGGCTCTCGGCCTGGCGGCGTCGGTGGGCGCTGCCACGCTGCCGGTGATGCGGCGTCCGCGCGTCGCGCTGTTCTCGACCGGCGACGAGCTGGTGATGCCCGGTGAGCCGCTGCGGCCGGGCGCGATCTACAACTCCAACCGCTTCACGCTGCGCGCGCTGATCGAGGCGCTGGGCGGCGCATGCACCGACCTGGGCATCGTCCCCGACCGGCTCGATGCGACGCGCGATGCGCTGAGGCGCGCCGCGCAGGGGCACGACCTGATCGTCACCAGCGGCGGCGTGTCGGTCGGCGAAGAAGACCACCTGCGCCCCGCGGTGCAGGCCGAAGGCCGGCTCGACCTGTGGCAGATCGCGATCAAGCCCGGCAAGCCGCTCGCCTTCGGCAGCGTGCGCCGCGGCGATTCGAGCGAGGCCTGGTTCATGGGCCTGCCGGGCAACCCGGTGTCCAGCTTCATGACCTTCCTGCTGGCGGCGCGGCCGGTGCTGTTGCGGCTGCAAGGCGCGTCGGCGGAGGCACCGATCGGCATCCCGATGCGTGCCGACTTCGACTGGCCGAAGCCCGACCGCCGGCGCGAGTTCCTGCGCGTGCGCCGCAATGCGCAGGGCGGGCTCGACCGCTTCGGCAACCAGGGCTCGGGGGTGCTGAGCTCGGCGGTGTGGGGCGACGGCGTCGTCGACAACCCGCCCGGGCAGGCGATACGCGCCGGCGACACGGTGCGCTACATCACGTTCGCGGAGTGGCTGGCATGAGGCTGCGGGTTCGCTATTTCGCATCGCTGCGCGAGGCGCTGGGCAGCGGCGAGGCGCTGGAACTGCCCGTGGGCGCGACGGTGGGTGCGGCGCGCGACGCACTGATCGCGCGCGATGCCACCCATGCCGGCGCGCTGGCGCGCACGCGGGCGCTGCGCTGCGCGCTCGATCAGGTGCTGTGCGACGAGGCCGCGCCGCTGCACGACGACGCCGAGCTGGCGTTCTTCCCGCCGGTCACCGGCGGGTGACAGAATCTTCCGGATGAACCGCCTTTCGATCCAGACGCAAGACTTCGACCTCGGCGCCGAGGTGGCGAAGCTGCGGGCCGGCGACGGCGGCGTCGGCGCGGTGGTCGCCTTCGTCGGCACGGTGCGCGACCGCAGCGACGGCTCGGACGTCAGCCGCATGGAGCTCGAGCACTACCCGGGCATGACCGAGAAGGCGATCGACACGATGATCGATGCCGCGCTGGTGCGCTTCGACATCCGCGCCGTGCGGGTCATCCACCGCGTCGGCGAGCTGGGGCCGCAGGACCAGATCGTGCTGGTGGCGGTCAGTTCGGCCCACCGCGGCCAGGCTTTTCAAGCATGCGAGTTCCTGATGGACTACCTGAAGACGCAGGCCCCGTTCTGGAAGAAGGAGCACACCCCCGACGGTGCGCGCTGGGTCGATGCGCGCAGCCATGACGATGCGGCGCTGCAGCGCTGGGGCATCGCGAGCGGGAACCTCGGCGCATGACGGCCGGCATCACGGCGTGGCAGGTGCTGGCGGTGGCGGTCGGCGCGGTGTTCGGCGCGCTGCTGCGCTGGTGGGCCGGGCTGTGGCTGAACGCGCAATGGGCCGGCTTTCCGCTGGGCACGCTGCTGGTCAACTGCGCCGGCGGCTTGATGATCGGCGTCGCCTTGTACTGGTTCCAGCGCAGCCCGAACGAGTTGCTGCGGCTGCTGATGGTGACGGGATTCCTGGGCGGGCTGACCACCTTCTCGTCGTTCTCGGGCGAGTCGCTCGCGCTGATCCAGCGCAATGAATGGGCCTTGGCCGTGGGCCACACTCTGGCGCATGTGCTGGGGTCCCTGGCGTGTGCCGGCGTCGGATACAGGTTGGGGAAGCTTGTCCTGGCCTAACTTGAAAAACCGGGACGGTCCCCTCAAATCCCCTGCAATCGGAGGATCCGTCCCATGCGACTCGACAAGCTCACCACCAAGTTCCAGGAAGCCCTCGGCGACGCCCAGAGCCTGGCGCTGAACCGCGACAACCCGTACATCGAGCCGGCCCACCTGCTGGCCGCGATGCTGGCCCAGGCCGACGGCCCCAAGGCCTTGCTCGAGCGGGCCGGCGTCAACACCGCCAAGCTGCAGTCGACGCTCGACACCGAGCTGAAGAAGCTGCCGCAGGTGCAGGGCGGCGAGCAGGTCCAGGCGAGCCGTGACCTGGGTGCATTGCTGCAGGCGTCCGAGAAGGAAGCCCACAAGCGCGGCGACCAGTTCGTCGCCAGCGAAATGTTCCTGCTGGCCGCGGCCGACGCCAAATCCAGCATCGGCCCGATCGCCAAGGAACACGGCCTGACCCGCAAGGCGCTCGAGACCGCGATCGACGCGGTGCGCGGCGGCCAGAAGGTCGACAGCGCCGAGGCCGAAGGCCAGCGCGAAGCCCTGAAGAAGTACACGCTCGACCTGACCGAGCGCGCCCGCAAGGGCAAGCTCGACCCGGTGATCGGCCGCGACGACGAGATCCGCCGCGCGATCCAGGTGCTGCAGCGCCGCACCAAGAACAACCCGGTGCTGATCGGCGAGCCGGGCGTCGGCAAGACCGCCATCGTCGAGGGCCTCGCACAGCGCATCGTTGCCGGCGAGGTGCCCGATTCGCTGAAGAACAAGCGCGTGCTGGTGCTCGACATGGCCCTGCTGCTGGCCGGCGCCAAGTTCCGCGGCGAGTTCGAGGAGCGGCTGAAGTCGGTGCTGAAGGAAGTGGCGCAGGACGAAGGCCAGACCATCGTCTTCATCGACGAGATCCACACCATGGTCGGCGCCGGCAAGGCCGAAGGCGCGATCGATGCCGGCAACATGCTGAAGCCGGCACTGGCGCGTGGCGAGCTGCACTGCATCGGCGCGACCACGCTGGACGAATACCGCAAGTACATCGAGAAGGATGCCGCGCTGGAGCGCCGCTTCCAGAAGATCCTCGTCGGCGAGCCGACGGTCGAGGCCACCATCGCGATCCTGCGCGGCCTGCAGGAGAAGTACGAGGTGCACCATGGCGTCGAGATCACCGACCCGGCCATCGTCGCCGCGGCCGAGCTGAGCCACCGCTACATCACCGATCGCTTCCTGCCCGACAAGGCGATCGACCTGATCGACGAGGCGGCCGCCAAGGTCAAGATCGAGATCGACTCCAAGCCTGAGGCGATGGACAAGCTCGACCGCCGGCTGATCCAGCTGCAGATCGAGCGCGAGGCGGTCAAGCGCGAGAAGGACGAGGCCTCGCAGAAGCGGCTCGGCCTGTTGCAGGACGAGATCGAGCGCCTGCAGCGCGAGGCGGCCGACCTGGAAGAGATCTGGAAGGCCGAGAAGGCCGCGGCCCAGGGCTCGGCCCACGTGAAGGAAGAGATCGACCGCATCCGCACGCAGATCGAGGAGTTCAAGCGCAAGGGCGACTTCAACAAGGTCGCCGAGCTCCAGTACGGCAAGCTGCCCGAGCTGGAAAAAGCGCTGAAGGACGCGCAGGCGACCGAGGTGAAGAAGGGGGCCGATGCCGGCCGGCCTCATCTGCTGCGCACGATGGTCGGCGCCGAGGAGATCGCCGAGGTGGTGGCGCGCGCCACCGGCATCCCGGTGTCCAAGCTGATGCAGGGCGAGCGCGAGAAGCTGCTGCAGATGGAGGCCAGGCTGCACGAGCGCGTGGTCGGCCAGGACGAGGCCATCGTCGCGGTGGCCGATGCGATCCGGCGTTCGCGCGCCGGGCTGTCCGATCCGAACCGGCCGACCGGTTCGTTCCTGTTCCTCGGTCCCACCGGGGTCGGCAAGACCGAGCTCTGCAAGGCGCTGGCGGGCTTCCTGTTCGACAGCGAGGAGCACCTGATCCGCGTCGACATGAGCGAGTTCATGGAGAAGCATTCGGTGAGCCGGCTGATCGGCGCGCCGCCGGGCTATGTCGGCTACGACGAGGGCGGCTACCTGACCGAGGCGGTGCGGCGCAAGCCCTACAGCGTGCTGCTGCTCGACGAGGTCGAGAAGGCGCACCCGGACGTCTTCAACGTGCTGCTGCAGGTGCTGGACGATGGCCGGCTGACCGACGGGCAGGGGCGCACGGTGGACTTCAAGAACACCGTGATCGTGATGACGTCGAACCTGGGGTCGCACCAGATCATGCAGATGGTGGGGCAGGACCCCGAGGCCATCCGCGAGGCGGTGTGGGCCGAGGTGAAGCAGCATTTCCGCCCGGAGTTCCTGAACCGCATCGACGAGACGGTGGTGTTCCATGCGCTGGACGCGAAGAACATCGAGGCGATCGCGCGCATCCAGCTGAAGGTGCTGGAAGGGCGGCTGGACAAGCTGGAGATGAAGCTGGACGTGTCGCCGGCGGCGCTGGCCGAGCTGGCGAAGGTCGGGTTCGATCCGGTGTTCGGTGCACGGCCGCTGAAGCGGGCGATCCAGCAGAAGATCGAGAACCCGGTCTCGAAGCTGATCCTCGAGGGCAAGTTCGGGCCGAAGGACGTGATTCCGGTGGACGTGGCCGGGTCGGAGTTCAGCTTCTCCCGCGTGGTTCATTGATCAAGCAACGCCCGCGGAACCGGCTTTGCCGGGCCGCTGGGTGGCGCCCCTTGGGGGCAGGAGCGGTAGCGACTGGGGGGCCGTCACCCCTCCAACAGGTTGTCCATCCGCACGACCTGCAGCCGCACCAGCGTCAGGTTCGCCTGCGCCTTGTCCAGCACCGCATGCAGCGCCAGCCCGGGGTGGTTGGGCACGGCCCGCAGCAACTGGTGATGCGCCCCCAGCGTGATCGCCGCCTCGGGCACCGCGTGCCCCAGCCCCATGGTCCGCGCGGCCGCCGTCAAGGCCCCCAGCAGCGCCGACCCATGCATCGCCAGCGTGTCCGCCGACGGCCGGGCGCCGGCGTGCACCAGGTCGCGCCCGCTCGCGATGTCGAACACGCAGCAGCTCACCATGCCGGTCAGCTCGATCAGCTGGTTCACGTAGCGCTGCAGCGGCGAATCGGCCTGCGTTGACACGCTCGGCCGCGTCGGCGGCATCGGCCGCATCTGCGTGGCCGGCGCGGCCACCGACTGCGGCGGCGGCATCGCCGCATACGAGGTCGGGTACGCAACCGCCGGCGGCGTGACCAGCGGCATGGTGGGTGTCGGCGCGGCGGCCATCGGTGTCGGCGCCGACGGCGCGAACGATGGCGTACTGCGCGGCGAGGTCATCTGTTGTGGCGACGGTGCCGGCCGGCGCGCCCCCAGCCCCTGCTCGCGCAGCTTGTTCCAGGTGCCGCTGATGAAGCTCCACGCGTCCGACGGCCGCGTCACCTGCGGCGTGGTGCGCACGTTGACGCCGGTGCCGCGGCCCATGTCGGTGCCGAAGGTGGCAAGCGTCGCCGTGGTCGACGTGAGCGGCAGCAGCAGCATGTGCCGGTTGTGCCACGGGCCGGTGATCATCGCCTCGTGCAGCGGCTTCAGCGTCGATTCGAGCAGGTGCGCCGGAAGCGCCCCCACCATCAGCACCGCCAGCTGGCTGTAGCTCAGCAGCACGCGCGCCAGCGCCTGGCGCGCCGCGGTGTCGGCATCGGCCTGCGTGGTGTACAGCCGCAGCGTGCTGCCGTCGGCGCCGGGGAAATCGACGAACTCCAGCGTCGCGAGCGGCGTGCCGTAACCCTGGCGCCGGATCACCAGCTTCTGCAGCTTCTGCTGGCTGGCGGTGGCCACGCCGGCCAGCAGCTTGCGCGACGACACCGTGCCCACGTCGTGCAGCGCGATGAAGTCGGGGCCCAGCAGCTCGAACTGCTGCTGCATCGCCTCGGCCGGGTCGCACGAGACGAACAGCTCGCGCTGGTCGTCGCTGACCTGGCGGCCGATGTCGCGCTGCTCGCTGGACAGGTAGTCCTCTTCGTCGCTCGCGAACTCGGTGACCACGGCGGTCTGGGCCCGCGTGGCCTGCCAGCCGTCGCCGGCGTCTGCAGCGTCCTGGCCGGAGGAGAGGGGGGGAACACTCGACATGGATGTCACTCGCGGTTCAACATGCGTCCCGTCGAAGTCAACGGGCGTGCGCCAGTGTAGGAGCTTGTTTCCGGATGTGACATAGGAGGATGACGCGAAAAACGCGGCCTTTTTCCACCGGCTTGGGGCTTGACGCGGCGCCCGTCCTTTGCCAGCGTCGCCGCCGGGCCCACTGCCGCGCCGATAGAATCCGCCGTCCTCACTTGCTCCGGCAGCGCCCCCATGGCCTCGTCCCGCACTGATGCTGTCCCTTCCCTGCCGGTGGTGATCGTCGGCGCGGGCCTCGCGGGGTTGACGGTGGCGCTGCACATCGCGCAGAGCCGGCCGGTGGTGGTGCTGGCCAAGCGCAACCTCGACGAAGGCGCGACCGCCTGGGCCCAGGGCGGCATCGTCGGCGTGCTGGGCACCGACGACAGCATCGATTCGCACGTGCGCGACACGCAGGATGCCGGCGCCGGCCTGGTCGACGAGCACACCGCGCGTTTCATCGCCGAGCACAGCGCCGCGGCGATCGAATGGCTGGTCGAGCGCGGCGTGCCGTTCTCGCCCGACCCGGAAGGCCCGCTCGGCCTGCACCTGACGCGCGAAGGCGGGCATGCGGTGCGCCGCATCGCGCACGCGGCCGATGCCACCGGCAAGGCCATCCACGACGTGCTGCTCGCCGAGGTCAAGCGCCACCCCCACATCCGCCTGCTGGAACGCTGGATGGCGGTCGACCTGATCACCTCGCGCCACCTGAAGCGCGACGAGGCGCCGCGCTGCTACGGCGTGTATGCGCTCGACATCGACCAGCAGCGGGTCGAGACGCTGGCCGCGTCGGCGGTGGTGATGGCCACCGGCGGTGCCGGCAAGGTCTACCGTTACACGACCAACCCGGACACGTCCACCGGCGACGGCATCGCGATGGCCTGGCGCGCCGGCTGCCGGGTCGGCAACATGGAGTTCATCCAGTTCCATCCGACCTGCCTCTATCACCCGCAGGAGCGCAGCTTCCTGATCACCGAGGCGCTGCGCGGCGAGGGCGGCCGGCTGCTCTTGCCCGACGGCACGCGCTTCATGCAGGCGCACGACGAGCGCGGCGAGCTGGCGCCGCGCGACATCGTGGCGCGTGCGATCGACTTCGAGATGAAGAAGCACGGCGTCGACTATGTGTTGCTGGATGCGACGCACCTGGGCGCGGCCTTCCTGAAGGAACACTTCCCGACCATCCATGCACGCTGCCTGAAGCTCGGCATCGACATCACGACGCAGCCGATCCCGGTGGTGCCGGCGGCGCACTACACCTGCGGCGGCGTGGTATCCGACCTGAACGGGCGCAGCGACCTGCCGGGCCTGTATGCGGTGGGCGAGACCACCTACACCGGGCTGCACGGCGCGAACCGGCTGGCCAGCAACTCGCTGCTCGAATGCGTGGTGCTGGGCCGCACCTGCGCCGAACACATCCTGGCGCATGGCGCGGCCGAACAGCCGGTGCTGCCGGCCTGGGACGAGAGCCAGGTCGAGAACGCCGACGAGCAGGTCGTCATCGCGCACAACTGGGACGAACTGCGCCTGCTGATGTGGAACTACGTCGGCATCGTGCGCACCACCAAGCGGCTGGAGCGGGCGCTGCACCGCATCGACCTGCTGCGCAGCGAGATCGACGACTACTACGCGAACTTCCGCGTCACGCGCGACCTGCTGGAGCTGCGCAACCTGGTGGACTGCGCCGAGCTGATCGTGCGCTCGGCCTTGATGCGGCACGAGAGCCGCGGGCTGCACTACAGCCGGGATTTCCCGCAGACCTTGCCGGTGAGTTTCCCGACGATTCTGGTGCGGTCCGCGTCAAGCGGGGCGAGCCGGGCCCCGGATTGGCATCCGGGCTACAAATCCGCGTAGCCCGGATGCCAATCCGGGTCGGCCTTCAACTGCGCGCCTTCATCGCGGTGCGCGCCAACACGAACTGGAACGCGAACTCCACCGCCTCCTTGATCGCCTCGTCGATCGCGTGCCGTTCCTTCTCGCTCAGGTAGAACGAGAAATCCACCGCATGCCGGATGTAGCGCGGCGGCAGGCGGTTCAGCGCGACGCAGGCGATGTCGGCCAGCAGCTCGCTGCCCTGCAGGTGCGGATGCGAGGCGGCAGCCACCGACACCGCCTCGAAGACCGCACGCTCGTGGTAGTTGAAGATCGAGTCGAAGTCTGCGCTCATGGGGTCCGCCGTTCGTTCAAGGGTTCCTGCACTGTAGACAGCCCCGCGCCACACTGCCAGCCGGCGAGTGCGCCATATGTCCGGCTTACAGCCTTTCGAGCACCCGCATCGAGTAGTCGGTGGCCTTGACGTCCTTCGTCAGCCGCCCGATCGAGATGCGGTCGACGCCGGTCTCGGCGATGCTGCGCACCTGGTCGAGCTGCACGTTGCCCGACACCTCCAGCAGCGCGCGCCCGGCCGTCACGGCCACCGCCTCGCGCATCATCCCCGCATCGAAGTTGTCGAGCAGCACGCTGGATGCGCCGGCGTCCAGCGCCTCGCGCAGCTGGGCGATGCTTTCGACCTCGATCTGGATGTCGACCCCGGCGTCCAGGGCCTGCGCATTGCGCAGCACCGCGGCGATGCCGCCGGCGGCGGCGATGTGGTTCTCCTTGATCAGGATGCCGTGCCACAGCGCGAGCCGCTGGTTCTGGCCGCCGCCGATGCGCACCGCGTATTTCTGCGCCAGGCGCATGCCGGGGATCGTCTTGCGCGTGTCGAGGATCGCGCAGCCGCGCGGGTTCGGCGAGGCGCCGGCGATCGCGTCGACGTGGCGCCGCGTGACCGTGGCGGTGGCCGACAGCAGCTGCAGGAAGTTGAGTGCCGGCCGCTCGGCCGACAGCAGCGCGCGCGCCTCGGCCTCGACGTGGCACACCAGCGTGTCGGGCGCCATCCTCGCGCCCTCATCGACGTGCCAGTCGATCAGCGCGTTCGCATCCAGCGCGCGCACGCAGCCGTCGAACCACTCGCGGCCGCACAGCACCGCATCCTCGCGCACCAGCACGCGGGCGCGCACGCGGCCGTGCTCGGGCACGAGGCGGGCGGTCCAGTCGCCGCGGCCGATGTCTTCGGCCAGCGCGTCGCGGATGTTGCGTTCGCGCGCCTGTTCCAGGGTCTCGTTGAAGTCGGTCATCGGTCAGGCGGCGCCCATGTTCTTCACCAGCCCGAGCTTCTGCGTGGCCGACGGGTTGTTCTTGACGAAATCGAGCATGCGGTCGATGCAGCCGAGCGCCTGGCTGCGCACCGGCTCGTCGACGTGGATCTCGCCCGTGCCCTGTTCCAGGCAGGCCACCACGCCCTGCAGCGCGTTCATCGCCATCCACGGGCAGTGCGCGCAGCTCTTGCAGGTGGCGCTGCTGCCGGCGGTGGGCGCCTCGATCAGCGTCTTGCCGGGCGCGAGCTGGCGCATGCGGTGCAGGATGCCGTTGTCGGTGGCGATGATGAAGCTCTGCGCGTCCATCTGCAGCACCGCGTTCAGCAGCTGCGAGGTCGAGCCGACGACGTCGGCCTGCGCCACCACCGATTTCGGCGATTCGGGATGCACCAGGATCTTCGCGCCCGGGTGCCCGGCCTTCAGCAGGTCGAGCTCGAGGCCCTTGAACTCGTCGTGCACGATGCAGGCGCCGTTCCACATCAGCATGTCGGCGCCGGTCTCTTCCTGGATGTAGCGGCCCAGGTGGCGGTCCGGGGCCCACAGGATCTTCTTGCCCTGGTCCTTCAGGTGCCTGACGATCGCCAAGGCGCACGAGCTGGTGACCATCCAGTCGGCGCGCGCCTTCACCGCGGCGCTGGTGTTGGCGTAGACGACGACCTCGCGGTCGGGGTGGGCGTCGCAGAAGCGCGCGAAATCCTCCGGCGGGCAACCCAGGTCGAGCGAGCAGGTCGCGTCGAGGTCGGGCATCAGCACGCGCTTGTGCGGGCTCAGGATCTTGGCGCTCTCGCCCATGAAGCGCACGCCGGCGACGACCAGGGTGCGGCTCGGGTGGTCGCGCCCGAAGCGGGCCATCTCGAGCGAGTCGGCGACGATGCCGCCGGTTTCCAGCGCCAGGTCCTGCAGGTCGCCGTCGACGTAGTAGTGGGCGACGAGGACGGCGTCGTGCTTCGCCAGCAGCGCCTTGGCGCGCGCCTTGTGGTCGGCGCGGCCGGCGGGCGTCAGCGGCTCGGGGACCTTGGCCCAGGCGTGGGCGGTGCAGGTCGCGCCGTCCGAATCCTGCAAGGGGTAGTCGTAGGCAACTTCTTGGCTCATCCGCGGATGGTATCGGAGCCCCATTCCCCGGATGGGCATCCGGGCTACGAGGGGGGCGTCACGAGAGTCCTTGCTCGGCTTCCATCAGCTTGTAGCGGGCGAGGGCCAGGTTGCTGCGCTGCTTGTCGAGCAGTGCGAACAGGAACAGGCCGCCGTGGCGCGACAGGGAGCGGATCAGGTGCTGGCGCGTCGGCGTGCTGGTCATGATCTCCTGCACCGTGTCGGCCAGGCCCATTTCGCGCGCATGGCGGTCGTGGGCGCGCAGCACCTGCGTGCAGGCGGCCGCCGCCAGGTCCATGTCGACCGGGCGGTCGTCGCGCACCTTCTGCGTGATGACGAGGCCGGTGGCGGTGTCGACCACCGCGCAGCCGAGCATGCCGTCGACCAGCTGCATGCCGTCGAGCGCCTGTGCGGCGCGCTGCGGGTCCAGCGTGCCGCGCACCGACGGCTTCAGCACCGCGTTGCTGACCGGCACGGCCGTGCCGGCGTCCAGGTCGGCCACCTTGATCGGGAAGCCGTCGGGACCCTGCACCGACGAGATCGCGGCCACCGGCGGCGGGCCCCAGGTGGGCTCGGTCTTCACGCGGTTCCAGATGCCCAGCAGCGCGTTCCACACCGCCGACGCGCTGGTCAGCGATTCGTTGAGCACCTGCACCTTCAGCCGCTGCGGCCACTGGATCATGCCGATCTTGTTGGCGATCCACACCGCGCTGGGCGGCAGCATGAAGAGCAGGGTGGGGCAGCGCCACCCCGGCTGGTTGACCGCGTCGTACAGCGTGTTGAGCATGCCGTCGACGGCGTGCGGCTGCATCGCGCCGACGATCACCGCCGTCATGTGGCTGCGCTCCATCAGCGCGATCGGGATGGCGGCGTTGTCGGCGCCGGGCGCGCGCACGTCGGCGTGGTAGATGCGCAGCAGCGGCTCGTCGCGCCGCGCAAGCGTCGTGCGCTCGATCATCGCGAGCGTGCGCAGCGTGGTGTGCTCGCGCAGGTGCAGGCGCTCGATGGGCCGGCCGCTGGCATCCGACAGCGCCTTGATCACGGCCGAGGCCCAGACACCGGTCGGGTCGTGCAACGCGATGTGGCGGCTGGCGGTTTCGAGGTCGGCGCGCGTGGCCGCGAAATGCTCGCGGATGGCCTGGGCCGACGAGCCGGTGACGACCAGGTCGCGCAGGTGGCGGTCGACCATCTGGCCGCGCTCGTTCACCTCGGTCGCGGTGCTCTCCATCAGCGAGGTGGCGGCAAAGCCCGCCTCGTTCCCGGTCTCCTGGCCGGGCAGCGACGGTTCGTCGCGATCACTGCCCTTGAGGCCGCGCAGGTCTCCGAACAACGATGACAACATGGGTCGCTCCCGGGGTTGAACTGCGGCCCAGTCTAGGGCGATGCCGCGATCCGGACATCCCCAAGATGGCTACCCCCCTTCGGGGTGAGGGGCAGGCCCTAGCTGAAGAAGCGGCTCGGCGGCTCGCCGACGGATCGCCGCACCATCGCGCTGAACGCACTGGCGCTGGCATAGCCGAGCTCGGCCGCGATCACCCCCATCGGCTGCTTGCGCGCCGCCAGCGACAAGGCCTTGACCAGCAGCACCTGCTGGCGCCACTGGACGAAGGTGGTGCCCAGCTCCTGCCGGAACAGCCGCGCCACCGTGCGCGGGCTCGCGCCGGTGTCGCGCGCCCAGCCGTCGAGCGTCGCGTGCCTTGTAGGATCGTCGAGCACGGCCTCGCACAGCGTGCGCAGGCGCTTGTCGGCGGGCAGGTCCACGCCCAGGCGAACCGGGCGTGCGCGGCGCAACTCGTCCTGCACCAGCGCGCTGAGGCGCCGTTCGCGCTGCAGTGCCTGCGGCGCGAGCGGCGGGCCGCCACCGTCGGGCTGCACGTCCAGCTCCAGCGCCAGCGCGCGCAGCAGCGGCGACACCTCGAGCACCCGGCATTGCCGCCACGGCGCCTGCTCGGCGCGCGGCACGCCGGGGCCGCTGTGGCCGCGCGGCTGCAGCAGGTACAGCGTGCGCAGGTCGGTGTCCTCGACCACGTTGAGCGCATGCTCCATGCCGGGCGGGATCCACAGTGCGCGCGACGGCGGCACGAGGTAGGTGCCGTGCTCCATCGTCAGCCGCACGACGCCGGTGGATGACAGCGCGATCTGCGCCCAGTCGTGGTGGTGCGGCACGACGCGGGTGTCGGTGCCCAGGCAATGGCGCTTGGCGCGCAGCGGCCGCTGCGGCGTCGGTGCGTAGAGGTGCGGGGCGAGCGGGCCGATCGGGGGCACGGTCATGGTTGGCAGGATCTCGACAAAGATTGACGGGCTATCGTAATCCCGCCGCGGCCGGCCTGCCTACCATCGGGGTTCGACTTTTCCCCCTGGACCTGCATGAACACCCTGGCCGCCTCGGCACCCGCATTGCGCAAGGACGCCATCGTCATCGGCCTCGTCGGCCTGGCCCACAGCATCAGCCACTTCAGCCAGTTGCTCCTGGCGCCGCTGTTCCCGTGGCTGAAGGATGCCTTCGGCGTCAGCTATGCCGAGCTGGGGCTGCTGATGTCGATCTTCTTCGTCGTCTCGTGCCTGACGCAGGCGGTGTCGGGCTTCGTGGTCGACCGCTTCGGCCCGCGGCCGATCCTGTTTGCCGGGCTGGCGTTGCTGGGGCTGGCGGCCTTCGGCTTCTCGGCCAGCCAGAGCTGGTGGATGCTGGCGATGTTCTCGGTGCTGGCGGGCATCGGCAACGGCGTGTTCCACCCGGTGGATTTCACGCTGCTGAACCGCAAGGTGCACCCGTCGCGGCTCGGCCATGCCTTCAGCGTGCACGGCATCACCGGCAGCCTGGGCTGGGCGCTGGCACCGGCCATGCTGGTGCCGCTGACGCTGGCGTACTCGTGGCGCGTGGCGCTGGCCTGTGCCGGCGTGCTGGCCTTCGCGGTGCTGGCGGTGCTGTGGTTCAACCGGGCGCAGCTGGCGCTCGACGTGGCCGCGCCGGCACCGGCCGCGAAGGCGGACGCGGTGAAGGCCGGCGGCGGCAGCCTGGATTTCCTGTCGATCCCGGCGGTGTGGATGTGCTTCGCGTTCTTCTTTTTCTATGCGATGTCGCTGAGCGGCGTGCAGGCCTTCGCGCCCGAGGCGGCGCGGCTGCTGCACGAGGTACCGACGCAGCTGGCGGCGGTGTGCCTGACGGTCTACATGGTGTGCAGTGCCGGCGGCATGGTGGTGGGTGGCTTCCTCGTGACTGACCCGGCGCGCTGCGAGCGCATCGTCGGCCTCGGTTTCGGGGTGGCGGCGGCGATCGCGCTGGTGCTGGGCTACGCGACGATCCCGGCGCTGGCGGTGCCGGTGCTGTTCGGTGCGATGGGCTTCGCGGCGGGCATCGCCGGGCCGTCGCGCGACCTGATCGTCAAGCGCTCGGCGCCGGACAACGCGACGGGGCGCGTCTACGGCGTCGTCTACTCGGGGCTGGACATCGGGCAGGCGCTCGCGCCGCTGCTGTTCGGCACGCTGATGGACCTGCACCGGCCGGCCCAGGTGTGGCTGGGGATCGCGGTGGTGCAGGCGGTGTTGATCGCGAGCGCGTTCAACGTGCGCCGGGTGCGGCGGACGGTGTTGCAGCCGGCGTGACGTGGATCCCCGGATTGGCATCCGGGCTACCCGCTTCGTAGGTTCTATGTCGAGCGTCAAGCCTTTCCGACGAGTTGAGGGTTGAAGGGCTGATTGGAGCGCCAGACGGAGAAGGCGATGCGAAGGAGCTTGCGAGCGACGACGCAATAGGCCTGGATCT
>Ga0209758_1001748_pt1 | contig 24178 bp, 20 predicted proteins | sample AraplaMF_Col_mMF_FD_184258 | JGI IMG/M metagenome (GOLD analysis project Ga0209758, IMG submission 184258) | Arabidopsis root microbial communities from the University of North Carolina, USA - plate scrape MF_Col_mMF (SPAdes) (version 2) | ecosystem: Host-associated > Plants > Roots > Endosphere...
CGCTGAAATGCACGCCCGGGAAGAATGTGTCCGCCCCGTCCACCGCCGCGTTGACCCAGGTCAGGTACAGGCGCTGCGCCTTGGGCAGGGCCGCCTTGTAGACCTCGCCGCCGCCGATCACCATCAGCCCCGTGCCGCTGGCGCGGGCCAGGCCCTCCTCCAGCGAACGCACGGTGACCTGGCCCGGGAACGGCGCTTCATGCTTGCGCGTCAGCACCAGGTTGGTCCGCCCCGGCAGGGCGCGGCCGACCGACACCGCCGTGTTGTAGCCCATCAGCACAAACTTGCCGAGGGTCAGCTCCTTGAACCAGCGCAGATCGTCCGGCAGATGCCAGGGCAGCTGGCCCTTGCGGCCGATGGCAGAGTTCTCGTCGAGCGCGGCGATGAGCGAAATGGCCATGAAGACTCCAGATGGGCGAACCGGATGGGGACGCACGAGCGGCCATGCGGGGGTCGGCGCGCGCTAGCCGCGCATTGTACTCACGAACACGCTCCCGGCGGTGCCGCCCCGGCTCGGATTGGCCTGATCGGACATCCGCTCAGACCGCGACGGGAGCCTTGATCGCCGGATGCGGCGCATAGCCCTCGATCGCCACGTCCTCGAAACGGAAGTCCTCCAGCGCCCGCACCCCGGGGTTCAGCCGCAGCGTCGGCAGCGGCCGCGGCTCGCGGCCCAGCTGCAGCCGGGCCTGCTCGACATGGTTGCTGTACAGGTGGGCATCGCCCAGCACGTGCACGAAATCGCCCACGCCCAGGCCGCAGACCTGCGCCACCATGTGGGTGAGCAGCGCGTAGCTGGCGATGTTGAATGGCACGCCCAGGAAGATGTCGCCCGAGCGCTGGTACAGCTGGCAACTCAGCCGCCCCTCGGCGACGTAGAACTGGAACATGGTATGGCAGGGCATCAGCGCCATCCGCGGCAGCTCGCCCACGTTCCAGGCATTGACGATCAGCCGGCGCGAATCCGGATTGCGGCGGATCTCCTCCACCACCCAGCGGATCTGGTCCACGGTGCCGCCGTCGGCAGTGCGCCAGGCGCGCCACTGCTCGCCGTAGACCGGGCCCAGCTCGCCGTTCGGGTCGGCCCACTCGTCCCAGATGCTGACGCCGTGTTCCTTCAGATAGGCGATGTTGGTGTCGCCGCGCAGGAACCAGATCAGCTCGTGGATGATCGACTTCAGGTGCAGCTTCTTGGTGGTAACCAGCGGAAAACCCTGGCGCAGGTCGAAGCGCATCTGCCAGCCGAACACGCTGCGCGTGCCGGTGCCGGTGCGGTCGGCCTTGACGGTGCCGTGTTCCAGCACATGGCGCAGCAGGTCGAGATAAGCGCGCATGGGTTACTCCTTCGCCGGCATCGCCACGGTGTACGGCCGCAGCGTCGGCGCCTTGCGGGACATGAACAGCAGCACCAGGCCCACCACGATCAGCGGCAGCGACAGGATCTGCCCCATGGTCAGCCAGCCGAACGCCAGGTAGCCCAGCTGCGGATCCGGCAGGCGCACGAATTCCACCGCGAAGCGGAAGCAGCCGTACAGCAGCGCGAACAGGCCGGAAATCAGATAGCGCGGCCGCGGCTTCATCGACACCAGCCACAGCACGGTGAACATCACCACGCCCTCCAGCAGCATCTCGTACAGCTGCGAGGGATGGCGCGGCAGGCGGTCGGGCGCGTTGGGGAAGATCATCGCCCACGGCACGTCGCCGGGCTTGCCCCACAGCTCGCCGTTGATGAAGTTGCCCAGGCGGCCCAGCCCCAGGCCGATCGGCACCATCGGCGCGACGAAATCCACGGTGTCGAAGAACGGCAGCTGGTGCCGGCGCGACCACCACAGCCCCGCCGCGAGCACGCCGACCAGGCCGCCGTGGAAGCTCATGCCGCCGTCCCACACGCGGAACAGCGCCACCGGGTCGGTCCAGATCCAGTGGATGTCGGTATAGAACAACATGTAGCCGACGCGGCCGCCCACGATCACGCCCATCATCGCGTAGAACAGCAGGTCGCCCAGCGCGTCGCGCGTCACCGGCAGGCGGCCCTGGCGGCGACGGTACTCGGCCAGCAGCCAGGCGCCGAAGAAGCCGCCCAGGTACATCAGCCCGTACCAGTGGATCGCGAGGGAACCGAGGCGGAAGGCCACGGGGTCGATGGCAACGGTGTAAGGCAGCGACATGAGCACGCGGGGGGAAGCCGGCAAAGCCCAAGTGTAGCGACACCGGGACCATCCCAGACAGAAGCGGCTCCGATAAGCGCGGCCCGACAGGCACGGTCGACGCCCTGCCCGCCTTGGCTATACTCGCCCGCGAACGCGGCCGCGGACCTGGGGAGGCTTCCGCGCGACGCGCCGACGGATTCGGCGCGCGGGCGCGTTCGGCACGGTGGGGGCAAGCTCCCGGCCACCGGCCGGATTCAGGGAGCACCAAACAGGGGAAAACACATGCCGTATCGTTTCGCGCGGACTGCGCTGTCCGTGCTTTGCCTGCTCGCGCCGGCCGCCGCCTGCGCCGCCGACCTGGTCCCGGTCGAGGACTTCGCCCGCCATCCGCAGATCTCCATGCCGCGGCTCTCGCCCGACGGCAAGTACGTGGCCGTCCGCGCGGATACCGACGACGGCGACAACCACGCCCTGGTGGTCTACCAGATCAGCGACATGAGCGCGCCGGTCAGCACGTTGCGCATGCCCAAGTACGAGCTGCCGACCAGCATCGTGTGGGTCAGCCCGACCCGCCTGGTGATCGAGAAGGGCAAGCAGTTCGGCTCGATCGACAAGCCGATGTCCACCGGCGAGATCATCGCCACCGACGTCAACGGCAAGAACCAGGACTACCTCTACGGCTACGAGAGCAACCTCGGCACCCGCGGCGGCACGCGCGGCGCCGACCACGGCTGGGGCTCGATCGACGGCCTGCCCGAGCAGGCCAACGGCCATTTCTACATGGGCAGCCAGTCCTGGGACACGACCAACCAGAGCTCGCTCTACGACGTCAATGCGCAGAAGAACACCCGCGCGCTGATCGGCGACATCGGCGTGGGCGGCATGACCTTCATGACCGGCGCGGACGGCAAGGCCCACTTCGCCTACGGCCACGACGAGAACTACCAGTTCGTGGTCTTCCATCGCGAGAACAACGCCTGGGCCAGGCTCGGCGTGCAGAGCACCGGCGCCAGCTTCGCGCCGATCGGCTTCACCCCCGATCACCAGCACATCTATGCCAGCTACAGCCCCGACGGCGGCCCCGTGCGCCTGGTCGAACAGGAAGAAACCGGCGGCAACCGCCGCGAGCTGGGCAAGGACGAGTTCGGCAGCGTCGGCATGCTGCAGTGGTCGCCGCTGCCCAGCCAGCCGTTCGCCTACAGCGCGCTGACCGGCGTGCCCCGGCTGGTCTACACCGATTCGAACCTGCCCACGGCCAAGCTGCACATGGCGCTGAGCCTGAAGTTCCCCGGCAAGGTGGTGGACTTCATCAACTACAGCGAGGACGGCGGCCAGCTGCTGTTTTCCGTCACCAGCGACCGCGACCCGGGAGCGTACCTGCTGATCGATACGCATACCTACAAGGTGACCAAGCTGTTCGATGTCGCGCCGTGGATCGACCCGAACAAGATGGCCGAGCGGCGCCCGCTGCGCTTCAAGGCCAGCGACGGCATGGAGCTGGAAGCGATCCTTACCCTCCCCAAGGGCGCCGGCGAAGCCAACCTGCCGATGGTGCTGCTGCCGCACGGCGGCCCGCACGACGTGCAGGACACCTGGTTCTACGACGACGATGCGCAGTTCCTGGCCAGCCGCGGCTACCTGGTGCTGCAGGTCAACTACCGCGGCTCCGGCGGGCGCGGCGCGAACTTCAAGGAAGCCGGTTACCTGAAGTGGGGCACGCGCATCCAGCAGGACCTGATCGACGGCGTGAAGTGGGCGATCGCCGAGAAGTACGCCGACGCCTCGCGCATCTGCGTCTACGGCGGCAGCTTCGGCGGCTACTCGGCGATGATGACCACGATCCGCGCGCCGGGCATGTTCAAGTGCGCGGTCGGCTACGCCGGCATCTATGACCTGGACATGATGTACAACAAGGGCGATATCGCCTCCAACAAGCGCGGCCGCAACTACCTGCGCACGGTGATCGGCAGGAACGACGCCGACCTGGCCGCCAACTCCCCCGACAAGCTGGCCGACAAGATCGACGTGCCGGTGCTGCTGGTGCATGGCGAGGCCGACCAGCGTGCCCCGTTCGCCCAGGCCAAGGCCATGCGCGCGGCGCTGGAGGCGGCGCACAAGCCGTACCAGTGGCTGTCCAAGTCCGGCGAAGGCCACGGTTTCTACGACGAGAAGAACAACATCGAGTTCTACAACACGCTGCAGGCCTTCCTCGACAAGTACATCGGTCCGAAGGCCAGCGTGGCCTCCAACTGACTGTCGCGAAACTGACGAAACATGACCCCAGGAAAGGGCGCCACGGCGCCCTTTCCGCGTTTTTGTCCTACCCATAATCAACGCCTGCAATAACTTGCGATGACAAACCTGACGCGACAGTAAGGTTGCAGGACGCTGTCACCTTGTTTTAACTTCGGGCTTACATCGCCCCGCTCCCCGGCTTCGGCGATGACGCGGCACGTCCACTTCCCCGGTGGGACGTGCCATCCCAGATATCCAGGCGACCAGCGCTAAGTAGCTGGCGGTTGGCTATTTTTTGTTCGGAGTTCGCATAACAATGAAGCAAAAGACCCTGCTGGCCACCGCCATCGCCGCAGCGCTCCTGCTGCAGACCTGGTCTATCGCCGCCCAGGACGCCGCCCCCGCCGCCGACCAGTCCAAGGCCAAGAGCCTGGACACCGTCACGGTCACCGGCTCGCGCATCCGCAGCGTGGACGTCGAGACCTCTCAGCCGATCTTCACCATGGACCGCCAGGCGATCCAGGCGACCGGCCTGACCAATGTCAACGACATCCTGGCCCGCATGCCGTCCGCCGGCACGCCGGACCTCACTCCGCAGGACACGCTGGCCTCCGGCACCGACGTCGGCGGCCGCTACGTGAACATCCGCAACCTCGGCTCGACCCGCACCCTGGTGCTGGTCAACGGTCGCCGCTGGAGCACCACCCTGGGCGGCCTCACCGACCTGTCGACTATCCCGACCTCGATGATCGAACGCATCGAAGTGCTGAAGGACGGCGCCTCCTCGGTCTACGGTGCCGACGCCATCGGCGGCGTGGTCAACATCATCACCCGCGACCGCTTCGAAGGTTCCGAGGTCAACGCCTACTACGGCCAGAACGAGAAGGGCGACGGCCAGCAGAAGAACATCGACTTCACCTGGGGCCACAACACCGGGAAGAACTCGCTGATCCTCGGCGCGTCCTACCAGGACACCAAGCCGATGTGGAACCGCGACCGCGAGGAAACGCGCTACGCCAACAGCCCGCGCCACATCGACGACAGCCTCGGCGGCGGCCCGTGGGGCCGCGTGACCAACCCCGCCGACGGCCAGGACTACATCCTCAACCGCGGCGGCAACTCGGCCAACTTCGCCGACTACCATCCGTTCACCGGCGCCCCGTCCGACCTGTACAACACGCAGGGCGACATGACCTTCCGCGCCGGCACCAAGCTGAAGAACCTGTTCCTGCAGGACCGCTACAAGCTCACCGACAACATCACCCTGCGCGGTTCGGCCAGCTACAGCGTGCGCGATACCTCCAGCCAGCTGTCGGGCTATCCGCTGCAGACCGGCAACACCGGCCTGACTATCGACCCGAACAACGCCTACAACCCGTTCCCGGGCGAGCAGACCAGCTTCTACCGCCGCACCATCGAACAGCCGCGCGTGACCTGGGCCAAGTCCAAGCTCGCCCACGTCGACATCGGCGCCGAAGGCTTCTTCAACTTCCTCGGCCACGAGTGGAACTGGGACGCCACCTACACCTACTCGCAGACCAAGGCCCGCCAGGTCTCGTCCGGCAACTTCTACCTGCCGAACGCGCAGAAGGCGCTGGGCCCGACCACCATCGTCGATGGCCAGGTCGCCTGCGCCAGCGCCGCCGACCGCGCCGCCGGCTGCGTGCCGTGGAACATCCTGGCCGGCCCGGGCGGCACGCCCGCCTCGGTGTGGAACTACATCAACTACACCGGCACCGCGCGCCAGGTCAGCAAGACCGACGACTTCAGCGCCAACCTCACCGGTGGCCTGTTCGACCTGCCGGCCGGCACGGTCAGCATCGCCGGCGGCATCGAGCACCGCGGCGAGAAGGGCAGCTTCCGTCCCGACCCGATGGATTCGGCCGGCCTGACCACCAACCTGGCCAGCGACCCGACCAGCGGCAGCTACGTCGTCAACGAGGCCTACCTCGAGCTCGATGTGCCGCTGCTGCGCGACCTGCCGGGCGCGCAGGAGCTGGGCGTGAACGTGGCCAGCCGCTACTCGCACTACAGCAACTTCGGCAGCACCACCAACAACAAGTACAGCTTCCGCTGGCGTCCGTTCGAGGACCTGCTGGTCCGCGGCACCTATGCCGAGGGCTTCCGCGCGCCGACCATCAACGACCTGTACGCGGGCAGCGGCCAGAGCTTCGAGACCTTCCTCGATCCGTGCGATTCGGTGTACGGCGCCCGCGCCGGCAATGCCACCGTGGCCGCCCGCTGCGCCGCCGCCGGCGTGCCGGCGAACTACCGCCAGATCGACAACGGCACCGGCCAGCCGATCACCAACAACACCGGCGGCCAGACCGCGACGCCGTTCATTTCCGGCTCCAACGCCAACCTGAAGCCGGAAACCTCGATCACCCGCACGCTCGGCTTCGTGTACAGCCCGCACTACGTGTCCGGCCTGGACTTCACCGTGGATTACTACAACATCTACGTGAAGAACATCATTACCTCGGTCACCGCGTCGAGCATCCTCAACTACTGCTACCTGCAGAACGACACGTCCTTCTGCGACCGCTTCAACCGCGGCGCCGACGGCGTGATCACCAACCTCAACGAGAGCCTGTCGAACCTCGGCACGCTGAAGACCGAGGGCTACGACGTCGGTATCCACTACCGCCTGCCGCAGACCCGCTTCGGCACCTTCCGCATCGCGTCGGACAGCACCTACCTGACCAAGTACGAGACGGTCAGCGGTCCGGGCGCGCCGGCGGTCAATGCGGTCGGCTTCATGAGCGACGGTATCGGCGGCCTCAACGCCGGCATCAACGGCCTGTACCGCCTGCGTTCGAACATGCAGCTGGACTGGGACTACAAGGAGTTCGGCGCGAGCTGGACGGTGCGTTACTTCTCGGGCCTGAAGGACAGCTGCTACACGGCCACGGTGGAGTGCAACATGCCTGACTATGTGGCTCCGGGCCTGGTCGGCGTGGGCGTGAGCCGCAAGGGTTCGCTGGCGTTCAACGATGCGCAGTTCCGCTATACGGCGCCGTGGAAGGGTGTGTTCACGGTTGGCGTGAACAATGTCTTCAACAAGAAGGGGCCGTACTACTACAACGTGACGAATTTCGGCAGCGGCAGCCCGCCGTACAATCCGTCGTTCGATATCGACCGTTATTTCTACGTGTCGTACAACCAGAAGTTCTAAGCTCGAAAGAGTTTGAGCAACTGATGAGGCGGGCCTTCGGGCCCGCCTCTTTTTGCGAGAAACCCTCCGCCGTAGGTTGGGGTGAGCCGAAGGCGAACCCCAACATCGCGATGCGCATCAAGATGGGAAACGTTGGGGTTCGCTGCGCTCACCCCAACCTACGCCGGGCACGATGCTTAAAGCAGCACGGGACGATCCGGCAGTTCGTCCGGATTCGCTTTGTCGTTGCCGGGGAAATGCCGCGTCAGCAGCTCATGCGCAGCGGCGATGCCGCCGAGGCTGCCTTCGCGCCACTCGCCGCGGGCGAAGCATTCGCGCATGCGGGTGCAGATGGCGTCCCACTCCGCCTGCGGCACCGCTGCGGCGATGCCGCGATCCGCAACGATCTCGATGCGATGTTCGGCCAGCAGCACGTAGAACAGCACGCCGCTGTTGTGTTCGGTGTCCCACACGCGCAGCTGGGCGAAGACCTGTTCGGCGCGGCGGCGTGCGTCGAGGCCTTCCAGCACATCCCATGGCGACAGACGCGCTTCGACGGCGAAGCACACTTCGCCGTTGTGACGCCGCTCGCCGTCGGCGATGGCGTGGGTCATCTCGTCCAGCAGTGCGGGGGTGAATGCGCGGCGCAGCAGGAACCAGGCGCCGGTCAGATTCGCGAAGAAACGTTGGCCGCGTCCCATCACCAGCTCCCCGAGGAGCCGCCGCCGCCGAAGCTGCCGCCGCCTCCGCTGAAACCGCCACCGCCGCCGCCACCGAAACTGCCGCCGCCGAAGCCGCCACCACCACCGCCCCAACCGCCGAAACCGCCCCAGCCGCCGCCGCCGATGGAACGGCCCGCGCCGGCCGGCAACAGCATCAGCACGCCGCCGATGATCGTCCCCAGCACCGCGGCGCCCGCGGTGGCCGCCAGCAGCCACAGCAGGCCGCCGATCAGGCCGGCGCCCAGCGGCGTGCGCAGCCAGATGCGCGCGCGGCCGAAGATGCCGCGCAGGAACAGGCCGGCGAACACGCCGATCATCAGCATCTCCTGGAAACCCAGGCCGCGGCGTTCGCGGTGCGCCGATTCGACCGGGGGCGGCAGGGCTTCGCCGTCGATCAGCTGGGTCAGCGCGCCAACCGCATCGCTGATGCCGCCGTAGTAATCGTTGGTGCGGAATTTCGGCGCCAGGTATTCGCGGATGATGCGCGCCGTCGCCGCATCGGGAATCGCCCCTTCCAGGCCGTAGCCGACTTCGATGCGCACGCGCCGGTCGTTCTTGGCGACCAGCAGCAGCACGCCGTCGTCGCTGCCCTTGCGGCCGACTTTGTTGGCCTCGGCCACCGCCAGCGAATAGCTCTCGATGTCCTGCGGCTGCGTGCTGCCCACCATCAGCACCACCAGCTGCGCGCCCTTGCGTTTTTCCAGCGCGAGCAGCTGGCTGTCGAGCTGGTCGACCTGCTGCGCGGTCAGCGTGCCGGTGAGGTCGGTGACGTGGCGGGCGAGCTTGGGCGGCGCGTCGTCCGCATGCGAAAGCCCTGCCGCGAGCAGCAGCAGGGCAATCAGCAGCAGGGCAATCAGCAGCAGCGGCAGCCGCGACAGGCGGCGCATGGCGAGCTCAGTGCGTCGCGGCCGGAGCCGGCGCTGCGCTGTTGCCGAAGTCGACGGTCGGCGCGGTGGAGATCGCCTTCTCGTTCTCCACGGTGAAGTTCGGCTTGACCTGGTAGCCGAAGATCTTCGCGGTGAGATTGTTGGGGAAGGTGCGGATCATCGAGTTGTACGCCTGCACCGACTGCACGTAGCGGTTGCGCGCCACGGTGATGCGGTTCTCGGTGCCTTCCAGCTGCGCCTGCAGGTTCTGGAACAGGCCGTCGGCCTTCAGCTGCGGGTAGTTCTCGCTGACCACCATCAGGCGCGACAGCGCGCTGGACAGCTGGCCCTGCGCCTGCTGGAACTGCTGCAGCTTCTGCGGATCGTTCAGCGCATCCGGCGAGAGCTGCATGGTGCCGACCCTGGCGCGCGCATTGGTCACTTCGGTCAGCACTTTCTCCTCGTGCTGCGCGTAGCCCTTCACCGTGTTGACCAGGTTCGGCACCAGGTCGGCGCGGCGCTGGTACTGGTTGATCACTTCGGACCAGGCGGCCTTGACCGCTTCGTCCTGGCGCTGGATGGCGTTGTAGCCGCAGCCGGAGAGACCGAGGACGAGCAAGAGCAGGACGAGCGCGCGAAGGAGTTTCATGGGCGTGGGTTCCGATCCGGTGGACGCCCCATTGCAGCATTCCGCAAGGACCTGCGCAATCGTGCCTGTCGGCGTGCCCGCGTCACACCAGCCAGCGCGGCGCCAGGATCAGCACCCAGCTCAACCCCGTCATCACCAGCAGCAGGAACACCGCGGCCGAGCCCATGTCCTTGGCGCGGCCGGCCAGTTCGTGGAATTCCGGACTGACCTTGTCGACCACCGCCTCGACCGCGGAATTGAGCAGTTCGGCCGACAGCACCAGCACCGCCGGCAGCACCAGGGCGATCTTCTCCAGCGGGCCGTTGCCCAGCCACAGGCCCAGCGGCACCAGCACCAGGGCCAGGCAGGCTTCCAGGCGGAACGAGGCCTCGTGCTGCCAACCGGCGCGCAATCCCTTCATCGACCACTTGAAGGCGCTCCAGATCTGCTTGGGTCCGCGGATGCCGCTGGCTGCCATAGATATAAGTCCGTGCTCGCTGACAGTCCCGGGACGGCGGGCATGCCGGCCGGGTGCTGCCACAAACGCGTCATGATGCCATAGCGTCCTGGCCGTTCGGGACCGGCGGTTAGAATGCCGCTCATGAGACGTTCCCTCGCCCAGCAGCGCATCGGCCCCACCGCCCTCACCCGCACCCTGGCCTGGCTGCGCATCTGCGCCATCGCCGGGCAGAGCGTGGCGGTGCTGGTCTGCGCGCTGTGGATGAAGCTGGACATCCCGCTGCTGCCGCTGCTGGTGGGCATCGGCACGCTGGCGGTGTTCGCGGTCTATGCGGCCTGGCGGCTGTCGCAGCCGTCGCCGCTGCGCGAGTGGGAAACCATCCTGCACGTGGCGGCCGACACCCTGGTGCTGGGCTATTTGCTGTATTTCACCGGCGGCGCCAGCAATCCGTTCATCACCCTGCTGCTGGTGCCGATCGCCCTCACCGCCGCGACGCTGTCGGTGCGCGCCATCCTGGCGGTGTCCATGCTGGCCGGCGTGGCCTATGTGGTGCTGCTGGGCTGGTATGTGCCGCTGCCGATGCCGGAGCATGCCTTCGGGCCCAGCGGCTTCACCCTGCACGTGGCCGGCATGGGCGTGAACTTCGTAATCTCCGCCGTGCTGCTGGCTTTCTTCACCAACCGCCTGGCGCGTGCCGTGCGCCTGCAGCAGGTGGAAATGCAGCGCGTGCGCGAACGCGCGCTGCGCGACGAGGGCATCCTGGCCATCGCCACCCAGGCCGCCGGCGCCGCGCACGAGCTCAACACGCCGCTGGCCACCATGCGCACCCTGCTGCCGGAACTGCGCCGCGAGCACGCCAGCGACACCGCGCTGGGCGAGGACCTGGCCCTGCTGGAAGGCCAGGTCGAGCGCTGCCGCACGATCCTGCGCGAGATGGTCGCCTTCGGTAAGGCGCAGCTCTCGCAGGTGCCCGAATGCACCACCCTGGACGGCTTCATCCACGGCGCGCTGGAACGCTTCCAACTGCTGCGCCCGGAAGCCGACCTGGAACTGCAGATGGACGACGACGCCGGCGAGATCGTGCTGCGCACCCCGCCGGGCCTGCGCCATGCGCTGCTCAACCTGCTCAACAACGCGTTCGAGGCGTCCTCGCTCAATCAGTCGCAGGCGGTGGACCTGATCGCGCACCGCGAGGGCGACTGGCTGGAATTCGTGGTGCGCGACCACGGCCCCGGCTTCGTCCCCACCGGCGCGCCGGCCGCCCTGGGCCAGTCGCACAAGCTGACCGGGCTGGGCATCGGCCTGGCGCTGGCCGAGGCCACCGCCGAGCGGCTGCACGGCGAACTGACCGCCACCAACCGGCCCGACGGCGGCGCGCAGATGCGCCTGCGGCTGCCGTTGGCGGTGGTAGAAGCGCGAGATCACTGAATACGTCCGATAGTGAGTTCCTTCTCCCTCCGGGAGCACGCGGGGAGGGCACAGGGATGTGCCCGGCTTTGAGGAGCGAGGAAGGTGGCGGCAGCCGGATGAGGGTACGGGCGGAGCGGTGCACATCACGCTTGCGCTCCGCCCGTACCCTCACCCCAACCCCTCTCCCGAAGGGAGAGGGGCTCTATCGCAGGACACTTCGCCGCGCCCCCGGCCCCGCCGGTCAGGCTTGCGCGACAATACGTGCGGCTAATCCCTAGGGAATCGCACCATGACCGACCAGCAGCCCCTGCTCATCGTCGACGACGACGCCACCTTCGCGCGCGTCCTGGCCCGCGCGATGAGCTCGCGCGGCTTCGAGGTGCTCACCGCCGCCAACGCCGACGAGGCGCGCGCGCTCGCCCGCCGCCACCATCCGCGCTATTGCGTGCTGGACCTGAAGCTGGGCGACGAGAACGGCCTGCGGCTGATCCCCGAGCTGCGCTCCCTGGTGCCGGACATGCGCGTGCTACTGCTCACCGGCTATGCCTCCATCGCCACCGCGGTCGAGGCGATCAAGCGCGGCGCGCACGACTACCTGGCCAAGCCGGTCGACGCCGACGCCGTGTTGCGCGCGCTGCTGGAAGGCGACGCGCCCACCGGCGACGACGAGCTGGCGGACGCCCCGGAAGCCCCGCTGGCCCTGCGCCGCCTGGAGTGGGAACACATCCAGCGCGTGCTGACCGAGTGCGATGGGAATATCTCCGAAACTGCGCGCCGCCTCGGCATGCATCGACGCACCCTGCAGCGCAAGCTGAGCAAGCATCCGGTGCGGGAACGTCCCGAGCAGGAATGAGCCCGGCAGGAATAAGAGCGGCAAAAACGCGGTAGCCGGGAAGACGGCCTGCGACAACGCGCCGCCTTTTTCCTCACGGGGTCGCGGCTATGCTCGCAACCCTTGACCAGGGTCCAGGGTAAGACTTTGAACCGACCGTTCCGCCTCCGCGCACTGCCCCTGGCCCTGGCCGGCACGCTGGCCGCGCCGGCCTTCGCGCAGCAAGCCAGCACCCTCGAAACCGTCCACGTCCACGCCAGCGACACGCTGGTGACCGAAACGCCCGGCGTGCAGGTGCGCGTCAGCCGCGAGCAGCTGCAGAAGCACAATGTCACCGACAGCTCCGACGCGCTGAAGTACGCGCCCAACCTGCAGGTGCGCAAGCGCTACATCGGCGATCCCAACGCGGTCATCAGCGGCCGCAACGCCGGCACCCTGCAGAGCGCACGCAGCCTGGTCTATGCCGACGGCCTGCTGCTGTCCAACCTGATGACCAACGGCTACGACGGCGCGCCGCGCTGGGGCATGGTGGCGCCGGAGGAGATCGGCGCGGTCGATGTGCTGTACGGTCCCTACTCTGCGCTGTATCCCGGCAATTCGATGGGCACCACGGTGCTGATCCACACGCGCCTGCCGCAGACCTTCGTGGCCAGCGCCAGCGCGCAGTTCATGAGCCAGGATTTCAGCGACGCCTACGGCATGGGCGGCCACTACAACGGCCGCAACCTGGCCGCCACGCTGGGCAACAAGCAAGGGCGCTGGAGCTGGATGCTCGCGCTGAACAAGCTGGACAACGACGGCCAGCCGATGCAGTACGCCACCGCCACCGCCGGCGGCAATGCCGCGCGCGCCGTGCCGGTGGAAGGCGCCACGCTGGACCGCAATCCCAACGGCTCGCCGCGCCTGGTCTACGGCGCCAATTCGATCGAGCACACCGAGCAGACCCAGGCCAAGCTGAAGGTGGGCGTGGACCTCACCGAGCGGGTGTCGGCGCTGTTCACGCTCGGCTACTGGCACAACCATGCGGACGACCGCACGCACAGCCTGATCCGCGACCCGAGCGGCCAGCCGGTCTACGGCGGCGTAGTCAGCGCCTACGGCCGCACCTGGACTCTGCCGGCCAGCGGCCTGGCCCCGACTGCGACGCGCGAAACGCACGCGCTCTACGGCGTGGAACTGAACGGCCGCTTCGACAACGGCTGGCGCTGGACCGCGGTGGGCAGCAAGTACGACTTCGTGCGCTCGCAGACGCATACAGCCAGCCTGGCACCGCCGGTGGGCCCGGTGGGCGGCCCCGGCACGGTCGCGGACCTGGGCGGCTCCGGCTGGGAAACCGCGGACCTGCGCAGTTCCGGTCCGCTGGGCGAACACCACACGCTGTACGCCGGCCTGCACGGCGACCGCTACGTGCTGGCTTCGCGCGTGCGCCAGGCCAGCGACTGGCGCGGCGACGCCGACGGTGCGCAGACCAGTGCGTTCGGCGGCCGCACCCGCACCTACGCCGCTTACCTGCAGGATGTCTGGGGCTTCGCGCCGGCCTGGACGCTCACCGTCGGCGGCCGCTGGGAACAGTGGCGCGCCTACGACGGCCTGCGCGCCAACGCCAGCACCGCGCTGCGCTACGCCGAGCGCCGGCGCACCGATTTCTCGCCCAAGGCGGCGCTGGCCTGGGATTTCGCCGAGGACTGGCAGCTGCGCCTGGCCGGCGGCAAGGCGGTGCGCTATCCGACGGTGAACGAGCTGTTCCAGGGCAGCATTTCCGCCAACGCCATCGTCAACAGCAATCCGAACCTGCAGCCGGAACGCGACTGGTCGACCGACCTCACCCTGCTGCGCACGCTGGCCAACGGCCATTGGCGCGTGTCGCTGTTCCAGGACCGCATCGCCGATTCGCTGTACGCGCAGACCGACATCACGGTCACGCCCACCGTCACCAATATCCAGAACGTGGACAAGGTGCGCGTGCGCGGCATCGAGGGCGAGCTGGCGCTGAAAGACGTGTGGATCGCCGGCCTGGACCTGCAGGCCAGCGTCGCGTTCAACCACGCCAAGACGCTGAGCGATCGCCAATACCCGCTCGCCGACGGCAAGTGGTTCCCGCGCATCCCGAAAGTGCGCGCGACCTTCGTCGCCGACTACCGCATCACGCCGGAGTGGGACGCCTCGCTGGCGGTGCGTCATTCCGGCCGCCAGTACGGCTCGCTCGACAACAGCGATTTCGTCAATACCTACGGTGCGGTCAGCCGCTTCACCGTGACCGACGCCAAGCTGCGCTGGAAATTCGCGCCGCAGTGGACCGCCTCGGTGGGCGTGGACAACCTCACCAACGAGCATTACTGGGTCTACCATCCTTATCCCGGCCGCACCTTCTTCGGGGAAGTGCGCTGGGATTACTGACCGCCATCCCGATCACCACGAGAGCCGCGCCATGCGCAAAGCCATCGCCCTGCTGTTCTGCCTGGTCGCGCCGGCGCTGTGGGCGCACGAAGGGCACGACATGCCCGGCATGTCCATGCCCAAAGGGCCCGATCTCGGCGCCAGCGCGGCCATCGACGGCAAGGGCCGGCTATGGGTGGTGGATGCGGCGGACGGCCATGTGCGCCTGCGCCATTCGGACGATTTCGGCCGCACGCTGAGCGCACCCGTCGCCGTCAACGCGCAGGCCGAGCCGATCTATGCGGAAGGCGAGAACCGGCCGAAGATCGCGTTCGGTTCGAAGGGCGAGCTGTACGTCAGCTGGTCGCAACCGCGCGCCAAGCCGTGGACCGGCTTTGTGCGCTTCGCGCGCTCGACCGACGGCGGCGCGCATTTCTCCGCGCCGGTCACCGTGCATCACGACCGCGCCGAGATCACCCATCGCTTCGATGCGATGGCGGTGGATGCGCAAGGGCGCATCGTGATGGCCTGGATCGACAAGCGCGACCTGGAAGCGGCCACCGCAAAACACAAGCCGTATCTCGGCGCCGCCATCTACACCAGCGTCTCCACCGACGGCGGCGTAACCTTCTCCGACGAACGCAAGCTCGCCGACGAAACCTGCGAATGCTGCCGCATCGCCATGGCCACTACGCCGCAGGGCGAGATCGCCGCGTTCTACCGCAGCATCTTCGGCGACAACATCCGCGACCACGCCTATGCGGTGCTGCATGCGGATGACCAGCCGCTGGAAGCGCAGCGCGCCACCTTCGATGACTGGCATATCGCCGGCTGCCCGCACCACGGCCCCGGCCTGGCGATCGGCGCCGATGGCGTGCGCCATGCGGTGTGGTACGAGGCGAAGGACAAGCCGACCATCCATTACGGCCAGCTCGAACCCGGCAAGGCGCCGGTGCATGCGCAGGTCATCGCCACCACCGGCGCCAGCCATGCGGATGTCGCGGTGAGCAGCCGGCAGGTGTGGGTGGTGTGGAACCAGGTCAATGCACAGGGCAGCGCGCTGATGTTGCGCGAATCGCAGGACGGCGGCGCGAGCTTCGGCGAAGCGCGCGCCATCGCCCAATCGAAGGACGCCGTGGCCGCGCCGCAGTTGCTGTTGTGGCAGCACCGCGCGTTCGCGGCCTGGAATACCGCCGCCGGCTTCCGCCTGGTGCCGACGGAGGCCTTGTGATCCGGCGCGCGCTGCTGGCCGTGCTGCTGATGCTGCCTTTGGCAGCGCAAGCCGGCGCACCGGTCGCGTTGAAGGCCGAGGATGTGCCCGGGCTGCTCAAGCCACCGGCGCATGGCGTGCGCGTGTTGGCGCTGTGGGGATTGGATTGCGCGTATTGCGAATCGAACCTGCAGGCCTTGATGAAGCTGCAGCGCGCGCATCCACGCGAGATCGAACTGATCGCCGTCGCCACCGACAGCGTGCAGCAAAGCGTTGCGCTCGAGCAGCGACTGCACGCGGCCGGCGTCGACACGCTGCCCTCGCGCGCCTACGCCGACGCCATGCCTGAGCGCATCAACTATCTGATCGATCCGGATTGGGGCGGCGAGCTGCCGCGCACCTTGATCATCCGCGCGGACGGTTCGCGCAGCGGCATCAGCGGCCAGCTGACGCCGGCGAAGCTGGCCACCATTCCTTGACGTAGGTTGGGGTGAGCCGCAGGCGAACCCCAACATGGCGCCACGATAGACGGCGAGGTTTGTTGGGGTTCGCCTGCGGCTCACCCCAACCTACGCGGATCATTCGGCGCTGCTGTCCGGCGCCGGCAACGGATCGCCCGTACCGTCATCGTCGTCGCCGTAGATCGCCACATGCGGCTTGCCATCCTCGGCGATCCATCCGCGGAACATCCCGTCGGTATTGAACGGCATCGCCACATTGCCCTGCGCATCCAGCGCGATGGCGCCGCCGTTGCCACCCATCGACGGGATTTCCTGGTTGATCACCTCGGCCGCGGCACGCTTCAACGGCACCCGCATCTGCGTCACCCGCATGCAGATCTCATGCGCCGCCACCGTGCGGATGTAGAACTCGCCCCAGCCGGTACCCGATACCGCGCAACCGTTGTTCGCATACGTGCCCGCGCCGATCAGCGGCGAATCGCCGATGCGGCCCCAGCGCTTGTTGGTCATGCCGCCGGTGGAAGTGCCCGCGGCGAGGCGGCCCTGCGCATCCAGCGCCACCGCGCCGACCGTGCCGAAATGCTTGGCGGTTTCGACGTCTTCGTGCTGGCGGTGCTCGGCGTCTTCCTTCAGCGCCTTCTGCAGCTGCTGCCAGCGTTCTTCCGTGCGGAAGTACGCTGGATCGACCAGCTCGATGCCGGCTTCCTTGGCGAACGCCTCGGCGCCGTCGCCGGCCAGCATCACGTGCTGGCTCTTCTCCATTACCGCGCGCGCCAGCAGGATCGGGTTCTTCACGCGATGCACGCCGGCGATCGCCCCGGCCTTGAGCGTATAGCCGTCCATCACCGCGGCATCGAGCTCGTTCTTGCCGTCGTGGGTGAACACTGCGCCCTTGCCCGCGTTGAAGTTGGGATCGTTCTCCAGCACGGTGATCGCCGCCGTCACCGCATCCATGGCCGGCTTGCCGGCCTTGAGCTGGGCGTAACCGTTCTGCAACGCCTGCGTGAGTGCGGCGCGCACGGCTTTCTCGCGGGCGGGGTTCATGTCGTGCTTGATCACGCCGGCACCGCCGTGGATGACCAGCACCGGCGTCGTGGCATGGCTCATGGCGGACGCTCCCAGCAAGACAAGGGCGGCAAGCAGGCGATGCAACTTCACGGTCGTTCTCCCCGAATGGTCGGGGCGAGTATAGCCAGCCCGGCCGCCCGTACTCAGCAGAATGTCGTGCGCAAACGACTCAGCAACCGAGTCGGGGCGTCAGTTCGATGCGGACGCTGCGCGAAGCCTTCGGATCGCCGTGGTTGACCTCGCCGATCTCGATGGTCGCCTTCTCGCCGGGCTTGGCCAGCACCGCTGGATGCACCGGCTTGTCCAGGTTGCCGCCGGCGAGATCGCCGCGCACCAGCAGACCGCTGCCGGCGGGAACCACGGCGAAGCTGCCGTGCCAGGCGGGGACGCCGTCGGCGCTGCCGCTCACGGCGACCGGGACGCCCGGCTCGAGGCACTGCTTCATATGCGTGGATGCCGCTTCGCCGCCGTAGCCGATATCGATCTGCAACGCGTAGCGATCCGCCGCTGCCGCCGCGCGCGCCGCGGCGGCCGGCGTGGCGGCGTAGACCACGCCGGCTATGGCCGTTGCACAGACCGCGATGGCGATGCCGCCGACACGGCGACGCAGGAGGGAATCGGGCTTGGCTTTCAGCATGGCAATGCGCTCCGTCAATGGATGGCGAGGGGACCAGGTACAACCCACCGGGAGCATCTGCATCGCCGCCTGGGTTTTCAGCATTGCTTCGGCGTAGGCGCGCCGTGCAGCGCGATGCGTGCGCATCACCGCCGCGTCGCAGGCCAGTTCCTGGTCCTGGCGGAACCGGCGCCACGACCACCAGGCCAGAGTGTGTGGCCAGCACAGCGCCAGCGTGGCGAAGGCACACAGCGACCAGATGCCGTCGCGCCGCTGCGCATGCGCCTGTTCGTGAGCAAGGATCAGCGCCTGATCGCGCGCGTCGTAGCGCGTGTCGAAATCCACCGGCAATACGATGCGAGGCCGCCAGGCACCGACCAGGGCCGGACCGATATCCGCCGAAGCCGCGATCCACACCGGCCAGCGCGACGAGCTCTCATCGCACCGGCGTGCGCCGTGCAGGCAGCGCCGGTAGCGGCGCTGCAACAGCCAACCCGAAGCGGCGACGATCGCCACGCCCAGCCCCCAGACGGCCAGGAGCAGATCCCCGGCATGCATGCCGGAGCCAGCTCTTTCCGCCATCGCCGGCAACGCGCCACCGGCGGTCGCAACGGTGTAGACCAGGGTGGGAGTGCTGGACACCGGCGCCGATGCATGCGGCAGCTGGCTGATCGACAGCGCCAGCGGCGGCAGCAGCCACAACTGGAACGCGCGCTCCGCGCCGAACCAGCGCCGGCACGGCCGGCGCAGCAGCAGCACCGCCACGCTGGCCATGGTGAAGGCCAGCTGCGCCAGCCACAGCCGCGACAACCACTCAGGACTGCTCATCGTCGAGTTCCTCCAGCAGCTTGCGCAGATCCGCCACGTCGCGGCGGCTCAGCTTGCGCTGCTCCGAGAAATGCGCCACCAGCGGCGCGATGCGTCCATCGAACAGGCGATCGATCAGGCCCTTGCTCTCCTGCGATACGTATTGCTCGCGGGTGAGCCGCGGCGCATAGAGATAACGCCGGCCATCGCGCTCCGCCTTCACCGCCTTTTTCTTCAGCAGGCGGTTGAGCAGCGACTTCACCGTGCCCTCCTGCCAGCCCTGGGTCGGCCCGAGCTCGGCCAGGATCTCTTCCGCGCTGCGCGGCGCCTGGCGCCATAGCACGTCCATCACCACCGCCTCGGCCTCGCTGATCGACATGGCCAATCTCCGTTTACATGCGTAATCGCAATTACGATTACATGCGTAAACGAACACGTCAAGCCCTTGCTGCGACCTTGGTACAGCATGAGCCGCCGCCGATCCGTCGTATCCTTGGCAGCTGGCTCTCCCTGCTAGAAGGCATCGCAATGGACAAGGTTTATGCAAGCGCGGCGCAGGCCCTGGACGGTCTGCTGTTCGACGACATGACCATCGCCGCCGGCGGCTTCGGCCTGTGCGGCATTCCCGAGAACCTGATCGCCGCCCTGCTTGCGGCCGGCACCAAGGGGCTGACCATCGTCGGCAACAATGCCGGCGTCGACGATTTCGGCATGGGGCCGCTGCTGAAGACGCGCCAGGTCAAGCGCGTGTACGCCTCCTACGTGGGCGAGAACAAGGAATTCGAGCGCCAGGTGCTGGCCGGCGAACTGGAACTGCACCTGGTGCCGCAGGGCACCCTGGCCGAGAAGCTGCGCGCCGGCGGCGCCGGCATCCCGGGCTTCTACACGCGCACCGCATTCGGCACCAAGCTGGCCGAGGGCAAGGAGACCAAGGTCTTCGACGGCAAGGAATACGTGCTGGAAGAAGCGATCCACGCCGACGTCTCCATCGTCAAGGCATGGAAGGGCGATCGCCTGGGCAACCTGGTGTTCCGCAAGACCGCGCGCAACTTCAATCCGATGATCGCCACCTGCGGCAAGCTCTGCGTGGCCGAGGTGGAAGAACTGGTCGAGGTGGGCACGCTGGAGCCGGACCAGGTCCACGTGCCGGGTATCTATGTCGACCGCATCATCCAGGGCCCGTCGTACGAGAAGCGCATCGAGTTCCGCACCGTCGCCGGCGCCAACACCGGCAAGGAAAGCCCGCTGCGCACCGCGATGGCGCAACGCGCGGCGAAGGAGCTGCGCGACGGCTTCTACGTCAACCTGGGCATCGGCATCCCGACCCTGGTCGCCAACTTCATCCCGGCCGGCATCGACGTCACCCTGCAGTCGGAGAACGGCCTGCTCGGCATCGGCCCGTTCCCGGACGACGCGCACGTCGACCCGGACCTGATCAACGCCGGCAAGCAGACCATCACCACCCTGCCCGGCTCGAGCTTCTTCTCCAGCGCCGAATCGTTCGCGATGATCCGCGGCGGCCACATCGACCTGTCCATCCTGGGCGGCCTGGAAGTGTCCTGCACCGGCGACCTCGCCAACTGGATGGTGCCCGGCAAGATGGTCAAGGGTCCCGGCGGCGCGATGGACCTGGTCAGCGGCGTCAAGCGCGTGGTGGTGCTGATGGAGCACACCGCGAAGGACGGCTCGCCGAAGATCAAGAACCAGTGCGATCTGCCGCTCACCGGCCAGCAGGTGGTGGACCTGATCATCACCGACCTGTGCGTGTTCGAGGTCGAGAAGGGCAAGGGCCTCACCCTGATCGAACTGCAGGAAGGCGTGACGGTGGAAGAGGTGAAGGCGAAGACGGGCTGCGATTTCGCGGTGGCGTCGACGCTGGGTTGATCGTCCTCAAACTCCACAACTGGAATCCTTCTCCCTCCGGCGACCCGAAGGTAGTCCCCGTGGGAGAGAAGGTGCCGGCAGGCGGATGAGGGTGCGGACGGAGCGGAGCGCATCACTTCCGCGCTCCGCCCGTACCCTCACCCCAACCCCTCTCCCGACGGGAGAGGGGCTTAAGCAGCGCTCGCCGGCAACGGCTGCGGAAAACGAATGCGCGCCACGTGCTGGTTGCCGTCGCGCGTCTGCAGCTCCAGCGGCCAGGCGAAGCGCTCGCTGATGCGCTGCGCGATCGCCAGCTCGAAACCGTGGCGATCCACCTTGTCCGGCCCCATGTCCACGCGGTTGGCCACGGTCACCGCGCCCGGCAGCACGGTGATCACGATCGTGCCTTCTTCCGCCTGCTGGCAGGCGTTGCGGATCAGCTGCCAGCACAGCACCGCGAATACGCGCGGCGAACCATGCAGGGCGAAGCGCGCCGGCTCGTCCAGGCGCAGGCTCACCGGCCGGCCTTCGAGCAGCTCGCGCACGTCGCGCAGCTCGCGCTCCAGCACGTCGTTGACCACGAAATCCTCTTCGGTGAGCCCCTTGTCCGATTCGCGCGCGAGGATCAGCAGGGCTTCCACCAGCGCTTCCATCTCGCGCGTGGCGCGCTTGATGCGCTGTACCGAGCGCTGGCCGAACTCGCCCAGGGTGGGCTCGTCCGCCAGCATGTCGGCCGACATCTTGATCACCGTGAGCGGGCTGCGCAGCTCGTGGCTGGCGTCGCGGGTGAAGTTGCGCTCGCGCTGGTTGTAGCCGGCGATGCGGTGGGCGAAGCCGTACAGTCCTTCCGCCAGCGCTGCCACGTCGGCGTCCGCGCGGCGCGGCAGCTCGCCGGGCGTCCATTCGCCGATGTCGGCCTTGCGCTCGTCCCAGCTGCTTACCGCATTGGCCAGCCGGCGCACCTGGCGCCACTGCCGCCGTGCGATCAGCCAGGCTGTCGCGCCAAGCACCACGATCAACCCCAGCACCGCGTAGGCCGGCAGCACATGCGTCACGCCGAGCACGCACAGCGCGGCCACCGCCACCGTCTGCATGCCGAAGATCCAGGCCATGCGGCGATGGAAGGCGCCGCGGCGGGAGCCTTCCGTCGCTGGTGGTGAAAACGATGCGGCCATCGTGTTACTTCGAGAAGGCCACCTGGTTCTTGGACGAATGACCGTCCGCATCCAGCGGCGCACGCGGCAGGTCCAGGCCGGACTTCGATCCCGGCGTCTCCGCATCCAGGTCGGCGAGGCGGTAGCCGGCCGAGTGGATGGTGTGCAGCAGCGCGCGGTCGAACGGCTTGTCGATCACCCGGCGCAGGTTGTACAGGTGCGAGCGCAGCGTGTCCGAATCGGGCAGCGTGTCGCCCCAGATCTCCCGCTCGATATCGCGGCGGCTGACCACGCGCGGCGATTCGCGCATCAGGATCGCCAGCAGCTTCAGGCCGATCGGCGACACCGTCAGTTCCTTGCCCGCGCGGGTCAGGCGCAGCGTGGCGGTATCCAGGGTCATGTCGCCGACGGTCAGCACTTCGGTGGAAACCTGGCGGCGGTCGCGGCGGATCAGGGCGCGCAGGCGCGCTTCCAGCTCACGCACCTCGAACGGCTTGACCAGGTAGTCGTCGGCGCCGGATTCCAGGCCGACCAGTTTGTCCTCGAGGGTGTCGCGCGCGGTCAGCATCAGCACCGGCGTCGACTTCTTGGCTTCCTTGCGCAGCTTGCGGCAAACCTCCAGGCCATCCATGCCCGGCAGCATCAGGTCCAGCACCACCACGTCGTAGCTGTTGGTCACCGCCAGGTGCAGCGCGCTGACGCCGTCGGAGGCGTAATCGACCGAGTAGCCTCGCCGCTCCAGGAATTCGCCGACCATTTCGGCGATCTGCCGGTTGTCCTCGACCAACAGGATCAGGCCAGATTGTTCGTCGCGAGAACTCATCCTCTACCTCCTAGCACTTCACATTGGTGAAAGCTAACTTCGCTGCGGGTGAGTAGGGTGTGAAACGTTTTCGTGGCTGTTCAGCGAATGCCTGAAAAAGGCTATCCGGTCACTGTTTGGCGCTTCCATGCAACAACGGACGCAAGGCATTCCAGACGTTGTCCAGCACCTTCGGCTCGCCCGCCGCGGTGGGATGCAGGCCGTCATCCTGCATCAGCGACGCATCCGTGGCCACGCCCTCAAGCAGGAACGGTACCAAGGCGGTGCGCTTGTCGCGGGCCAGCTCCGCATAGACCGCACGCAGGCCGTCACGGTACTGCGGACCGTAGTTCACCGGCAGTTCGATGCCCAGCAGCAGCACCCTGGCGCCGGACTTCTGCGCGGCATCGATCATCGCGGCCAGGTTCTCGCGCAGGGCCGGCAGCGGCAGGCCGCGCAGGCCGTCGTTGGCACCCAGTTCCAGCACCAGCACGCCGGGGTGGTATTTCTCCAGCAGCGCCGGCAGGCGGTTGCGGCCGCTGAGCGAGGTTTCGCCGCTGATGCTGGCATTGATCGCCGTCCAGCCCGGCTCCATGTCGGCCAGGCGTACTTCCAGCAGATGCACCCAGCCCTGGGCCGCCGCAATGTTGTGGGCGGCCGAGAGCGAATCGCCCAGCACCAGCACGGTCTTGCCCGGCGCTGCCGCCGCGGCGCCCGCACAGCCCAGCCACAGCAGTACCAGCCAAAGGATCCGACGCATGAGCGATATTTCCCGTCCGCTTCTCGAAGCCCGCGATGTTAGCAAGTCGGTGCGGGGCCCCGAGGGGCAGCTGGACATCCTGCGCGGGGTCAGCCTGCAGGTACGGGACGGCGAAAGCTTTGCCATCGTCGGCGCCTCCGGCTCCGGCAAGACCACCCTGCTCGGCCTGCTGGCCGGGCTGGACGTGCCCAGCGGTGGCCATGTCGGGCTGGACGGGCATGCGCTGGAAAGCCTGGACGAGGAAGCCCGCGCCGACCTGCGCCGGCGCCTGGTCGGCTTCGTGTTCCAGTCCTTCCACCTGCTGCCGGCGCTGACCGCCGAAGAAAACGTGATGCTGCCGCTGGAGCTGGAAGGCCGCGACGACGCCCGCCCGCGCGCCCGCGAGGCGCTGGAAGCGGTCGGCCTGGGCGCGCGCCGGCGCCACTATCCCGCCCAGCTGTCCGGCGGCGAGCAGCAGCGCGTGGCGATCGCCCGCGCCTTCGTGCACGGGCCGCGCCTGCTGTTCGCCGACGAACCCACCGGCAACCTGGACCAGCGCACCGGCCACCACGTCAGCGACCTGCTGTTCGCGCTCAACCGCGACCACCGCACCACCCTGGTGCTA
>Ga0209758_1001752_pt1 | contig 24130 bp, 15 predicted proteins | sample AraplaMF_Col_mMF_FD_184258 | JGI IMG/M metagenome (GOLD analysis project Ga0209758, IMG submission 184258) | Arabidopsis root microbial communities from the University of North Carolina, USA - plate scrape MF_Col_mMF (SPAdes) (version 2) | ecosystem: Host-associated > Plants > Roots > Endosphere...
CCCAGCGGTCGGAGAGCTTGTCGACGAGGAACAGGCCCCTGCCGCTCACGTCCAGTTCCTGGACCGGCATCAGGCAGGGCAGCCCGCGGGAGGGATCGCGGACCTCGATACGGATCCAGCCCCGGCGGCGCCGCATGCGTAACCCGAAGACACGCGCCCCGGTGTGCCGCACCGCATTGCCGACGAGTTCGGAGACGAGCAGGACCGCGTCCTCGGTCATCCTCGGAGTGAGCCCCCAGTGACGCAGAATCACGACCTGGGTGAGCCGCCGTGCGGTTGCCGCGGATTCGGGCCGCGACGGCAGCGGCACCTCCGCCTCCGTAGGGTTCCCGAACAACTCCAGCGCCTTGTGCGCCCGTTCGTCCTCGATCGCCGGCGACCAGCGTGCCGCGGTTGCACTCCCGTGCCGCCGCGGCTGTTCGATACCCTCCAGCCCCGCCATGGACCCATCATGGCCGCCCGCAGGGCAGTCCGGAGGTGTTACGACGGAAAACGCCCCCCGGAAACACACATTCCACACCATTCACCCGGCATATGCCAGATGCAATTCGGGGCCAGCAGCACCCCGACTGACCTGCGGAAACAGGCCAGTCGAGGGCAATCGCCAGATGCTCGCACCGAGGCGCGCTTAAGGTTGTCTTAAGGCTGCGATAAACCGCCCGTCGAGGGACCTCGGGTGAGACACGGCGTCAACTGCAAGAGGTCCGGGGTGATTTACTGAATGATTCTCATCTATGACGACCAAATCGCCCGTCGTGCACGGTCGGTGACGGCCGGGTCAGAGGAACTTCGCCTTGCCCGGGCCCTCTTCCACGAAGCTGCGCATCCCGCGCTCGCGGTCCTCGGTCGCGAACAGCCCCGCGAACCAGGTCCGTTCCACGGCGAGACCCGTCTCGATGTCCGTCTCCAGGCCCGTGTCGACGGCTTCCTTGGCGGCGCGCAGCGCGATCGCCGGGCCCTGGGCCAGCCTCGCCGCCCAGGCGTGCGCCTCGGCGTACACGTCCTCGGCCGGCACCACCCGGTCGACCAGACCGAGTCGCAGCGCCTCGTCCGCCTTCACCATACGGCCCGTGAAGATCAGGTCCTTCGCCCTGGACGGGCCGATAAGACGCGCAAGGCGTTGGGTGCCGCCGGCACCGGGAATCAGGCCGAGCAGGATCTCGGGCTGCCCCAGCTTCGCGTTCTCGGCGGCGATGCGGTAGTCCGCGCACAGCGCCAACTCGCAGCCCCCGCCGAGGGCGTAGCCCGTGACGGCGGCGACGACCGGCTTGGGGATGCGGGCGATCGCGGTGAAGGATTCCTGCAGGGCGCGGGAGCGCAGGACCATCGCGGCATGGTCCATGCCCTGCATCTCCTTGATGTCCGCACCCGCGGCGAACACCTTCTCCCCACCGTGGATGATCACGGCGCGCACGTCCTCGCGGCGCGTGAGCTCCTCGGCCAGTTCCCTGAGCCGGTCCTGGGTGGCGACGTCCAGCGCGTTCATGGGCGGGCGGTCCAGACGGAGGGTGCCCACGCCCTCGGCGACTTCGAGATGCACAGTCATGCAGGAAGGTTAACGGCCACTAACGGCGACGGGCCCGGTGTGCTCGCTCACAGCGGCACACCGGGCCCGGGTCACCGGATCGGAGCTACTTGATCCATTCGTCCCAGGGCATGTTCCAGCCGTTGAGTCCGTTGTCGGGCGCGACCGTCCTGTCGTTGGAGTTCTTCACGACGACGACGTCACCGATCATCGAGTTGTTGTAGAACCACGAGGCCGGCACCGACTTGTCGTAGCCGCCGCGCACATCGCGCAGACCCACGCAGCCGTGGCTCGCGTTGTAGTTGCCGAAGGCGCCGCCACCCCAGTAGTTGCCGTGGATGAAGGTGCCGGAGTCGGTCAGGCGCTGCGCGTGCGGCACGTCCTTGATGTCGTACTCGCCGCCGTAGCCGACGGTCTCGCCGTTCATCCGGGTCACGACCAGGCGTTCGCTGATGACCATCTGGCCGTTCCAGGTGTCGTAGCCCGGCTTGCCGGTGGTCACCGGGAGGGTCTTGAGGACCTTGCCGTCGCGCTTGACGACCATCTTGTGGCTCTTGGCGTCGACGGTGGAGACCTGGCTGCGGCCGATGGTGAAGCTCACGGTCTTGGCCTGCTTGCCGTACACACCGGGGCGGCCCTCGACGCCGTCGAGGTTCAGGCGGACGGTGACCTTGGTGCCGGCCTGCCAGTAGTTCTCGGGCCGGAAGTCGAGGCGGTCGTTGCCGAACCAGTGGCCGCGGACGTCGACGGCCGGCTCGGTCTTGATGGTGATGGCCTTCTCGACGTCGGCCGGGTGGGTGATGCCCCGGGTGAAGCGGATCGAGAACGGCATGCCCACACCGACGGTGGAACCGTCCTCGGGCCGGAAGTTGCCGATGAAGGTGTTCTTCGGGGTGAGCGTGGTGAACGAGGACTCCTCCGCGGAGGTGAGACCCGCGGAGTCCTTGGCGACCGCGTGGACCTTGTACGTGGTGGCGGCGGCGAGGTGGGAGGCGGGCGTCCAAATGGCGCCTTCGCCGGTTATCGACCCGGCGACCTCCGTGCCCTTGGCGTCCTCCACCTTGACCTCGGTCAACTTGCCCTTGGCGGCCGTCACTTTGAGGGCACCGCTGGTGTCCACGGCCTTGGCCCCGTTCTTCGGGGCTATGGTGACCACGGCCTGGGACTGCTTGCTGGCGGACTTGGTCGAGTCCCCGGCCTTGGCGTCCCCGGCTCCTGCGTCCGAGCCCCCTCCTCCGCCGCACGCGGTGGCGGCGAGCAGGAGGGCACCGCATATCAGCGCCACGACCCCCGTCCGTCCGCGCTTCCCCGCACCAACCGACGCCCCCGATATCGGTCGCCCGTTCACGTTGTTTCTCCCCTCGCACGGCCTGTTGAGGCCCGCACTCCTGCGCGACCCGCGCGCGCATTGCGCAAATTAATCACACCCCCTGCCCCGATGACTCCCCGCGATTGTCACTGTTCAGTCCCAAAGCGGGGCCGCGCGCAGGCGCATCGCGTCCAGGGGCCGCGCACCCCCCGTGTGCCCCCCATGCGGCACTACCACACCGCGCTGCCCGCCTTCCACTCGTCCCAGCCCATGTTCCAGCCGCCCAGCCCGTTGTCGGGCGCCACCTTCTTGTCGTCGCTGTGGACGACCTCGATCACGTCGCCGACGAGGCTGCGGTCGAAGAACCAGCCCGCCGGGGTGCCGGACCCGCCGCCCTTGACGTCCTTCAGACCGACGCACCCATGGCTGACGTTGACGCGCCCGGGGGCGTCGGGCGACCAGTAGTTGCCGTGGACGAAGGTGCCCGACTCGGTCAGGCGCATGGCGTGCGGGACGTCGGGGATGTCGTACTCACCGCCGAAGCCGACGGTGCGGCTGTTCATACGCGTGACGGCCAGCCTCTCCATCACCACCATCTTCCCGTTGTAGGTGGTGGTTCTGGGAGCGCCCGCGGTGATCGGCACGGTGGCGACCACCTTGCCGTCGCGGCGGACCTTCATCGTGTGCGCCGCCGCGTCCACGAGCGAGACCTGACTGCGTCCGACCGTGAACGAGACGTTCTTGTACTGCAGTCCGTACGCCCCGGGCGCGCCCTCGACATCACGCAGCCGCAGCGCGACGGTCACCCTGGTGCCGGGTCTCCAGTACTGCCGGGGCCGGAAGTCGAGGCGTTTGTCGCCGAACCAGTGGGGACGGATCTCGACGGCCGGCCTGGCCGTCACGCGGATCGCCCGCTCGACGGCGGCACGATTCGTGATCTGCCGGTTGAACTGGACGGACACGATCATTCCGGTGCCCACGGTCGCGCGGTTCTCCGGCATGAGGTATCCGACGAAGCGCCGGTCGGGAACAAAGGTGGTGAAGGTGGCGTGGCGGGCCACACGCCGGCCGTCACCGTCGAGGGCCACCGCGTCGATCGTGTACTCGGCGGCGAGGACCAACCGGGGGTCGTCGGGCTTCCAGACCGTCTCGTCGGCGGACAGACGCCCGAGCACCGGGAACTCCCGGCCGTCCTGCGACCTGACGACGGTCACCGACTCGAGACGGCCGCTCGGCACCCGGACCCGCAGCCGCCCCCCGGCGTGCACGTCCCTGCTGCCGTCGTCGGGAGAGACGCGGATGACGTCGTCGGGCGCGGCGGGCCTGCCGAACACGTCGCCGACCCCGCTCGAAGTGCAGCCGGCCAGGAGGGCCACCCAGGTCAGTGCCGTCGCGAGGACGGCGCCTGCGCGCCACGCGCGCGTCTGTACGTGCATCACGACGATTCCAACGACCCAGCCCCTCCTGGGGAAACGTGAGTGCGAGCCAAGCTCTGGGCAGAACAGGGGGGAGGACGACGCGACGACGAGCCGCGCCCGTGAGCCGCAGGGGCGCGTCGAAGGCGGACAAGCCAGGAAAGGGCGGGACGCCGTGCGCCCTTTTCCGCGTCGTCCACCGAGCCGCGGGAGGCTTACAGGTGTCGAGCGCAGCCGAGCGGGAGGCAGTGCAGGGGGAGCGGGCGGACGGGGTGCGGTCCGTGCGCCCGGCCGCCGTGCTGAACGGCAGTCGGCGTCCGGTGCTGCCCGTGCCCGTGTGGCCGGGCGCGCCCACGCCGTTGGGGGCGCGCTTCCGTGCGGGCCCGGACGGGGTCGTGGGCACCAACTTCGCGCTGTGGGCGGGCGGCGCGGAGGCGGTCGAACTGTGCCTGTTCGACGGGGCGGGCGCGGAGAGCCGCGAGACTCGGGTGCGGCTCACCGAGCTGACCCATGAGATCTGGCACGGCTTCGTACCGGGCGTGATGCCGGGGCAGCGCTACGGCTACCGGGTGCACGGCCGCTGGGACCCGTGGACCGGGGCGCGGTGGAACCCGGCCAAGCTCCTCCTCGACCCCTATGCACGCGCTGTGGACGGCGACTTCGGCCTGCCGCCCGAGGTGTACGGGCATGTGCGGGACTGGCCCGACCAGCGGGTGGCGGACACCGTGCGCGACGAACGCGACTCCGCGCCCCATGTGCCCAAGGGCGTGGTCGTGCACGATGACGACGACTGGGCGGACGACCACCGTCCGAAAACGCCGTGGGCGGACTCGGTGATCTACGAGCTGCACGTCCGCGGCTTCACCCGGCTGCACCCGGACATCCCCGGGGAACTGCGCGGCACCTACGCCGGTCTGGCGCACCCGGCCGCCGTCGAGCACCTGGTGAAGCTGGGCGTGACCGCGGTGGAGCTGCTGCCGGTCCACCAGTTCGCGCACGAGGACCACCTGCTGCGGCGCGGACTGAGGAACTACTGGGGCTACAACTCGATCGGCTACTTCGCCCCGCACGCGGGCTACGCGGCCTCCGGCACGACGGGCCAGCAGGTCGGCGAGTTCAAGCGGATGGTGCGGGCGCTGCACGCCGCGGGGATCGAGGTCGTCCTCGACGTCGTCTACAACCACACGGCGGAGGCGGACCAGCTCGGCCCGATGCTGTCCCTCAAGGGCATCGACAATCGCGGCTACTACCGACTCCAGTCGGACGCCCGCCAGTACGCGGACTACACGGGCTGCGGCAACACGCTGCACGTGGTGCAGCCGCACGTCCTGCGGCTGATCACCGACTCCCTGCGCTACTGGGTGACCGAGATGGGCGTCGACGGCTTCCGCTTCGACCTCGCAGCGGCGCTCGCCAGGTCCATGCACGACGTGGACATGCTCTCCCCGTTCCTGGCGGTGATCGCCCAGGACCCGGTGCTGCGCCGGGTGAAACTGATCGCGGAACCGTGGGACGTGGGGTCCGGCGGATACCAGGTCGGCGCGTTCCCACCCCTGTGGACGGAGTGGAACGACCGCTACCGCAATGCCGTACGGGACTTCTGGCGGGGTGCGCTGCCGGACGTACGGGACCTGGGCTACCGCCTGTCCGGCTCCAGCGACCTGTACGCATGGGGCGGCCGCAGGCCGTACGCGTCGGTCAACTTCGTGACGGCGCACGACGGTTTCACACTGCGCGACCTGGTGTCGTTCGAGCGCAAGCACAACGAGGCGAACGGCGAGGGCAACCGAGACGGTTCCGACGACAACCGCTCCTGGAACTGCGGCGCGGAGGGCGAGACCGACGACGAGCGGGTACGCACCCTGCGGCGGCGGCAGTTGCGGAACCTGCTGACCACACTGCTGCTGTCGACGGGTGTGCCGATGCTGGTGGCGGGCGACGAGATGGGCCGCACCCAGCGCGGGAACAACAACGCCTACTGCCAGGACAACGAGATCGGCTGGGTGGACTGGAGCCTGCTTCAGGACCCGGGCTGGCGGGCGCTGTTCGACCTCACCTCGCGTCTGATCGAGCTGCGCCACCGCCATCCGGTGCTGCGCCGCCGTGCGTTCTTCTCCGGGCGGGCCCATTCGGCGGACGGTCTGCGGGACCTGGCGTGGTTCACCGCACACGGGGCGGAGATGACCGAACGCGACTGGTACGCGCCCGCGGCCACCCTGGGCATGTACCTCTCCGGCCGCGACATCCCGGGCCGGGACTCCCGGGGCGCCCCGGTGGTGGACGACAGCTTCCTCGCGGTGCTGCACGCCGGGGACCGCCCGACGGCCTTCGTGCTGCCGGGACCGCCATGGGCGCAACGCTACGAACTGGTCGTGGACACCTCCCGCGAGGAGCAGACCCTGCCACCGCAGACGGTGCACCGGGCGGGTACGACGGTCACGGTGCCGGCGCGGGCGGTGCTGCTGCTGCGGGTCTCGGAGTGAGGGTGTCCCGTGGCACGGGGCGGACCGGAAGGACCGGCCCTAGCCCAGAATCCCGCGGTCGTAGGCCACCGCCACCGCCGCCGCCCGGTCCTTGACGCCCAGTTTGGCGTAGAGATGCGTCAGATGGGTCTTCACCGTGGCCTCGCTGATGAACAGCACCCGGGCGATCTCGCGGTTGGACGTGCCCTTGGCCACGAGCGCCAGCACTTCGCGTTCACGGACGGAGAGCGGCTCGTTCCCGGGGGAGCGCACCGCCGAGACCAGCCGGGAGGCCACCGCCGGGGACAGCACCGTGCGGCCCTCGGCCGCGGCCCGTACCGCGGTGAAGAGTTCGTCGCGCGGCGCGTCCTTGAGCAGATAGCCCGTCGCGCCCGCCTCGATCGCGGGCAGGGTGTCCGAGTCGGTGTCGTACGTCGTCAGGACCAGGATCTTCGCGCGGGCGCCCGAGCGGGTGAGCGTGGCGATGGCCTCCACCCCGCCGCCGCCCGGCATCCGCAGATCCATCAGGATGACGTCCGGGTCGAGTCCCGCGGCCAGGGCCACCGCCTCCACACCGCCCGACGCCTCGCCCAGGACGCGGAACCCGGGGGCGTTCTCGAACATGCCGCGCAGCCCGTCCCGAACGACGGGATGGTCGTCGACGATCAGCAGGGAGACGGTCGCGTCATCGGTCATCGCCCACCAACGGTACGCGAGCCGAGACCGCCGTGCCCTGTCCCGGCTCCGACTCGAGGACGAGGGAGCCCGCGATGCGCTCGGCACGGGCCCGCATGCCCTCGAGCCCGAAGCCCCTCGTGCCGGTGCGTTCCGGGAGCCGGTGCGGATCGAAACCGCGGCCGTCGTCGCGGATGTCGAGGCTCACCTCGTCGCCCATGAAGCTGAGCGTCACTCCGACGCGGGTGGCGCAGGCGTGACGGGAGGTGTTGGAGAGTGCCTCCTGCGCGATACGCAGCAGCGTGGCGGACACCTCGTCGTGGAGCGGCACCGCGGTGCCCGTGACCGTGAACCGGGCCCCCACTCCGGTCCGTTCGCCCCACTGGGCGACCGTCTTGTCCAGGGCCTCGGGCAGCCCGGCGTGCTCCAGGTCGACGGGGGCGAGGTTGTGGACGGAGCGGCGGGCCTCGCCGAGGCTGTGCCGGGCGAGCGCTGAGGCCCGGTCGAGATGGGTGCGGGCCACCGTGAGGTCGCGGGCGCCCGCGACCACCTGGAGCTGGGCGATGATCCCGGTCAGGCCCTGCGCGATGGTGTCGTGGATCTCGGCCGCGAGGCGCCGGCGCTCGTCGGCGACCCCGGCTTCCCTGGCCTGGAGGAGGAGTTGGGCGTGAAGGGCCGCGTTCTCGTCGAGGGCCTGCTTCAGGGCCGCGTTGGTGCGCTCGAGTTCGGCGATGGTGTCGCTCTGCACACGGGCGCGTTCGTCCTCGTGCGCCGCGATGCGGGCGAAGACGGCGAGCAGGGCGAGGTTGACTCCGAGCAGCACCCCGAAGCCGAGCCAGCCGACCCCGCCCTGCGGCGGCATGCCCCCGGCCTGTGAACCGGACATCGTGACGGCGGTGGCGACAAGGCCGTATTTCACCAGGCGCTGCGGCAGCAGCCGGTTGGCGCCGAAGTAGCCCGTGACGGCGAAGAGGGCGAAGAACGGATTGAGCCAGCTGAGGGCGAAGCCGAGCACCCATCGGACGGTGTAGTAGGCGGCGCCCGCCCGGGAAGGTCCCGTGCGCCCACGGGACACCCTCCCCCACACCCACTGCAGGAGGAGGGCCGCCGCCACCATCGCACCGGCCGCGTACCTGGCCCGGGTGGTCATGCCGACCGCGTCCGCGGAGACGATCGAGGTCAGGGTCCCCCCGGCGAGGAGACCGTACGGTCCCCACCGGTGCCAGGCCGCCCAGCGCTGCTCCACCGCGGCCGAGCCCGGGGCCGACCAGGCACCGACGGCGATGCCCGGCACCTGTTGCGTCTCGGCTGTCATACGACCAGTCTGCACAGCGGGTACCGGTCTCACTCCCAGCGGAACCATCGTGCGGCCAGGGCCGACAGGAGCACCGTCCATGCGGCGAGCACGCCGAGGTGGCCCCAGCCGGGCCAGTCGCCGGAGGCCGCCTGGCCGAGCGCACGGGCGGCCGCCCCGAACGGGGTCAGCTCCACGACCCGGGCCAGGGTGTGCGGCATGGACTGCACCGGCAGCCACACCCCCGCGCAGAACATCATCGGGAAGTACACGGCGGACCCGATCGCACCCGCGATCTTCGTCGTACGGGAGACGGCCGAGACCACCGAACCCAGCGCGAGGGCGGCGAGGACGGCCAGGACCAGGGCGAGGACGTATCCGGCGAGTTGCTCCGGCAGACGCACGTCGAAGGCGACCCGGCCCACGGCGAGCGCGAGCAGCGTGGAGACGAGGACGGCCAGTCCGTGCACCAGCATCTGCGCGGACAGCAGTGACGAGGGCCGCACGGGCGTGGTGGACATACGGCGCAGGATGCCGCGCTCGCGGTAGCCGGTGAGGGCCTGCGGCATCGACTGCGCCCCGGCGGTGATCATGGCGACCAGGACCACCACGGGGACGTACAGATCCACCAGCCTGAGGCCGCCGAGGGACTTGTCGCTCTCCCGGAAGGCCGGGATGGAGCCGAGGATCACCAGCAGCAGCGTGGGGAACATCAGGATCCAGAAGATGCCGCCGGGTTCGCGGCGGAAGAGCCGTACCTCCGTGCGCAGGACGGCCGCCCGCGGACGCGCCGCGGAAAGGGTCGAGGTGCTCATGCCGAGGCCTCCGTCAGGTCCAGGAACGCGTCGTCCAGCGTGGCGTCGGTGACGCGGAGTTGATGGGCGGTGATGTGCTGCCGGGCGAGCAGGGAGATGACCGCGTTGACGGTCTCGTCGGTGCCGGCGAGCGTGATCAGGCCGTCCTTGTGGGCGACGGACGCGAGCGCCGGCAGCGCCTGCAGTTCGTCCTCGTCCAGCGGCGCAGACGGGGTGAAGCTGATGACCGTGGAGCCGGACGCCCTGCGGATCAGTCCGGCCGGGGTGTCCAGGGCGGCGATCCGGCCCTTGTCGATGACCGCGATCCGGTCGCAGAGCCGCTGCGCCTCCTCCATGAAGTGCGTGACGAGCAGGACGGTGACGCCGTTCCCCCGTACGTCCTCGATGAGCCGCCAGGTGTCGCGGCGGGCTCGCGGGTCGAGTCCGGTGGTGAGCTCGTCGAGGACGACCACCCTCGGGTTGCCGATGAGGGCGAGCGCGATGAACAGGCGCTGTTTCTGGCCGCCGCTGAGTTTGCCGAACCGGGCGGCGAGCTGTCCGGTGATGTCGAGGCGTTCGGCGAGCGGGCGCCAGTCGGCGGGGTGCGGGTAGAAGGACGCGTACAGCTCCAGCGCCTCGCGCACGGTGATCTTGGCCTGCAGTTCGCTCTGCTGGAGCTGGGCGCCGAGGACCCGGGAGACCTGCTCGTGGTCGGCGACGGGATCGAGCCCGGCGACCCGGGCCCGTCCCTCGTCGGGAGTCCTGAGGCCCTCGACGCACTCGACGGTGGTGGTCTTGCCCGCGCCGTTCGGGCCGAGGATTCCGAAGATCTCGCCCTCCTCCACGGCGAAGGTGACGCCGTCGACGACGGCCCTTCCCCCGTAGGACTTGCGCAGTCCGCTGACTTCGATGACGGGATGCGTGGTCATGGCTCGAGGGTCCCGGCCGGAGCCCGTCCGGCACATCGGCCGCCTCGCTCGAAGGTGCATCAGCCGATCGGTTGATGCGGGGGTACGACCCGGCGGCCGACGGACCGGGCGACTCCTCGTACACGCAGGTCGTAGGACCGCAGACCGATCCGGGTCCGGCCAAAACTCGCTGGGCACTGTCGGTGCCTGTCCGTAGGCTCCCCCTGATGCCCACACAACGTGTAACCCCCAAGGACCGCTCCGCCGTGCGCACCCTGCTGCGCCTGTGGCCGTATGTGCGACCGGTGCGGGTGCGGCTGTCCACCGCCGCGTTCGTCGCGATCCTCGCGTCGTGCGTCGGCCTGGTGATCCCGCTGGTCCTCAAGTGGCTCGTGGACGGGCCGGTGGCCGACCGGGATCCGGCGGGGGTGTGGCTCGGCGCGCTGTACCTGCTGCTGCTCGGGATCGCCGAGGCGGTGCTGTTCGGGATACGGCGGTGGCTGGTGGCCCGTCCGCTGTCCCGGGTCGAGGCGGACATGCGGGCGGACCTGTACCGGCATCTGCAGCGGCTGCCCGTCGCCTTCCACGACCGCTGGGCGTCGGGGCAGCTGCTCTCGCGTGCCACGACCGATCTGATGCTGCTGCGTCAGTTCCTCGCCTTTCCCCTGACGTTCCTCCTGGTCAACGGCGTGACCATTCTGGTGGGCGTGATCATCATGCTGCTCCAGGACTGGACGCTCGGGCTGGTGATCCTCGGCCCGGGCATCCCGGTCGTGGTGATGTGCGCGCTCTTCGAGCGGCGATACGCGGAGGTGGCGCGGCAGGCCCAGGACCAGGTGGGCGATCTGACCACCGTGGTCGAGGAGAGCGTCCTCGGCATCCGCATCATCAAGGGGTTCGGGCGGCACCGCAGCCAGGCACGCACCTTCCGGGAGCTGTCGAGGACGCTGCGCGGCACGGAACTGGCCAAGGCACGGCTGCTGGCGTCGATCTGGGCGGTCATCGTCACCCTGCCGGAGCTCGCCATCGGGGCGGCGCTGGTGCTGGGGACGGTCCAGGTGGCGGACGGCGGCCTGTCCGCGGGGACGCTGGTGGCCTTCCTGTCCACGGCGCTGGCGTTGCGGTGGCCGGTGGACTCGATCGGGTTCCTGCTGGCGATGAGCCAGGAGGCGGCGACCGCGACGGAGCGGTACTTCGAGGTGATGGGCGAGGAACCGGAGTCCGCCGGGGCCGGCGTCCCGGAGCCGTCACCGGCCGGCGCCGGGCCGCGCGGCCCGGCGCCCGAAGGCACCCACCCCGAACCCGCCGGAGCGGTCCTCACGGCACAGGACGGACTCCGGTTCGACGACGTCCGGTTCCGCTACCCGGACGCCCCGCCCGGCTCCCCCGCGGTCCTCGACCGCGTCGACCTCCATATCCGCCCGGGCGAGACCATGGCCCTCGTCGGGGCCACCGGCAGCGGAAAGACCACCCTCACCGCCCTCATCCCCCGACTGCACGAGGTCACCTCCGGCAGGATCACGCTGGACGGGCGGGACATCACCGCCATGCCCCGGGCCGCTCTGCGCGAACTCGTGGCCGTCGCCTTCGAGGAACCGACCCTCTTCTCCGCCACCGTCGGCGACAACGTCCTGATGGGCGCCCCGGACACCGCCGACGAGCAGGACCTCGAGCAGGCCCTCGGCATCGCACAGGCCGACTTCGCCCACGCGCTCCCCCAGGGCACCCGGACCCAGGTGGGCGAGCAAGGACTCAGCCTCTCCGGCGGGCAGCGGCAGCGCCTCGCCCTGGCCCGCGCGGTCGTCGGCAGCCCTCGCTTCCTCGTCCTGGACGATCCCCTCTCCGCCCTCGACGTGCACACGGAGGCCGCGGTCGAGGCGGCCCTGCGCCGGGTCCTCGAAGGGACGACCGCCCTGGTCGTGGCCCACCGCCCGTCCACGGTCCTGCTGGCCGACCGCGTCGCCCTGCTCTCCGGCGGCCGTATCACCGCCGTCGGCACCCACCATGAACTGCTGCGCACGAACGCCGAGTACGCCCATCTGATGTCCGGAGATCCCCAGGACGAGGAATGCGAGGAGGCCCGATGACCGCGCCCGCCCCCAAGCTCTCTACGTCGTCCGAGCAGGAAGGACCCCGACCGGACGCGCCGCACGGCCGGGACCTGGACCGGTACCGGCCACAACCGCCGTCCGCCGCCTCCGACGACCCCTTCGACCACGACACCCTCCCGGCGCCCCCGGGCGCCACGGCCCTGCTGCTGCGCTCGCTGCTCGCACCGCTCAGGCCCCAGGTCGTGCTGACCTGTGTGCTGCTCCTGCTTCAGCAGGCCGCGGTGCAGGTGGGCCCGCTGCTGGTGGCGTACGCGATCGACCACGCGGTACCGGCGCTGAGGGACCACGACCACGGGCCGCTGATCGCGGTGGCGGTCGCCTATCTGCTGGCCGCAGCGACCGCGGGCGGGCTGCAGTACCTGTTCATCGTCGTCTCCGCCCGTGTGAACCAGGACGTACTGCTCGATCTGCGCGGCCGGATCTTCCGTCACGCGCAGGCGCTCAGCGTCGACTTCCACGAGCGCTACACCTCCGGCCGGCTGATCTCGCGGTCCACCACGGACGTCGAGTCACTGCGCGAACTGCTCGCCGAGGGACTGCAGGAACTGGTCACGGTCGTCCTGTCGTTCGTCTACATCTCGGCGCTGCTGCTGTGGCTGGACCTCGGCCTCGGCGCGGTGGCCGTGGCGTCGCTGGTGCCGCTCTACTGGCTCGTACGGCTCTACCAGCGCCGGGCCGGGCGGATCTTCCACCGTCGGTCGACGGCCATCGCCGCGGTGATCGTGAAGTTCGCCGAGACGATGAACGGCATCAGACCGGTGCGCGCGTTCCGGCGCGAGGCGGCCAACGACGCCGCCTTCCGCGTCCTCAACGAGCGGCACGCCCGGACCAACGGCGACGCGCTCCTGGAGATGGCCCGCTATGTCGTCGGCTCCCGGCTGATCGCCAACACGGCCGTCGCCGGAATCGTGCTGTGGGGCGCCTACCGGGTGGCGGAGGGCTCGCTGGAGCTCGGTGTGCTGGCGGCCGCGGTCCTGTATCTGCGACGTCTGTACGACCCCATCGACCGGCTCGGCATGTTCCTCAACGCCTACCAGTCGGCGGCGGCCTCGATGGAGAAGATCGCGGGGCTGCTGGCTCAGGTTCCCACGGTGCCCGAGCCCTCAGAGCCCGCGCAGCTCCCGCCGCTCGAGGGCGAGCAGCCCGGACGTGAAGTCGTGTTCGATGAAGTGCGCTTCGCGTACCGTACGGGAGCCGAGGTGCTCCCCCGCTTCTCGCTGACGCTGCCCGCCGGCCGGACCGTCGCGGTCGTCGGCGCGACCGGTGCCGGGAAGTCCACGCTCGCCAAGCTGCTCGCCCGCTTCTACGACCCCTCCGACGGCCGGGTCCTGCTGGACGGCACGGACCTGCGCGACCTCGGCCTGGCCGAGCTGCGGCGCGGGGTGGTGATGGTGACCCAGGAGGCCTTCCTCTTCTCGGGCACGGTCGCCGAGAACATCGCGATCGGCCGCCCCGACGCGACCCGGGAGGAGATCGAACAGGCGGCCAAGGCCATCGGCGCGCACGACTTCATCAGCGCACTGCCCGAGGGCTACGACACCGATGTGCGCAAACGCGGCGGCCGGATCTCGGCGGGTCAGCGGCAGCTCGTCGCGTTCGCCCGCGCGTTGCTCGCCGACCCGGCCGTCCTGATCCTCGACGAGGCGACCAGCTCCCTGGACATCCCCGGTGAACGGGCCGTCCAGCGGGCGATGGTGACGGTGCTGCGGGGACGCACGGCCGTCGTGATCGCGCACCGGCTGTCGACGGTGGAGATCGCGGACCGTGTGCTGGTCATGGAGGACGGCCGTGTCGTCGAGGACGGCAGCCCGGCCGCGCTCATCGCGGGCACGGGCCGGTTCGCGGACCTGCACCGGGCCTGGCGGGACAGTCTCGCGTGAGGGGCGTCGACGCGTACGAGGATCCCGGGACGCCCGACCACCGCGGCGGCTGGTGGTACCTGTGGTGGCTGGTGACCCGTCAGCCGGGCCGGTGCGCCGCCGGGGCCCTGCTGGGCACCGCATGGATGGTGCTGCTGGCCGCGACGCCGTACCTCATGGCCCGAGCGATCGACGACGGCCTGGAGCCGGGTGACATGGGCGCGCTGTGCGGGTGGACCGTGGCGCTGTTCGTGGTGGGGTCGTTCAACGCCTGGCTGAGCATCATGCGGCACCGCACGATGACCCGGGTGCGGATGGACGCCAACTTCCGGACGGTCAAGGTCGTGCTGGGGCAGGCCGTCCGGCTCGGGGCGTCGCTGCCCGGACGTGCCGGGGCCGGGGAGGTGGTCACGATCGGGGTGGGCGACGTGCAGACGATCGGCCAGTCCCTGACCTTCGTCGGACCGGGTGTCGGGGCGGTCGTCGCCTACGCGGTGATCGCCGGACTGCTGCTGTCGGTGTCCCTGCAGCTCGCCGTCGTGGTCCTGCTCGGCGTCCCGCTGATCGCCCTGCTGGTCGGACCGCTGACGGTGCGGCTTCAGGGGGCGGAGGCGCGCTACCGGGAGCGGCAGGGTGTGCTGACCGCGCGGATCGGCGATCTCGCGGGCGGTCTGCGCGTGCTCAACGGCCTGGGCGGCAAGGGCCTGTTCGCCGACGCCTTCCGCAGGGACTCGCAGCGGCTGCGCGAGCAGGGCTACCGGGTGGGGGCGGTGACGAGCTGGATCCAGGCACTCGGCGTGGGGCTGCCGACGCTGTTCCTCGCGGTGGTGACCTGGCTGGCGGCCCGGCTGGCCGCGCGCGGCGACATCACCGTGGGCGAGCTCGTGTCGGTGTACGGCTATGTCGCCGTCCTGGTGGGCCCGGTGGCGTTCTTCATCGAGTGCGGCTACCAGCTCAGCCGGGGAGTGGTGGCCGCCCGCCGCGTCGTGGGGCTGCTGCGCCTCGAACCGGTGGCGGACGACGGCACCGCGGACGCGCCCGCCGAACCCTCGGTCCTGCACGACCCGGAGTCCGGTGTGCGGGTGCCGCCGGGCCGGTTGACGGCGCTGGCCGCCGCCCGGTCCGCCGACGCGAGGGCCGTCGTCGACCGGCTGGGCCGCTACGTCCCGTCCGAGGCGACCTGGGGCGGATCCCGGCTGGACGGGATCGCCCTGGCGCAGGTGCGCGAACGGATCCTGGTCGCCGACCACGAGGCCGACCTGTTCGCCGGACCGCTGCGCGAACTGGTGAGCGGGCGCCGGGAGCGCGACGAGCACGACATCGGGCGAGCGGTCCACGCGGCCGCCGCCGACGACATCGTGCTCGGCCTGCCCGAGGGTCTCGACACGCAGGTGGCCGCGCAGGGCCGCAGCCTCTCCGGCGGCCAGCGCCAGCGTGTACGGCTGGTACGGGCACTGCTGGCCGACCCCGAGGTGCTGCTCGCGGTGGAACCCACCTCGGCGCTCGACGCCCACACCGAGGCGGTGGTGGCCGACCGGCTGAGCGCCGCCCGCAGCGGCCGCACCACCGTCGTCACCACCACCTCGCCGCTCGTCCTGGACCGTGCGGACACCGTGCATTTCCTGGTCGACGGGAAGGTCGCGGCCACCGGCAGCCATCGTGGCCTGCTCGCGGCGGACCCCGGCTACCGGGCGCTGGTGGCGCGGGACGCGGACGCCGAGGAGGCCGTGCGTTGACCACGAAGGCCATGGGCCGGCTGCCGATCGCGGAGCCGGCGGACGTGCGGCGCGCCGCCGCGCGCCTTGTGCGGGCCGACGCGGGCGCCTTCGGCGCCGCACTGGCCCTGAACGCGGCGGCGGCCGGCGCCGGGCTCGTCGGGCCGTGGCTGGTCGGCCGCATCGTCGACGAGGTCAAGGCCGGGCACGGTGTCGGTGCCGTGGACCGGATGGCACTCGCCATCCTGCTGTGCTCGCTGGCACAGCTGCTGCTGGCCCGCTGGGCCCGGTACGTGGGGCACCGCTTCGGGGAGCGGACGCTCGCACGCGTGCGCGAGGAGTTCGTCGACCGGGCCCTCGCGCTACCCGCTTCCGTGGTGGAACGGGCCGGCACCGGCGATCTGACGGCCCGTGGAACCGCCGATGTGTCCGCCGTGGGCACCACCCTGCGCGACGCCGGTCCCGAGCTTCTGATCAACACCGTGCACGCGGCGTTCGTGCTCGGTGCGGTGTTCGTGCTCGATCCCCTGCTGGGCGCCGTCGGGATCCTCGGGATCGTGCCCGTCCGGTTCGCGCTGCGCTGGTATCTGCGCCGGGCCCGGGACGGTTATCTGGCCGAGGGCGCGGCGACCTCGGAGGTCGCGGAGATCCTCGCGGCCACCGCGTCCGGTGCCCGCGCGGTCGAGGCGTTCGGGCTGCAGGAGCGGCGGACCGCCGCGAGCCACGACGCGCTGGAGACCTCACGGCGTACCCGCATGTACACGCTCCACCTGCGCACCGTGTTCTTCCCGGTGGTGGAGGTCTCGTACATCCTCCCGGTCGCGGGCGTGCTGCTGGTCGGCGGGGTGCTGCACGCGCACGGGGCCATGAGTCTCGGGGCGGTGGTGGCGGCCTCGCTCTATCTGCGGCAGTTCGCGGAACCGCTCGACCAGATCCTGGTGCGCGTCGAGCAGTTGCAGAGCAGCGGCGCCTCCTTCGCCCGGGTGGAGGGGCTGGCCCGGTCCCCGCGCTCCGCGCCGGACGGCGACGGTCCCGGCCCGGCGGACGACCGGATCGATGTGCGCGGGGTCCGCTACTCCTACGACCGCGGGGGCGAGGTGCTGCGCGGGGTGGACCTGACCGTGCGGCCCGGGGAGCGGCTGGCGGTCGTCGGCCCCTCCGGCGCCGGGAAGACCACACTGAGCAGACTGCTGGCCGGCGTCGACGCGCCCGGAGCGGGCTCGGTGACCGTCGGCGGGGTGCCGATCGCCGGTCTCGGCCCCGAACGACTGCGCCGCCAGGTCGTCCTCGTCACCCAGGAGCACCACGTCTTCCTGGGCACCGTCCGCGACAACCTGCGGATCGCCGACCCGTCCGCCACGGACGAGAGCCTGTGGGCCGCCCTGGCCGCCGTCGGCGCCGACGGCTGGGTGCGGGACCTGCCGGAGGGCCTGGACACCGCGCTGGAACCGGGCGGCCACTCGCCGGGCTCCGGTGCCGATCGGCCGGGAGGGAGCCTCGCCACGGACGGCTCCCAGGCGCAGCAACTCGCCCTGGCCCGGGTGGTCCTGGCGGATCCGCACACCCTGATCCTCGACGAGGCGACGGCGCTCCTGGACCCGAGCACCGCACGCCACACCGAGCGCGCCCTGGCCGCGGTGCTCGAGGGCAGAACCGTGATCGCCGTCGCGCACCGGCTGCACACCGCGCACGACGCGGACCGGGTGGCCGTGATGGAGGACGGCCGGCTGGCCGAACTGGGCTCGCACGACGACCTGGTGGCGGCCGACGGAGCGTACGCCGCGCTGTGGCGCTCCTGGCACGGGGAGCGGCCGACGCCTGCCTGAGGGGACGGTCCGCACCCCGGGATCGGCCGAACAGTCCGTATACCGAACGTGACCTTTCACCCAACGAACCATTTCCGGACAAGTTCTTGACGCGCTCCTGACAGAAAGCGCACTCCCCTGGCACGCTTCCCACGGCCGCTTCACAGCACCCCCACAGCTCCACGTCGTGCGGCGGCCCGTCACCTTCATGCACCTGGTTCCGCGTTCCGCCTGTTCTGCCCGGACGGCCGACCAGCCGTCCGGTCTCCCCTGGCCGCGCGACCCGCGGCCACGCAGAAGGAGTCAGTGTTGAGAAGCAGTTCCTCTCGCAGACGCACCTCCCACACCCCCGCCCGCAGCGCCGTCGCCTTCGCCCTCGTCGGCGTCTCCGCCCTGCTGGCCGCCGCCGTCCAGACGGGCGCCGCGAGCGCCGCGGCTCCTCCGGCCGCCCCCGCCGCCGGGAAGATCAATCCCGCGCACACCGCGCTGAAGCTGTCCCCCTCGCAGCGTGCCGAGCTGATCCGCGACGCCGACACGGCGAAGGCGGACACCGCCCGGACGATCGGCCTCGGCGCCCAGGAGAAGCTGGTCGTCCGTGACGTCGTCAAGGACGGCGACGGCACCCTGCACACCCGCTACGAGCGCACCTACGCCGGCCTTCCGGTCCTCGGCGGCGACCTGGTGGTGGACACGGCCGCGTCCGGGCAGACCGAGCAGGTCGTCAAGGCGACCCAGGCCACCATCAAGGTCGCCTCGCTCACGCCGGCGGTCTCCGCCTCGACCGCGCAGAAGCAGGCGCTGTCCGTCGCCCGGGCGGCGGGCTCGCAGCAGACCGGCGCCGACAGCGCGCCCCGCAAGGTGATCTGGGCGGCCGGCGGCAAGCCCACCCTCGCGTACGAGACGGTCATCGGCGGTTTCCAGGACGACGGGACGCCGAACCAGCTGCACGTCGTCAGCGACGCCGCCACCGGCAAGGAGCTCTTCCGCTACCAGGGTGTCAGGAACGGCATCGGCAACACCCAGTACAGCGGGCAGGTCACGCTGACCACCACGCAGTCGGGCTCGACGTACACGCTGAACGACGGCTCGCGCGGCGGCCACAAGACGTACAACCTCAACCGCGGTACGTCCGGCACCGGCACGCTGTTCTCGCAGTCGAGCGACACGTGGGGCAACGGCACCACGTCGAACGCCGCGACCGCCGGCGCCGACGCCCACTACGGCGCCGCGACCACCTGGGACTTCTACAAGAGCACCTTCGGCCGCAGCGGCATCAGGAACGACGGCAAGGCCGCCTACTCCCGGGTGCACTACGGCAACTCGTACGTCAACGCGTTCTGGGACGACAGCTGCTTCTGCATGACCTACGGCGACGGCTCGGGCAACGCCGACCCGCTGACGGCCCTGGACGTGGCCGGTCACGAGATGAGCCACGGTGTCACCTCCAACACCGCCGGTCTCAACTACTCCGGCGAGTCCGGCGGCCTGAACGAGGCGACGTCGGACATCTTCGGCACCGGCGTGGAGTTCTACGCGAACAACTCCGCCGACCCGGGTGACTACCTGATCGGCGAGAAGATCGACATCAACGGCGACGGCACCCCGCTGCGCTACATGGACAAGCCCAGCAAGGACGGCGCGTCCAAGGACAGCTGGTACTCGGGGATCGGGTCGGTCGACGTGCACTACTCGTCGGGCCCCGCGAACCACTTCTTCTACCTGCTGAGCGAGGGCAGCGGCGCCAAGGTCATCAACGGCGTGAGTTACAACTCGCCGACCGCGGACGGCCTGCCGGTCACCGGCATCGGCCGCGACAAGGCGCTGCAGATCTGGTACCGCGCGCTCACCACCAAGTTCACCTCGACCACCAACTACGCGGCGGCCCGCACCGGCACGCTCGCGGCGGCCGGTGAGCTGTACGGCACCACGAGCGCCGAGTACAAGGCGGTGCAGGACGCCTGGGCGGCGGTCGCGGTCGGGGCCCGCTCCGGCGGGGGCGGCGGTGGCGGCACCTCGTTCGAGAACACCACCCCGGTGTCCATTCCGGACAACGGACCGGCGGTCACCTCGTCGATCACCGTGTCCGGCAGGACCGGCAACGCGCCGAGCAATCTCCAGGTGGCCGTCGACATCACGCACACCTGGCGGGGCGACCTGGTCATCGACCTGGTGGGTCCCTCGGGCACCGCGTACCGGCTGAAGAACGCCAGTTCGTCCGACTCGGCGGACAACGTGCAGGCCACCTACACGGTCAACGCCTCGGCCCAAACGGCCAACGGGACGTGGAAGCTGAGGGTCCAGGACCAGGCGGCCCAGGACGTCGGCCGGATCAACAGCTGGAAGCTGACCTTCCCGTAAACCGCTCACGCAAGCGGCGGGGACAGGGCGCCGTCCGGGGGTTCGACCCCTCCGGGCGGCGCCCGTTCGTCTTCCGGCAACGTTCATCGCTCTGTCGAATTTGAGACAACCTCACGTCCGGCACCTGACATGTACGCGTCTTTGATGTCACTCTTCCACCGCACGGCTCACCCGCACCGCAACTTCATTCCGTCCGAACGGCACCCCACGCCGTCCGGGCGCCCCCACAGAAGGAGTTTGCGTGACTTCCCTCTACGCGCGTCACAAGCGCACCACCTTGGCCATCGCCACCGCCGTCGCATCAGGGGCCCTGCTCACCACCGGCTTGAGCACCGGCGTCGCCACCGCCCAGGACGCGACCCCGGGTGCGGGCAGGACCGCAGCCCCGCTCGCCGCCGCCCCGGTCACCCTGTCCTCGGCCGCGCGCGCCTCCCTCGTCGAGCAGGCACGGACCGCGGCGCCCGAGACGGCCCGGAAGATAGGCCTCGGCGTCAAGGAGGAACTGGTCGTCAAGGACGTCGTCAAGGACGTCGACGGAACGGTCCACACACGCTACGAGCGCACGTACGCCGGCCTGCCGGTCCTCGGCGGCGACCTGGTCGTCCACGAGTCGAAGTCCGGCAGGACCGAGGGCGTGACCAGAGCGACGCAGGCGACGATCAAGGTGGCCTCCCTCAAGCCGCAGGTCACCGCGGCGACGGCCGAGAAGCAGGCCGTCAAGGCCGCGCAGGCGGCGGGCTCGGACCGGTCCGCGGCCGACGGCACGGCGCGCAAGGTGATCTGGGCCGGCTCGGGCACCCCGGTCCTCGCGTACGAGACGGTCGTCGGCGGGCTCCAGGACGACGGCACCCCGAACCAGCTGCACGTCGTCACCGACGCCGCCACCGGCAAGAAGCTCTACGAGTACCAGGGGATCGAGACCGGCACCGGCAAGAGCCTGTACTCGGGCACGGTCACCCTGAACACCACCAAGTCCGGTTCGACGTACCAGCTGTACGACACCACGCGCGGCGGTCACAAGACGTACAACCTGGCGCACAGGACCTCCGGCACCGGCACGCTGTTCACCGACGCGGACGACGTCTGGGGCACGGGCACGGCCTCCAGCTCCTCCACGGACCAGACCGCGGCCGCGGACGCCGCCTACGGCGCACAGGCCACCTGGGACTTCTACAAGAACACCTTCGGCCGCAGCGGCATCAAGAACGACGGCAAGGCCGCCTACTCCCGGGTGCACTACGGCAACTCGTACGTCAACGCGTTCTGGGACGACAGCTGCTTCTGCATGACCTACGGCGACGGCTCGGGCAACAACCACCCGCTGACCTCGCTGGACGTGGCCGGTCACGAGATGAGCCACGGTGTCACCTCCAACACCGCCGGCCTCAACTACTCCGGCGAGTCCGGTGGCCTCAACGAGGCCACCTCGGACATCTTCGGCACCGGCGTCGAGTTCGCCGCGAACAACTCCGCCGACCCGGGCGACTACCTCATCGGCGAGAAGATCAACATCAACGGCAACGGCACGCCGCTGCGCTACATGGACAAGCCCAGCAAGGACGGCGGCTCCGCCGACAACTGGTCCTCGAGCGTGGGCAACCTCGACGTGCACTACTCGTCGGGCGTGGCGAACCACTTCTTCTACCTGCTGTCGGAGGGCAGCGGCAGCAAGACGATCAACGGGGTGACCTACAACTCACCCACCTCCAACGGCTCCACCGTCACCGGCATCGGCCGCGCCAAGGCGCTCCAGATCTGGTACAAGGCGCTCACGACGTACTTCACGTCGACCACCAACTACAAGTCGGCCCGCACGGGCACGCTCTCGGCTGCCGCCGCCCTCTACGGCTCCGGCAGCGCCGAGTACAACGCGGTGGCATCGGCCTGGTCCGCCGTCAACGTGAACTAGTACGCAGATAGGACATGGCGGCCCCCGGCGCGACGACGTCGCCGGGGACCGTCCTACGCTGGGCCCATGTCGTTCACGTACGAGGATGTGGGTGCGACCCGCAAGCCCGGCCACTGCCCAGAGGGCTTCCGTCCCCTGCACCTTCGCACGAGGATCGGCGAGGGCCAGGAGGTGTTCCGCCGGGCGGCCGAGGCGGTCCTCACCTGGGAGATGCACCGGGCTGCGGGCCTCGGCGTCATCGCGGCCGAGGACCGGGCCGCCACTGGAGTCGATGTCACCGTCACCCTCGGCGGTGTGATCAAGGCACCCTGTCGGGTGGTCTGGACCGTCGAGGAGCACCGCCGCGCGGGCTGGGCGTACGGGACGCTGCCCGGCCACCCGGAGTGCGGCGAGGAGTCCTTCGTCGTGGACCGCACCGGGGACGGCACGGTCTGGCTGACGATCACGGCCTTCAGCCGCCCGGCCAAGTGGTACGCCAAGGCGGGCGGCCCGGCCGCGCGGGGCCTCCAGCACGCCTACGCACGACGGTGCGGCGCGGCGCTGCAGAGGCTGTGCGGGGACGAGGACTCCTAGGGTCCGTCGTCCGGATCAGGTCGGCACCGCGCCACTCGATCGACGCCGACATGATCCGAACGACAGGCCCTGGCCCACGGCGACAGGACCGGCGCCGGCCCGCACGCCCCGCTCAGCGCAGCAGCACCCCGGCTCCCTCCCCCGCCTCCTCCGACGGCACCGCCACCAGGCCCAGCTCCGCACCGGAGGCCAGCAGGCGATGCGCCGGCAGGATCCGCACGGTGTAGCCGTACGGCCCGGTCCGGTCCAGCGCCAGCGGGCCCTCGTACACCCAGCGGCCGTCCGGCTCGGGACCGGCCGCCGGTTTCAGCGCGGTCGCCGTCGCGTCCGCGAGGCGGTCGTCGGAGTCGACGCGGCCCGAGACCGCCTGGACCTCCACGTCGCCGGGCGCCAGTTCGCCGAGGCCGACACGGACGCGGAGCGCCAGTGTCGTGCCCAGTTCGGCCGTCGCCGCCGCTGCCGGGGTCTCGACGTGGTCGACCGTGACGCCCGGCCAGGCCGCCCGTACCCGTGCCTTCCACGCCGCGAGCTCACGCGCCGCGTCCGGCCGCATCGCCCGGTGCGCATGGGCCGCCGGGGTGTAGAGGCGCTCCACGTACTCGCGCACCATCCGCCCGGCCAGCACCTTCGGGCCCAGGTTCATCAGCGTCCTGCGGACCATCTCGATCCAGCGGTCGGGCAGTCCGCCCTGGCCCCGCTCGTAGAAGCGCGGGGCCACCCGCTGCCCCAGCAGCTCGTACAGCGCATGTGCCTCGAGGTCGTCGCGCCTGTCCTCGTCCGTCGCCGCGCCGTCGGCCGTGGGGATCGCCCAGCCGAAGTCCGGCTGGTACCACTCGTCCCACCAGCCGTCCCGGACCGAGAGGTTGAGGCCGCCGTTGAGCGCCGCCTTCATACCGCTGGTGCCACAGGCCTCCAGCGGGCGCAGCGGGTTGTTCAGCCAGACGTCGCAGCCCGGATAGAGCTTCTGCGCCATCGCCATGCCGTAGTCCGGGAGGAAGACGATCCGGTGGCGCACGCGCGGGTCGTCCGCGAACCGGACCAGTTCCTGGATCAGGCGCTTGCCGCCGTCGTCCGCCGGATGCGCCTTGCCGGCCACCACGATCTGGATCGGGCGCTCGGGATGCAGCAGCAGTTCCATCAGCCGGTCCCGATCGCGCAGCATCAGCGTCAGCCGCTTGTACGAGGGCACACGCCGGGCGAATCCGATCGTGAGCACGTCGGGATCCAGCACCCCGTCGATCCAGCCGAGTTCGGCCGTCCCCGCACCCCGCTGCCGCCACGACGCGTACAGCCGCTCCCGTACCTCCACCACCAGTTGCTCGCGCAGGTCCCGGCGCAGATCCCAGATCTCCTGGTCGGCGATCTCCTCGATCGCGTCCCAGCGTTCGGGGCCGCCCACCGTCAGGGCGTCCTCGGTG
>Ga0209758_1001753_pt1 | contig 24107 bp, 27 predicted proteins | sample AraplaMF_Col_mMF_FD_184258 | JGI IMG/M metagenome (GOLD analysis project Ga0209758, IMG submission 184258) | Arabidopsis root microbial communities from the University of North Carolina, USA - plate scrape MF_Col_mMF (SPAdes) (version 2) | ecosystem: Host-associated > Plants > Roots > Endosphere...
CGAGCTGTCCAAGGTCACCCACCACGCCAACGGCCACGTCTACCTGACCATCAAGGACGACAAGGCCGCCATCGACGGCGTGGTCTGGAAGGGCAATGTCCGCCAGCTGCAGATCCGGCCCGAGCACGGGCTGGAGGTCATCGTCACCGGCAAGATCACCACCTATCCGGCCGGCTCGCGCTACCAGATCGTCATCGAGACCATGGAGGCGGCCGGCGTCGGCGCCCTGCTCGCCCAGCTCGAGCGCCTGAAGGCCAAGCTGCACGCCGAGGGCCTGTTCGCCCCGGAGCGCAAGCGCCCCCTGCCCGCCATGCCGGCCGTGATCGGGGTGATCACCAGCCCGACCGGGGCGGTGATCCGCGACATCCTGCACCGCATCCGCGACCGCTGGCCGTGCCGGGTGCTGGTCTGGCCTTGCGTGGTCCAGGGCGACGCCGCCGCCGGCCAGGTCAGCGCCGCGATCCGCGGCTTCAACGCCATCCTCCCGGGCGGCCCCGTGCCGCGTCCCGACATCCTGATCGTCGCCCGGGGCGGCGGCTCGGTCGAGGACCTGTGGGCCTTCAACGACGAGGGCCTGGCGCGCACGGTGGCCGAGGGGACGATTCCGCTGATCTCGGCCGTCGGCCACGAGACCGACACCACCCTGATCGACTTCGTCTCCGACCGCCGCGCGCCGACCCCGACCGCCGCCGCCGAGATGGCCACCCCGGTGCTGGCCGAGCTGCGGGCCCTGGTCAGCGACTACGACCGCCGCCTGAACACCTGCGGCGGCCGGGCGGTCGAGGAGCGGCGCACCCGCCTGGTCGGCGCCGCGCGCGGTCTGCCCCGGCCCGCCGACCTGCTGGCCCTGGCCCAGCAGCGGCTGGACCTGGCGGTGCGCGGCCTGCCGCGCCTGGACGACCTGACCGCCCCGGCCGAGCGCCGGTTCAAGGAGGTCGCCGCCCGGCTGGACGCGGCCCTGCAGCGCAACACCGACATCCACGCCCGCGACCTGCTGAAGGTCACCGCCCGCCTGTCCCCCGACACCCTGCACCGCCAGCGCGCCGACTGCGGCCGGCGGGTCGGGGACCTCTCGCGCCGGCTGGACCTGGCGGCCCACCGCGCGCCCGAACGGGTGGCCCAGCACGCCCGCCTGCCGGCCTTGCAGGCGCGGATGGACAGCTGCGCCCAGCGGCGGCTGGAGCGCGAGACCGACCGCCTGGTCGCCCTGGACAAGCTGCGGCTGTCGCTCAATCCCGAACGGCCCCTGGAACTGGGCTTCGCCCTGGTCCGCAAGGCCGACGGCACGATCGCCCGCTCGGCCGGCGACCTGGCCAGCGGCGAGCGCGTGAACCTGAAGTTCAAGGCCGGCGACCGCGACGCAGTGATCGACGGCGAAGGCGGGACGCCGGCTCCGCCCTCGCCGCTCGCCCCGCCGCGCCCGGCGCCGAGGCCCAAGGCGCCGCCGTCCACGGACCAGGGAAGTCTGTTCTGACCCCCACCCCGCCCATCCCCGGCCAACGCCGGAATGGGCGGTCGATGATCCCGGCGCCTGTTCCCCCGCCTCCAACTGGCGTAAAAGACTCCCATGAACGCGTTCGATCCCAATCTCGGCAAATCCGGCGGCCCGGCCACCCTGCACTATGGCGACGGCGAGTTCGCCATCATGAGCCCCGGCCAGTACGTGCTGTGCGCCGTCACCGGCGCGAAGGTCGCGCTGGAGAACCTGCGCTACTGGAGCCCCGAGCTGCAGGAGGCCTATGCCGGCCCGGCCGAAGCCCTGAAGCGCTGGCGGGAAAGCCGGGGCTGAGGCGCCGCGCCGATACACGCCTAACGCGAGCGTCTCGCGCCGAATTCGCCCGCCAGGGGATCGACAGGCCGTTAACCGTACAGTATCCCCCGCCATCCCCTTTCGCGATGGAGGTCCCCCCGCATGTCTGCGACGCTCGAGCAGCTGCGCTTTCTGCTGGTGGACGACAACCATCACATGCGGGCGATCGTCTCGACGATCCTGAAGGGCGTGGGGGTGCGGCACGTGCTGGAAGCCATGGACGGGGCCGAGGCCCTGCAGGTGGTCCGCGACCACCAGATCGACATCGCCATCGTCGACTTCCGGATGGCGCCCCTGGACGGGGTGCAGTTCACCCACCTGGTGCGCCAGTCGCCCGACAGCCCCGACCCGTTCCTGCCGATCATCATGCTGACGGGCTTCGCCGAGCGCCACCGGGTGTTCGAGGCCCGCGACGCCGGAGTCACCGAGATCGTCGTCAAGCCGGTCACCGCCCGCTCGCTGCTGGACCGGATCAACACGGTGATCTTCAAGCCCCGGCCGTTCATCCGCGTCGACGACTATTTCGGCCCCTGTCGCCGTCGCCGCGACGACCCGGCCTATGACGGTCCGCGCCGCCGGGGCGCGGAGCGGGCGCTGGAGCTTTAGCTCAGCCTCCCTGCGCCGCCAGCGCGGCGTAGACCTCGTTCGGCCAGCGCCGATGGACCCAGAACCATTCCTCGGGCCGTTCGCGGATGCGCTCTTCCATGAACGCGTTGACCAGCTTGACCCCGGCCTCGATGTCGGCGGTGCGGTCGCCGGTGTTCGGCAGCTGGATCGGGTCGTGCACCACCGCCCGGAAGCGCGCGCCCTTGACGCGCTGCACCGACATCGGCTGCAGGACCGTTCCGAAGCGGATCGCCAGGCGCGAGGGCCCCGGAGCCGTGCGCACCGGATGGCCGAAGAACAGGCCCTCGACCCCGGTGTTGAATTTCTGGTCGTTCATCAGGGCCACCGACTTGCCCTGCTTCATGCCTTCCAGCAGTTCGCGCGCGCCGTCCCCGCCCTTGGGCGCGAACAGCCGCACGCCGTAGCGGAAGCGGCTGGCCTTGATACGCTCGTCGACATACGGATTGTTGGCCGCCCGATAGGTCATCTCGCAGACGACCCCGGAATCGACGATGGCCGCGGGCATCACCTCCCAGTTCGACAGGTGTCCCGAAACGAAGACCACCGGGACCTTGTCGGCGGCGATCTGGAACAGGCGCTCCTGGTTGACCACCTCGACCCGCCCGGTGGACGGCAGGATCCTGTCCATCAGCGGGAACTCGGCGAAGGTGCGGCCCAGGCCGTCCCACTGCGCCTGGAGCATGGCCGCCCGCCAGGCCTCGTCCTTGTCCGGAAAGGCCAGCTTGAGATTCCGGGTCGCCACCTTGTGCGCGCCGCTCAGGGGACCGACGGTGCGGCCCAGCCAGCCGCCGAACGCCGAGGCCGCGTCGACGCCCAGCAGGCGCACGACGCCGATGAACAGGTCAAAACCCAGCGCTTCCGCGCGCCACAACAGGTCCTGGGCCCAAGGCCGACGCTTATCCGACATGGCCCCTTACTAGCCTGCTTCGCGGACGAGTGGGACTCGCCGCATGCGTCGATCCGCGCGGTTCGCCCGGCACGCGACTTGCGACTTTCGACCCAGATCGTTCCGTTTCGGGACGCAGTATGAAATCGGGGCGTCATCATGGGCAACGACATTGATGTGTATCTGGGCAAGCGATTACGGCGCCGCCGCCGCCTGCTGGGCCTGACTCAACAACAGCTGGCCGGCGCCGTCGGGGTGCGTTTCCAGCAGATCCAGAAATACGAATGCGGCGCCAACCGCATCTCGGCCGCGCGGCTGTGGCAGCTTGCCGAGGCCCTCGAAGTTCCGGTCGGCTACTTCTACGACGGCTTGTCGGAACGGGTCGCGAAGGAAGCCAATCTCGAGGCCGAGGGCGGCGAGATGTTCGCCCGCAAGGAGACGCTGGACCTGGTCCGCGCCTACTACCTGCTGGGCGAGCGCCCGCGTCGCCGGCTGCTGGACCTGGCCAAGTCGCTGAATGGCGGCGAGATGCTCGAAGCCTAGGACCTCGAAGCCTAGGACAAGACCACGAACGGTGGCGTCGAACCGAAGGGCGGGCTAAAGGCTCGCCCATGACCCTCGCCGCCGATCATCTCGCCCCGCTCGACGCCTTCGTCATCGACCTCAACCGCGCCTCGGCGGCGGCGATCCTGCCGCTGTTCCGGGCCGATCACGGCCTGGAGGACAAGGGCGCGGGCAAGAACCTGCCGCGCGACAGCCACGCGGCCTTCGACCCGGTGACGGAGGCCGACCGCGGCGCCGAGGCGGCGATCCGCAAGTTGATCGCCGCGCGCTATCCCGAGCACGGGGTGATCGGCGAGGAATACGGCGAAGACCGCCCCGACGCCGAGTTCGTCTGGGTGCTGGATCCGATCGACGGCACCCGCGCCTTCATCGCGGGCCTGCCGTTGTGGACCACCCTGATCGGCCTGCGCCATCAGGGGCGTCCGGTGCTGGGCTCGATCGGCCAGCCCTATACGGGCGAGATCTTCATCGGCTCGGCGGCCGGCTCGCGCCTGCTGTCGCGGGGTTCGGAGCGTGGGATCCGGGTGCGCGAGTGCCCCAGGCTGACCGACGCGATCATCGCCACCACCGATCCCGACGCCTGCTTCGACGGCGCCGAACGCGGGGCCTGGCTGCAGGTGCGCGCCGCCGCCAAGCTGGCCCGCCTGGGTTGCGACGCCTACGCCTACGCCATGGTCGCCATGGGCAAGATGGACATGGTCATCGAGGCCGGTCTGAAGTCCTGGGACGTCGAGGCGGCCATTCCGCTGATCGAAGGCGCCGGCGGGATCGTCACCGACTGGCGCGGCGAGCCGATCGGCCAGGACGGCGGCCAGATGGCGATCGCCGGCGACCGTCGCTGCCTGGACGAGGCGCTGGTGGCGCTGCGGCGATCGGCGAAGTAGCTAGAATTCGCCCAGCAGAGTCCCCAAGAGAGTCCCCAAGGCGGCGGGTAGCAAGACATCGCCAGCCTGGAACCGCCCTGTCTCGATCCACTCGACCCAGACGACCGCATCATTGTCCCGGATCTGGAACCGGCGTTCGGCCCCGACCGCCTCATCGACAAAACGGATCGAGAACGCGAAGATGATCTCGTGGCCGACCTGTCCGGCGTGGTCGTAAAGGTTCTCGAAGATCGTCGGCGGGCCGATGACCTCGATTTCCGCCCCGAGTTCCTCGCGGAACTCCCGCCTCAGGGCCGCCTCGGCGGTTTCTCCAAATTCGATGCCGCCGCCCAGTGGCCGCCACCCCTTCACCGAACCGTCATCATTCGGCACTTCGGCGACCAGCAGCCGATCGCCGTCGCGGAGCAGGCCGATGGCGACGGGCCGAACTTCCTGCCGGGGCCGCCAGACGCTCATGGCGCCGCCAACCTCGGCGCAGCCGTGTCCACCGTCTCGTCGAACGCCGCCCAGAACTGGGCCCGGCGGTCGTCCGTCTCGATCAGGATCTCGTGGAAGGCGTCGGGGATCTCGACATAGCGGCCGTTCGGGATCCGGCCGGCGATCGACTTCTCGTCGGCGATCAGCACACGGCTGTCCTGGCCCGCCGCGATGATGGTCACCGGGATCGGCACGGCCTCCACGCCCTTGGTCCGGCGCAGGAAGGCGCAGGCCGAGAAGGCGAAGTCGGTCCAGCCCCAGGTGATGCCGCCCAGGGCGATGTCGGGATTGGCGTGGATCTGGGCCCGGTGGCGGGCGTAGCGGGCCGCGTCATGGGTCAGGGCGTCGCCGGGAAAGCTCTGGACGAACGGGTCGCCGGCGTCGCCCAGCACGTACTCGCCCTTGTATCGCGAACGGCTCATCAGCCAGGCCAGGGCGCGGGCGCCGCCCGCGGGCTTGCCGCCGGTATTGAGGCCCAGCATCGGCGCCGACAGCACGGCGGCGGCGAAGCGGCGCTCGCCCGTGGCCAGGGCCAGCATCGTCAGGCACCCACCCATCGAGTGTCCCAGGGCGATCCAGGGCTTGGGCAGGCGTGTCTCGAACGCGGCCAGCAGCGCCTGATAGTCGTCCAGGAAATCCTTGAAGCCCGCGGCGTGGCCCTTCAGCCGGTCCGGCAGGGCGCGGTGCGACAGCCCCTGCCCGCGCCAGTCGTGGACCAGCACCACGAAGCCGCGGCCCAGCAGGTCCTGGACGACCTCGAAATACTTCTCGATCGGCTCGCTGCGGCCGGGGCTGACCACGACCGAACCCCGCGCCGCGCCTTTCGGCGCAAACAGAGCGGCGCGGAGGGTCGCCCCATCCGCGCCGCTGAACCACTCGGCCTTTCCATCATCGGGAACCGGCGCCTCGGCGATCGAGACCAGCGGCGCCGCGTCCCCCATGGATCAGCGCATCTTCGCGAAGAGGGCCGCCATCTTCGACTGCAGGGCCATGGCCGTCCCCATGTCCGACAGCTTCAGCTTGCCGGTCATGACCGCCATGGTCGGGTCCAGCGCGCCGGCGCCGATGGCCAGCAGGTCGTCCATCGACAGGGTCATGGTCAGGTCGGCCGGCTTGTCTTCGTTGGTGACCGAGCCGCCGTCGATGTGGATGACGCCGGCGTCCTTCAGGTCGAACTTCAGGCTCTTGCCCAGGCCGCTGTCCTCGCCAACGGCGGCCTTCATGCGATCGGTGATTTCCTGCAACGTGGCCATAAGCGCGTCTCCCTCTGTGGCGCGTGGATTCTGGGCGGCAGACTGGCTGCTGGATCGCCGCGAGTAAACACTGTTCAGACGCGCCGACGGCTTATTTCTTCCGGTCGTAATAATCCACCGCCGCCGGGATTTTGGCCAAGCGGACCCGGGTTGCGCCCTTGAACTGGTCGGGTTCGAAAACGACCGCGCCGGCGTCCGACGGCAGCGGCCGGGAGCTTCCGTTGGGGAAGACGGCGACGCCGGATTCGGCTTTCTGGAAGGAAAGCCCCTCCATCTGCGGCGCCATCAGGGCCATGGCGCCGGCGGCCTTGCGGATCGCGCTGTTGGACTCCTCGACCGTCGTGACCAGCTCGCGGGCGTCATAGTCCGTCGAGGGCTTGAGCACGGGGTCGAGCAACATCGCCGTGCCGAACTTCGCCGCCGCCGGAACGTCGAGATGCAGCTGGGCCTTGGCCTGCAATTGGGCCAGGGTCGGCAAACGCTCGAAGCGCCCCTGATCGTCGATCGGCAGCGGCGTGCGCGCGCCGCTCGCCTCGATCAGGGCGGCCTTGACGCCGGCGGCCGGCTTGCCGTCACGCCGCAAGGCGTAGGTGACCTTGATCCGGGCCCGATCCGCCGGCGGCAGCTTCAGCAGCGCCTCCAGGAACGGAAAGACCTTGGTCGCGGGCACGGTCTTTCCGGCGTCGGCGTGGGCCAGCGGCGCGAAGCCCAGGATCAGCAGGCCCGCAAGGGCGGCGCGGCGCTTCAAGGGCGTCTCATTTCGGCTTGAGGAACTTCAGGGTCATGCGGTCGCTCTCGCCGATCGCGTCGTACTTGGCGTGGTCGAATCCGGGCTCGGCGGGCTCGCCGCGCGGGGCCGACAGGCGGGTCGGCGGCAGGGTCCAGACGCCGAAGGGATGATCCTTGGTGTCCTTGGGGTTGGCGTTGATTTCGCTCTCGCCGGCCAGGACGAAGCCCGCCTCCCGGGCCATTTCAATCACATAGGCCTGCTGCACATAGCCGTCGGCCGCCAGGACGTCCTGCACCCGCCCGGGCTCGCCGCGATGCTCCTCGATCCCCAGCACGCCGCCGGGCTTGAGCGCCGTCAGGGCCTCGCGGAAGGCTTTCTCCGCCAGGCCCGCCGCCATCCAGTTGTGCAGGTTGCGCAGGAACAGCACAAGGTCCGCCGAGCCCGCCGGCGCCACCGGGCCGCTGGTCGGCCCGAAGGCCGTGACGACAACCTCGCCGTAGAGCTTCTTCTTGTCGGCCAGCTTGCGCTGATATTCCTCGACCGCCGCCTTGGCGGCGGGGTCGTCCGGCAGGTCGGTCTGCAGCGAAGCGGCGTAGAGCCTGCCCCCGGTCGCCGCCAGGTAGGGAGCCAGGATGTCGGTATACCATCCGGCGCCGGGCCAGAACTCGACCACGGTCTGTCCGGGCTTCAGCCCCCAGAATTCCAGGCTCTCGACCGGATGGCGCCAGGCGTCGCGGGCCTTGTCGGCGGGCGAGCGCCAATCCCCTCGCGCGGCGGTGGCCAGGGTCATGGGTCCTGCCTTGGCCGAGGGCCTGGGGGCGTCCGGCTTGGCCGCCTTGCGATCGCATCCCGCCAGGCCCAGCGCCGCCGCGCCCGCCAGCAGCCCGCGCCGCGACCATCGAAGTCCAGAAGCCATGCCTCCCCCCACCATCAACTCGGAACCCGATCATGCATCCGACCTTGGCGAAACGGCGCCAAGGTCGGTGAAGTTTTCGGCTGGGCCGCCTCAGCCCGGCTTGCGGAACCGCAGCGTCATGCGATCGCTCTCGCCGATGGCGTCGTACTTGGCGCGATCGAAGGCCGGATCGGCCGGCTGGCCGCTCGGCGCGCTCTGCCGGGTCGGCGGCAAGGTCCAGACGCCGAACGGGTGGTCCTTGGTGTCCTTGGGGTTGGCGTTGATCTCGGACGTCGCGTCCAGCTTGAAGCCGGCCTTTTCCGCCAGGGCGACGACCGTGGCCGTGGCCAGATAGCCGTCCGCGCCCTTGTCGGTCTCGGACTTGGGATCGGCGCGATGGTCCTCGACCGCCAGGATCCCGCCGGGCTTCAGGACCGCGAAGAAGTCGGCGAAGATCTTGTCGGCCACGCCTGGCTGGACGGTCCAGTTGTGGACGTTGCGCGCGGTCAGGACCAGGTCGGCCGACCCCGGCGCGCCCAAGGGGCCCGCCACCGGGCCGAAGTTCACGAACTGCACGGTCCCGTATTTATCCGGGCTCATGAACCGGGTCTCGAAGTTCGCCCGGCCCTTGCGCGCGCCGTCCGAGATCTTCGGATTGGCCAGGTCGGCGAGGCCGGCGGCGTAGCTCCCGCCGGTGGCCTTGGCATAGGGCGCCAGGATCTCGGTCCAGTAGCCCCCGCCCGGCGACACCTCGATCACGGCCTGGTGGGGCTTCAGCCCCCAGAAGACCAGGCTGTCATAGGGATGGCGGGCGTCGTCGCGAGCTGTATTGGCCGGCGTCCGGTCGGGCGAGGCGATGGCGGCCCGCAGCGCCGCGTCGGCGGCCAGCACGGGCGAGGCGGAGAGGCAAAGAGTCGCGGCGGCGAGCAGGAGAAGATGGCGGCGGCAGGTCATCGTGAGGGCTCTCCAGGACGGCCCGGGAGGCGGGCGCGCCGACCTTAACGGTGGCCGACCGCCGATCAAGCGATTCACCACCAGGCCGTTCATTCAACCCCTTGAAGTCGAAAAACGGCGCACCACCTTGGTCTCGAAGGCGCTGGAATCCCGGGCCTTCCGGACCGTCAGCGACGCCAATCCGGGTCGCCAAAGGTCTGAACAAACTGAACAACCTTGCTTGATGAGAAGGATGTGACCATGCGTACGATCGACCTGTCTCCCCTGTATCGCTCCGTCGTCGGTTTCGACCGGCTGGCCGCCCTGCTGGACGCCGCCGCCTCGAACGAAGCCGCTTCGGGCTACCCCCCCTACAACATCGAGCGCACCGCCGAGAACGCGTACCGCATCGAGATCGCTGTCGCCGGCTTCAAGTCGGAAGAGCTCGGCATCGAGGTGAAGGAAAACCTTCTCACCGTCACCGGCCGCAAGCCGGCCAATGACGAGGCCAAGCGCTACCTGCATCGCGGCCTGGCCGAGCGTAACTTCGAGCGCCGCTTCCAGCTGGCCGACTACGTGATCGTGACCGACGCGGCCCTCTCCGACGGCCTGCTGTCGATCTCGCTGAAGCGCGAACTGCCCGAGGCGCTGAAGCCCCGCACGATCGAGATCAAGTCGGCCGGCCCCCTGATCGAGGGCGGCAAGGTCGAGGGCGACAAGATCGAAGGCGAGAAGGCAGCCTAACACCACCTTCGCGCGTTACTGCAATCCCCCTCTAAACTTTAGGGCGGCGCCTCGGCGCCGCCCTTTTTTCTGGCGGTGACACGGCCATCCTAGGCCGGCGCGAGGTCCAGGCCCTGCACCTGGCTGAGGTCGCAGTCGCGCAGGCTGATCCGGGCCAGGCGGGCGCCGGTGAAGTCGGCGCCGCGCAGGTCGGCGCCGTCGAGGACGGCTTCGCTGAGGTCGGCGGCCTGCATCAGGGCGTAGCGCAGGCGGGCCTGCTTCAGATCGACCAGGGTCTTGCGCTCTGGCCCCAGCGGCAGGGGCGAGAGGATCGCCTGGCGCAGGTCGGTCTTGGTCAGGTTGGCGCCCGCCAGCTTGGCGCCGCGCAGGTCCGCGCCCCTCAGATTGGCCGTGCGCAGGTCGGCGTTGCGCAGATCGGCGCCCTGCAGCTGGGTTCCCGACAGGTCGATCCCGACCATGCAGGCCCCCGCGGCGCTCATCGCCGTCAGCCTCAGGCCCTTGAGCCGGTCGCCGAGCGGACGCAGGTCCTCGCCGTCCAGCCGGGCGGGCTCCCCCTCCTTGCCGCCCGTCCTGCACCAGGCCTGGTTGGCCAGGCAACGCCGATGGATCTCCTCGACGCGCGACAAGGCCCGCTCGGTCGACGCCGTCAGGCAGCCCTGCATCGCCGCGCCATGGGTGCGGGCGGTGGAGGTGTCGACCCCGCTCATGACGGCGCCCGTGAGGTTGGCGCCCTCCAGATTGGCGCCCTTGACGTCCGCGCCGTCCAGGATGGCGCCGCTCAGATTGGCTTCCTTGAGGTTCGCCCCCGACAGCTTGGCCCCGCGCAGCGAGCAGTCGCTGAAGTCGGCCTTGAACGCCGAGACGCCCGCGAACTGCGAGCCGTCCAGGGTCGCGCCCGAGAAGTTGACCTCGTCGACCTCGCCGTTGCGGGTTTCGTGGCGGACCGTCTCGAACCCCTTTCGAGGGTGCGGGATAGCCACCTGCCCCTCCCTGAAGTCCGCCTGGGTAAGGTCGGCCAGGGACAGGTTGGCGCCGCGCAGGCACGTGCCCCGCAGATCCGCGCGAACCAGCACGGCCTGGCGCAGGTCGGCCTGGCGCAGGTCGGCGCCGAACAGGTTCGCCCGCTCCAGCCGCGTGCGGACCATGCGGCAGCCGTCGAGGATGGAGGCGGAAAAATCGGCGTCGGCCAGGTTGCGGAACGACAGGTCCAGGCCCGACAGGTTCATGAAACGCAGCGAGGCGCGCTTGCCGCCCTGTTTGCCCGTGACGAATTTCTCGTGCGCCGACACGATCATGTCGAGCTCGGCCTGGCTCAGACGTCGCCGGCCCGCGATGCTCTGCGCCGCGCCCATGTCTTACGCTTCTCCCCCGAGAAACCCCTTGATCCGCTTGGGAAAATATCGGGGATCGACGAGCGAAGCGTTAAGGCCGCGCGGTTTTGCCGCGACTTTCGCGAAACAAGATGTGGAAAATCCGTCGGCGGCGCCAACAGCCGACTAGATGACGTCGTCCAGGCCACGAGCGCCCATGCGGATCGCGCCGGTGACGTCGATGTCCTTGAGCAGGGCGTTGGTGAAGTTGGCGCGCGACAGGTCGGCGCCGCTCAGGCAGGCTTGGCGCAGGTCGGCCCGGGCGAAGTCGGCATTGGTCAGCAAGGCGCCGGTCAGGTCGCTGGGCAGCAGGCGATCGCGGCCGATCAACAACGGGCCCAGCTGGGCCTCGCGCAGGTCTGATCCGGCCAGCTTGGCGCCCTTCAGGCGCGCCCCCCGCAGGTCGGCCCGGCGCAGGTTGCACGAGCGCAGGTCCGCCCCTTCGAGCTGCGCGCCCTGCATCTGGACGCTTTCCATGTCCAGGCCATAGAACACCGCGCCCTTGGCCGACAGGGCCGTCAGGTTGAAGCCGCGCACGGACTTCAGGTTGCGCAGGTCGGCCTTGTCGAACACCGAGGGCGCGCCCTCCGCCCCGCCGGTCTCGCACCAGCGGGCGTGGTCGGCGATCATCTGCTCGTAGGGCATGTCGGACACGTCCTTGCCCGCCGCCTTGTCGGTCAGGGCGCCGTCCATGTTGGTGTCGTTGATGTTCCAGGACATCGTCTTCGCGCCGACCAGGACGGCGTTGCGCAGGTCGGCGCCGACGAGGTTGGCGCCCGAGAGGTCGGCTCCGGCCAGGTTCGCGCCGTTGAAATTGGCCTGCTTGAGGTTGGCCCGCACCAGCTTGGCGTCCTTGAGGATCGCGTCGCTGAAGTCGGCCTTGGTGGCGATGATGCCCGACAGGCGCGAGCGCTCCAGGTTGGCGCCGGCCAGGATCGCGCCGGTCGCCTGCGCCTCGCGCTGGACGGGCTCGATGATGCGATAGCCCTCCTTGCGGTCGGCGGCGGCGATCTGGCCTTCGCGCAGGTCGGCCTCGAACAGATCGGCGCCGGTCAGGTTGGCGCCACGCAGGCTGGAGCCGCGCAGGTCGGCGCGACGCATCGAGGCGTCGGTCAGGTCCGAGCCCTGCATGTCCGCGCCGTACATGTTGGCGTTGTCGAGCTTGGCCTTGCGCAGGTCGCAGCCGACCATCAGAGCGCCGGTGAAGTCGGCGTCGCACAGATTGCGCCCGGTGACCGACAGCCCCGACAGATCGCAGAAGGCGAAGACGGCGCGCGCGCCGCCCATCCGGGCCGACCATAGACGGTCGTGCCTGGCGCAGATCACGTCGACGTCGTGTTGCGTCAGGCGCTTATGCTCTTGGCCTGCCGCGGGAGGGGCGCTCATGGCTGCTCTTATAGGCTCCCCGAAGGGCTAGGCCCATACAATGCGCGCGCCGCATTAACGCTGCGTTTCCAAGCATTTCGGGACACCGGGAGGTCGCTTGCCCAGGTGTCCCGGAGGTCGGATCAGCGCGCCGCCGGCAGCGGCTGGGCCCGGCTTTCGTCGAGGTAGCGCGCGCCCGTCGGCTTGAGCGCGCCGTCCAGGTCGATGACCAGCGGATTGCCGGTCGGGATCTCCACATGGACGATGTCGGCGTCGGGCACGTTGAACAGGTGCTTGACGATGGCCCGCAGCGAATTGCCGTGCGCGGCCACCAGGATCGTCTCGCCGTCGGCCAGCTTGGGGGCGATGGCCGCTTCCCAGTAGGGCAGCACCCGAACCAGGGTGGTCTTCAGGCTTTCGGTGCTGGGCAGGTCCTTGCCGGCGTAGCGGCGGTCCTTGCTGAAGTCGTACTCGCCGCCCGGAGCCAGTTCCGGCGGGGGGATGTCGTAGGAGCGGCGCCAGATCGTGACCTGCTCCTCGCCGTGCTTCTCGGCCGTCTCGGCCTTGTTCAGCCCGGTCAGGCCGCCGTAGTGCCGCTCGTTCAGGCGCCAGTCCTTGGTCACCGGCACGAAGCTCTGGCTGGCGGCGTCCAGCGCCAGGTTGCAGGTGCGGATGGCCCGGGTCTGGACCGAGGTGAAGGCCTCGTCGATCTTGATGCCGGCGGCCTTGATCAGCTCGCCGCCCTTGCGGGCCTGCGCCTCGCCCTCGGCGGTCAGATCGACGTCCACCCAGCCGGTGAAGCGGTTTTCGAGATTCCATTGGCTCTGGCCGTGGCGCAGCAGGACGAGAACGGGCATCGGACCTCCAGGATGTGACGCAGGGCGGGCTAAGCCCCGGCCGGCCCCGCGTCAAGCGTCCCGCCCTTTCCTCGCCCCTCTCTCGCCCTTCTCTCCTTTGGGGGGCATGCTATAGGCAGGCCATGCCCGATCGCATCCTCATGCCCTTCCTGGCGCTCATCGGCCTGGCCCTTGTCGCGTTCTCGCTCGTCTGGCCGCAGGGTTACGGCGCCCGGTCGCCGGATCCGTTCGGCTCGGTGCCGATCCAGCAGACGCCGGAAATGCGCGCCAAGATCCAGCGCGAGAAGGACGCTGCGGCCCAGCGCGGCCAGCAGGCCCGCCAGCAGGTGAGCGACGCCCGCGCCGAGGCGGCGGGCGCCCCGTGAGCGGCTTCGACGCGATCCTGGTCGGCCAGCGGGTCCTGAACGCCGAAGCGCAGGCCCTGGCGCTGCTGTCGGCATCGCTGGACGAATCGTTCGTCCGCGCCGTCGAAACCCTGTTCGACGCCAAGGGCCGCGTGGTCTGCACCGGCGTCGGCAAGTCCGGCCACGTGGCCCGCAAGATCGCCGCCACCCTGGCCTCGACCGGGTCGCCGGCCATGTTCGTGCACGCGGCGGAGGCCAGCCACGGCGACCTGGGCATGATCGGCCCGGGCGACGTGGTGCTGGCCCTGTCGAAATCGGGCGAGGCGCGGGAGTTGTCCGACACCCTGGCCTACGCCAAGCGGTTCTCGATCCCCACCATCGCCGTCACCGCCGTGGCCGGCAGCCAGCTGGGCCGGGCCGGCGACATCCTGCTGCTGCTGCCCGACGCGCCGGAAGCCACCGCCGAGGTCAGCGCCCCGACCACCTCGACCACCCTGCAGATGGCCCTGGGCGACGCCCTGGCGGTGGCGCTGCTGGAGCGGCGCGGCTTCACCGCCAGCGACTTCCGCGTCTTCCACCCGGGCGGCAAGCTGGGGGCCATGCTGCGCACGGTCGGCGACCTGATGCATGGCGAGGGCGAACTGCCCCTGACCCGCGAGGACGCCTCGATGTCCGAGGCGCTGCTGGTGATGAGCGAGAAGCGGTTCGGCGCGGTTGGCGTCGTGGCCGAAGATGGGACGCTGAGCGGGCTGATCACCGACGGCGACCTGCGCCGCCACATGGACGGGCTGATGGGCCACGTCGCCGGCGAGGTCATGACCCGCGCGCCGCTGACGATGGCGCCCGGCGCCCTGGCGGCCGAGGCCCTGAAGCTGATGAACGAGCGGCGGATCACCGTGCTGTTCGTCGTCGACCAGGGCCGCCCGGTCGGCATCCTGCACGTCCACGACCTGCTGCGGGCCGGGGTGATCTGACCGGGCAGGCGCGCGAGCGTACGTCCCGGTCGGTGGAAGCCGACAGGCTTGGGGAGGCGAGAGCTGAAATCCCTGGAGCCCCTCCTCACCGCGGCGCTCGCCCGCCTGGGCGGCGACCAGGCCTGACCCGGACCTCGAAGATCATGCGACACACGCTCGTCCAGGCCCTGCGCGGCCGCCATCCGATCCGTCCCCCGGACATCCTGCGCTCCGGCCTGGGCGCCCTGATCGGCATTCCGGCCACCGGCCTGCTGGCCCACCTGATCGCCAGCGGACAGCCGTCGGCGGTTCCCCTGCTGGTCCCGCCGATCGGCGCCTCGGCGGTGCTGGCCTTCGCGGTGCCGGCCAGTCCGCTGGCCCAGCCGCGCGCCATCATCGGCGGCAACATGGTCTCGGCCCTGGCCGGCGTGACCTGCGCCCTGGCCTTTCATTCGCATCCCGCCCTGGCGGCCGCCGCCGCCGTGGCCTGCGCGATCGTCGCCATGGGCCTGCTGGGCTGCCTGCATCCGCCCGGCGGCGCCGTCGCCCTGGGCGCGGCCCTGGTCGCGGGTCCCGTCGGCCCGGCCTCGTACGGCTATGTCTTTGTACCGGTGGGCCTGTGCTCGATCCTGCTGGTGCTGTCGGCCATGGCCTTTGCGCGGAGCGTCGGGCGATCCTATCCCCACCGCGTCCCGCCGCCCGCCAACGCGCACGACACCCGGGACGCCCCGCCCCTGCGGCGGGTCGGCTTCACCCAGGCCGACATCGACAACGCCCTGGCCCACTACGGCGACCTGCTGGACGTCGACCGCGAGGACCTGGACGCCCTGTTCCGCGAGGTCGAGCTGCAGGCCCACCGCCGGATCCACGCCCACATCCTGTGCAGCGACATCATGTCCCGCGACGTGCTGAGCGTGGACCTGCACCAGAGCGCCGAAAGCGCCCTGGCCTACATGCGCGCCCACGACCTGCGCAGCGCCCCGGTGGTCGACGCCGACCGCAAGGTGGTCGGCAGGGTGCGCCGCGCCGAACTCCAGACCGGCCGCGAAGGCCCGGTCGAGGCGGTGCTGGATCCGTTCGTGCACAAGGTGCGGCCGGGCACGGCGATCGAGGCCCTGCTGCCGATCCTGTCCAGCGGGGCGGCGCACGAGGCCATGGTGGTCGACGAGAACCGCGTGCTGCTGGGGATCATCACCCAGACCGACCTGCTGGGCGTGCTCTACCGGGCCCACATCGTCGAGGCGGTGGCGCTGCAGCGGGCCGAGGACTCCGGCGCGATCGACCCGGCCATCTAGCCGGACGGATTCCGCTTGCGCAGCCAAGCCTGGACGGGCGATCTCGGGACATGCGTCGCCCGTTCCCGCCTTTGCTGATCTGCGCCCTGCTGCTGGCCGGGCCGGCCCAGGCGTCTGATCCGGGCACGATGCAGCGGAAGGACACCCTGCGCGACGCGGTGGCCGCGCCGCTGGAAGACTTGAACCTCAAGCAGACCGCCATTCCCGCCGTGCTGCAGCGCGCCGTCGAGACCCCCTATGACCTGATCGGCCTGGCGCGCTGCGAAGGGATTGCCGGCGAGATCGGCCGCCTGGACGCGGCGCTGGGTCCGGACCTGGACGAGGCGCCGCCGCCCGACACCCGCTCGCGCGGCAAGAAGGTCGCCGACGCCGCCTATGGCGCCGGCGTGGGCCAGGTGCGCGACACGACCCAGCACGCCCTGCCCTTCCGCGGCTGGATCCGCAAGCTGACCGGAGCGGCCAAGCACGACCGGGCGGTGCAGGCGGCGATCAGGGCCGGCGGCATCCGTCGCGGCTATCTGAAGGGCGTGGGCATGCGCATGAACTGCGCCCCCCCGGCCGCGCCCAGCTGGTTCGTTCCCGCCCCGCCGCCCAAGCCTGTCGTCGCCCCGGCCCCGCCGAGCCTGCTCGACCGGTTCGCCGCCTTCTGGGACGGCGTCGTGAACTGGTGGCGCGGCTGGTGGCCGCTCTGACGCCAGAACCCTTCGGTTGAGTTTGCCTGACATGCACTTTTAGAGCACTCTGCGGGCCGCGTCGGCGTCTCGTGGAGGGTTCCATGCGCTATGCGTTCAAGCCGTTTTCCGGATGCGCCTGCCACAGGGCGCAGTGTGCGGTGCCGGCCTCGCCGGGCCTGATCTCCCAGCTCTACGCCCGCTACCTGGCGCTGCTGGCCGAGGGTCGGCTCGACAAGGACATGACCTTCGAGGACTACTACAAGGTCTGGCGATCCAGCCGGCGCGGGCCCAACAATGTCGGGCTGGACGACGGCGAGGTTCGGCTGGGCGGGATCAAGGGCCCGCTACGCATCGACAAGCCGCCGCGGAAGCTGGCGGGCGAGATCCGCACCATGGTGCTGCTGGTCGATTTCCCCGACCGCCCCCACGCCGACGACCACAGCCCCGGCATGTACGAGCAGATGCTGTTCAGCCTCGGGGCCTTCCCATCCGGCAGCATGCGCGACTTCTACCGGCAGGTCAGCGGCTGGAAGACCGGCGCCGGCGGCATCGACGTCACCGGCCAGGTCCACGGCTGGTACCGGATGCCCAACACCATCGCCTTCTACGCCGACGGCAATTCGGGCATGAGCGACAATTTCCCGCGCAACGCCCAGGCCCTGGCCCGCGACGCCGTCCTGGCCGCGAAATCCGCCGGCGTCGACTTCGCCGGGTTCGACGCCCTGGGCGAAGGCGTCGTCACGGCGCTGTTCGTGATCCATGCCGGCGGCGGCGCCGAGACCACCGGCGCCCGCAACGACATCTGGAGCCACAAGTGGATCATCCCCAACGGCGTCGATGTCGGCCACGGGATTTCGGTCAGCACCTACCTGACCGTGCCCGAGGACTGCCGGGTCGGGGTCTGCGCCCACGAATGGGGTCATCTGGCCGCGCGCTGGGCCGACTATTACGACACCGGCGCCACCCAGAGCACCCAGTCCAACGGGCTTGGCAACTACTGCCTGATGGCGGCGGGGTCGTGGGGCAATTCGGGCCTGACGCCGGTCTATCCCAACGGCATGCTGCGGATGTTCCACGGCTGGGTCGCGCCGAAGGTCGTCCTGGAAAGCACCAAGGGCGTGGTGCTCAAGCCCGCCGCCGAGGGCGGCGCGCCCGTGGTGATCCGCAACTCGGCCTTCATGACCGACAGCCAGTACCTGCTGGTGGAATACCGGCGAAAGCGCAGCCAGGACGCCTTCCTGCCCGACCAGGGCGTGGCGGTCTATGTGGTCGACGAGGCGATCGAGGACGTCAATGACGAAGGCCGCCTGGCCATCGAGCTGATGCAGGCCGACAATCGGCGCGACCTGGCCAAGATCTTCGGCCAGGGCAATCGCGGCGATTCCAACGACCTCTACCCCTCGCTGGGCAATGCCGATCTGGGCCGCAAGACCAAGCCGGCGCTGAACATGCCCCGCTCGAAATGGTCCGGCGTCAGCATCAAGGTGGTCGGCAATCCCGGCGACGACCAGATGAAGATCGACGTCACCCTGGACGGCTAGAGCCTCGGGCGGAAAAGCGGAGATCGCCGCCGCGCATCAAGCCGGCTTGCGCTCGCGGCCCCGTCGCGTGATTGAATCGGGCCGCGCACGAGGGAGCCGTGGAGATGATCACCGTTTTCGGCGAAGGGCGGGGATTCCGGGTCGTCTGGCTGCTGGAGGAGATGGGGCTGCCGTATCGGCTCAGGCCGGTGGACCTCCTGGCCGGCGTCGGGAACGACGCGGAGTTCCTGGCCGTCAACCCCGCGGGGTACATCCCGGCGCTTCAGGACGGCGACGTCACCCTGGTCGAGTCGATCGCGATCATGGAGTATCTGATGGCCCGCCACGGACCGACGCCGCTGGCGCCGGACCCGCGCGATCCGGCCTTCCCCGCGTACCAGCAATTCCTGCATCTGGGCGAAGCCGGCCTCGCCGCCTCGATGTACTTCGTCGTCGTCAGCCGCAACCTCGCGCCCGAGGCCGAGCGGCGCAACTGGGGCGCCCGCAAGGCGCTCGAAGTGTTCGAGAGCCGGCTGGGCCTGGTGACCCGGCGGCTGGCCCGTTCGCCCTATCTGGCGGGCGATGCGTTCACGGCGGCCGACATCTCGGTGACCTACGCCCTGGAGTTCGCCCAGCGAACCGGCTGCTACACCCTCGGCGAAGTCGAGCAGGCCTATGTCGCCCGCACCACCGCCCGCGACGCCTACCGGCGCGCCATGGACACCTGCCAGGCCACCAAGGCCTGGGCGGCGGAGGCGCCGGCGCGATGAGCGGACATCGAATCTACACGACCAGCTTCGCCAGCGTCTATCCGCTCTACGTCGCCAAGGCGGAACGGAAGGGGCGCACCAAGGCCGAGGTCGACCAGATCATTCTCTGGCTGACGGGCTTCAGTCCGCAAGGGTTCGAGGCCCAGCTGGCGGCGAAAACGGACTTCGAGACCTTCTTCGCCCAGGCTCCTGCGCTGAACCCCGCGCGGACCCAGGTCAAGGGCGTGGTCTGCGGCGTGCGTGTCGAGGAGGTCGCCGAGCCGTTGATGCGGGAGATCCGCTACCTGGACAAGCTGATCGACGAGCTCGCCAAGGGCAAGGCGATGGGCAAGATCCTGCGGGACGCGGACTAGGAGGCTCGGGCGTCCATGGCCTATGGCAAGGCCAGCGTCTCGCGCACCTTGGCGGCCAGCTGTCGTGGCCCGAACGGCTTCATCACATAGCCGGCCGCGCCCAGCTGCATGGCCTGGACGATCCGGTCCAGGCGCCCGTCGCCGGTCAGCATCAGGACGGGCAGCGCCGCGCCGCCGAGCGTTTCCTTGATCGCCTTTAGGCCATCCAGGCCGCTCTGCCCGGGCATGCGTACGTCCAGCAGGGCCAGGACGGGCGTCTCGCGCGCCAGGGCCGTCAGCACCTGCTCCACCGACCCGAAGGCGCGCACGGCGAAGCCCTCGCGCTCCAGCGCGACCTGGATCAGCTCCAGCGTGGCGGGATCGTCGTCTACGACAAAGATCAGGGGCGGCGCGAACGGCATGCGATAGTCTTAACGTCCGGACTCGACCAGCGGAAGACCGCCGCCCGGCTTTCGTCAGCGCGTGCCGAAGGTCCGGTCGCCGGCGTCGCCCAGGCCCGGCACGATGTAGCCGTGGTCGTTCAGCTCGGCGTCCACCGCCGCCGTCCAGATCGGCACGTCGGGGTGGGCCGCGCGCAGGGTCTCCACGCCCTGGACCGAGGCCACCAGGCAGACGAAGCGCAGGTCGGTGACGCCAGAGCGCTTGAGCAGGTTCAGGGCCGCCACCGCCGTGTGGCCGGTGGCCAGCATCGGGTCGACCACGACGACCAGGCGGTCGGCGATGTCCTCGGGGGTCTTGTAGTAGTACTCCACCGCTTCCAGCGACTCCGGGTCGCGGAACAGGCCGATGTGCGCCACCCGCGCCGAAGGCACCAGGTCCAGCATGCCCTCGGCCATGCCCAGGCCCGCCCGCAGGATCGGGGCGAAGACCAGCTTCTTGCCGGAGATCTCCTCGGCCTTCGTCGGGGCCACCGGCGTCTCGATCTCGACCGTGTGGGTCGGCAGGGCGCGGGTGACCTCGTAGCAGAGCAGGGTCGCCGTCTCGCGCATCAGGGCGCGGAAGGTCTTGGTCGAGGTCTCCCGGTCGCGCATCCGGGTCAGTTTGTGGCGGACCAGGGGGTGGTCGACGACGGTGACGCCTTGCATGGCCAAGCCTTCCTCTGCGAGCCGCCGGACAGCCGCGCCTCTCTCGTCGGACCAGTGCCGCCTCGCGGCGCTCGCGCCAAGCGAAAATCGCCTAGCCGTTCACGCCGTAGGCGGCGAGGAACACCTTGACGGCCGGCAGCACCTCACGGTCGATCTCCTCCGGCGTCGGTTCGGCCATGGCCTGGCACAGCCGCGCCTTCAGCATCCGGTTCTGGCAAAGGCCGATGAACTGGTGCGCCGCATGGACCGGATCGTCGATCCGCAGTTGCCCGCCGTCGACGGCCTTCTGCAAGATCGCGCCCAGCAGCTTGGCCCCGCTCCTGGGACCCGCCTCGTAGAAGGCGTGGCCGATCTCGGGCGTGCGCTGGGCCTCGGCGACGATCACCCGAAAGTTGGCCATGCTGAAATCGCTCAGCACGATGGACAGGTAGGTGCGCCCGACCTTGGTCAGGGCCTGGCGGATGTCGCCCAGCTCGGACCCGATCTCGAACATGGCGTCGCGCTGCCAGGCGCAGTGGCGCACCACATAGGCGGCGAACAACTCCTCCTTGTTCTTGAAGTAGTTGTAGAGCGTGCCCTTTGACCCGCCGACCCGCGCGGCGATCGTCGACATCGACGCATTGGCGTAGCCCTCCTCCAGGAACACGTCGCTGGCGACGTCGAGGATGGCCTCGCGGCGGGCGTCTCGGTCGAGACGGGGCTTTGCGTCCTGCATCATTTCTTTTCCTTCGGGAGCCCCCTTGATCCCGTCAAGCTCGCGGTTATATCAGCGCCACCATATGACCGTACAGTACGGTCAATTCAAGGTCAGCGCCGATGACTTCCAACGCCCAGGACAAGCCTGCCGCCTCCAAGTCGCCAGGATCCCGCGCGATCGGCGCCACGGTTTCGATCCTGCTGGCCGCCCTGCTGACCAGCGCCTGCGCGACGATGCCCGCCGCGACGCCGGCCCGGGTCGCCAAGGCGCCCGAGGCCTACGCCACGGCCCAGACGCTGGCCGCCCCGGAGACCGCCGCCTGGCCGGCCGACGCCTGGTGGAAGGCCTATGGCGACGCCCAGCTGGACGCCCTGGTCGACGAGGCCCTGGCCGGCTCGCCCACCCTGGCCCAGGCCGAGGCCCGCCTGCGCCGCGCCCAGGCCCTGGCCAGCCAGGCCAAGGCCGCCCAGCTGCCCAGCATCGACGCCAACGGCGCGGTCGAGCGCTCCAAGCAGAGCTACAACAGCGGCATCCCCGCCCCCTTCGTGCCCCAGGGCTACAACGCCTATGGCCGCCTGAGCCTTGACTTCAGCTGGGAGCTGGACTTCTGGGGCAAGAACCGCGCGGCCGTCGCCGCCGCGACCTCGGAGGCCAGGGCCGCCCAGGCCGACGCCGCCCAGGCCCGGCTGATGCTGGCCACCTCGGTCGCCGCCACCTATGCCGACCTGGCCCGCCTCTATGCCGAGCGCGACGTGGCCGAACGGTCGGTGGCCCTGCGCCAGGAGACCCTGACCCTGGTCAGCGACCGCGTGACCAACGGACTCGATACGCGTGGCGAGTTGCGCCAGGCCGAGGCCGGTCCGCCGACCGCCCGCGCCGAGCTGGCGGCCATCGACGAGCAGATCGCCCAGACCCGCAACGGCCTGGCCGCCCTGCTGGGGGCCGGACCGGATCGCGGCCTGGCGATCGCCCGTCCCTCGGTCGCGGCGCTCAAGCCGTTCGGCCTGCCGGCCAACCTCGCCGCCGACCTGATCGGCCGCCGTCCCGACGTCGTCGCCGCCCGGTGGCGGGCCGAGGCCGCCAGCAAGCGGATCGGCCAGGCCAAGGCGGCCTTCTACCCGAACGTCAACCTGGCCGCCGCCATCGGGGTGCAGTCGCTGCACCTGGACAAGCTGTTCGACAGCGGCTCGGACGTCGGCAGCGTCGGCCCCGCCGTCAGCCTGCCGATCTTCGAGGGCGGCCGGCTGAAGGCCAACCTGCGCGCCGCCGAGGCCGATCGCGACGGCGCCGTGGCCGCCTACGACTCGGCCGTCACCCAGGCCTTGCGCGACGTCGCCGACGTGGCGGCCAGCGAGCGGGCCCTGAGCACCCGGCTCAGCGAGAGCCGCGCCGCCCTGGCCGCCAGCGAGGACGGTTTCCGCATCGCCAAGCTGCGCTACCGGGGCGGCCTGTCCACCTACCAGAACGTGCTGATCGCCGAACAGGCGGTGCTGTCCCAGCGCCGGATCGTCGCCGACCTGGAAAGCCGCGCCCTGACCCTGGACGTCGCCCTGGTCCGCGCCCTAGGCGGCGGCTTCGCCCCCGCCTGATCGTAGCCCCGAACCCGTCTCCATCCCTTCGCCTTCGCGCCTCCAGGATCTTCCGCCATGGCCGACACCGCCGCTTCCGCCCAACCCGCCATCAAGCCCAACGGCAACCGCCGGCGACTGCTGACCGGCCTCGCCGTCGTGGTCGTGGTCGGGATCGTGCTCTGGGCGCTCTATGCCTTCTTCATCGGCTCGCGCCATGTCGAGACAGACAACGCCTATGTCGGGGCCGAGGTCGCCCAGGTGACGCCGCTGATCAGCGGGCCGGTCGCCCAGGTGCTGGTCACCGAGACCCAGACCGTGGCCGCCGGCCAGCCGCTGGTGGTGATCGACGACGCCGACGCCCGGATCGCCGTCCTCGCCGCCCAGGCCGCCCTGGGCCAGGCCCAGCGCAAGGTGCAGGGCTATTTCGCCAGCGACGACGCCCTGGCCGGCCAGGTGGCCGCCCGCGACGCCGACATCGCCCGCGCCGCCGCCGCCGTGACCGGCGCCCAGGCTAGTCTCGAACAGGCCCGCGTCGAACTCTCGCGCCGCAAGGCCCTGGCCGACTCCGGTGCGGTGTCCGGCGAGGAGCTGACCACCGCCCAGAGCCAGTTCACCAACGCCCAGTCGGCGCTGGTCGAGGCTCGCGCCGCCCTGGCCCAGGCCAAGGCCACCCGCGCCGCCGCCGAGGGCAGCCGCGAGGTCAACACCGCCCTGATCTCCGGCCTGCCGGCCAGCAAGAACCCGGAAATCGCCGCCGCCGAGGCCCGTCTGGCCAGCGCCCAGCTGGCCCTGGACCGCACCGTGCTGCGCGCCCCGCTGGCCGGGGTGGTGTCCAAGAAGAACGTCCAGGTCGGCCAGCAGGTGCAGGTCGGCGCGCCGCTGATGGCCATCGTCCCGACGACCAGCGCCTATGTCGACGCCAACTTCAAGGAAGTGCAGCTGGACAAGGTTCGCGTCGGCCAGCCGGTGACCCTGACCTCCGACCTCTACGGCGGCGGCGTCAAGTTCCACGGCCGGGTGAAGGGCCTGTCGGGCGGCACCGGTTCGGCCTTCTCGCTGATCCCGGCCCAGAACGCCTCAGGCAACTGGATCAAGGTGGTGCAGCGCCTGCCCGTCCGCATCACCCTGGACCCGGCCGAGCTGAAGGAACATCCGCTGCGGGTGGGCCTGTCGATGAAGGCCGCCATCGACATCTCCAAATAGTCCGCGCCCGTAGAAGCCCCTCCAAGGAAGCGCCGCATGGCCGACCAGGACTCTTCCCAAGCCGCCGCGCCGCCCCCGGCGGCCGGCCCGGCGCCGCTCACGGGCGTCACGCTGGGCGTGACCGCCATCGCCCTAGCGCTGGGCACCTTCATGCAGGTGCTGGACAGCACCATCGCCAACGTCTCGATCAACACCATCTCCGGCAATCTGGGCGTCAGCACCAGCCAGGGCACCTGGGTGATCACCT